>Ga0157367_1000735_pt1 | contig 15151 bp, 19 predicted proteins | sample AttbisABBM2_FD_113142 | JGI IMG/M metagenome (GOLD analysis project Ga0157367, IMG submission 113142) | Fungus gardens microbial communities from leaf cutter ant in Botucatu, State of São Paulo, Brazil - Atta bisphaerica ABBM2 | ecosystem: Host-associated > Fungi > Mycelium > Unclassified ...
CACGGCGCGTGTTGCAGAGCAGCAGCGCGCCGCGCTGGCGCAAGCGCAAGGCGCCGACGCTAGCGGTTATGGCGCACAGGCACAGGGTGCATCGGCATCGGGTTCGCGTGCGATGGGCGTGCGTCCGGCCACCGCTGAAGAAATGAAGTCGCTGTATCGCGGCAGCTAAACCGCGTATTGCCCGGTGTGCGTGAATGCCGGGTGCGACGACGCGTCGCGCCTGGAGCCGCAGCACCCGGACGGGCCGCTGCCTGGCGCGATCGATGAGTGCGCGGGCGCGGCAGGCTTTCCGTCACCTCCTGTCGCCGGAAGTCCGGTGGCATTCCGCCCGGCCCACCCGTGGCTGGGCGCTTTTTCGGCAGGAGAGGGGCGCATGCGTTTCGCCGGCAACAAAAAACCCCGCAGACTTGCGTCATGCGGGGTTCGTGCGGCGAGCGCGGAATTTGGTGGGGCGGCGTCACTCGAATTACGACGTATTGACCTTTTCTGGTAAAGGTTCGGTGGAAAATTAAAATAAAAGAACCCCCAAAAGAACCCCCAAAAGAACCCCCTATTTTCAGTCGCAGGGCGGTCGAAAAGGATTGATTCGCGCACAATCGTGCACGGGGTGGGAAGTGAAATAGGCCTTGTCCAATCTACCGCCAGGGACGGCCAATGACCACCACCTTTCACCATTCCCCGCATAGCGTCGGACACAACAGCCCTCAAGCGTTGCCGCTTGATGGCTACACGCGTTGGGCGGACCTGAAGCACCTCGTTCCCCTGTGCCGGGAATCCGTTCGCCTGCGTGAGCTAGCCGGCCGTTTTCCGAAACGCGCGCAGCTCGGGTCGTCGCGCTCCACTGCGTGGCCGAACCGTGAACTGCATCGCTGGCTGGCCGATCCCGACGGCTATCGTGCTTCGGGCGCAGCGGAGGCCGCGTGAATTCCATCGACAACGCTCGCTACCTCAGCCCCGCCGCGAAGCAGGCCACCGCCGAGCACTTGCTCAGGATTCGCGCACGCCACGGAGACGACCCGTGTTCGCGCGAGCAGACCGCCGCGCATGAGGCCGGGCACACGATCATCGCCGTGGCGTTCGGCTGGCACTTTCTCGGCTGCAAAATCCAAACCGAAGATTCGGCCTGGGTGGGGGTCACGCAATACCGGCACAGCGGGCATTTGGCGGAACAGTCGTACAGACTGACGGATGCCCCCGACATCTTCTTTGCCGAGGCCGTGATGGATCTTGCCGGCGCAGCGGGCGAACAGGCTGCCGGCTTGTTCCACCCAGCCTCCAGTTCCTTCGAAATCGCGAATGCGACCACAGTTTGCACGGCGCTCGACGCGTTTGCCGGTGTTGCCGCAGGCAGGCATTTTGCCCGAGCGCTCGCGCTCGCTATGACGGAGATCCGGGCCAACGCCGCGACGTTCGAACTCCTTCGCGCACACTTCCGACGATCGAAGCGACTGACGCCGGCCGAGGGGCGGCGGATGCTGAAGAACGTAGCCCCGCGGCTCGCCGACATGCAGTTCGTGAAAAGAAAAAGCCCGCAATAAATGCGGGCCAAAAAATTTCAAAGCTCGGTAAACACAATGAATAGTACACCTACAGAAAATACTGTCAAGCATAGCTGTACACATTCGGATCTCGCCGCCGCACTTCAGCCCATTCTGTCGAGGGTCTGTACCTCGCACTGCTGGATAAAGCGCGACGGGCCGCCGTCACACATTCGCAAGCCGCTCACCGCCGAGCGACTCGCGCATCACGTGAACGGTGGGCCGGCCTACGGTGCGGCGCAGATCGAGCCGGGCGCATCGACGACGCGCGTCGCGTGCCTCGACCTGGACTCGCACAAGGGCGAGACGTCGTGGTACGACATGCAGGCCGTGGCATTGCGTGTGATGGCGCAGCTTGAAGCGCGCCACATGCGCCCGATTCCGTTCCGGTCGTCCGGCGGGGCCGGGCTCCACATCTACATGCTGTGGGACGAGCCGCAGGACGCGTACAGCGTGCGGTGCCTGCTGCGCGACGCGCTCGCCGCGTGCGAGCTACGCGACGGCGTAAAGGGTGTGGCCGCCGGGCAGGTCGAGATCTTCCCGAAGCAGAACAGCGTGCCGACCGACGGTTTCGGCAACATGTTCGTGCTGCCGCCGGCCGGCAAGTCGGTGCCGCTCGACTCGTTCGAGCTCGACGACATGCCGAAGGCGTTCGCGGCTGAGATGGATTGGCCGGCGAGCGCCGACGTGCCGCACGTCGAGCGCGAAGAGATCGTGATGCCGGGCGCGGTCGACGTGCCGGTCGAGCTCGAAACGTTGAAGTCGGCGCTCGACATGATCCCGAACGCCGGTGACGACGAGCTCGACTATGAGGAATGGCGCAACGTCGTGTTCGCGATCCACCACGCGGCGCGCGGTAGCGACGACGGCCTCGCGCTCGCGCACGCGTTCTCGGCGCGGTCGAGCAAGTACAACCCGCAGTTCCTCGACGAGCGCGTGTGGCCGCACATCGGCAAGACGTCGAGCGACGAGCGCGCGCCGATCACCGGCCGCACGGTGCTGCACCTGGCGCGCGCGCACGGCTGGCAGGATCCCGCGCGCGAGGCGAGCGAGGACGATTTCGACGCGTTGTCGATCGAGGAAGCGAGCAAGCTGCCACAGCGCCCGAACTACCGCCGGAACGGCAAGGGCGAGATTCTCGCGCTCGCCGAGAACATCGTGACGGCCGTTCGAGCACCGCACGAGTGCGGGTGGCACATCCGCTACGACGATTTTCGCGCCGAGGCAATGCTCGCCGACGTGGCGGACCCTCGCGGCCTTCGCGCATTCACCGATCCGGACTACACGCGGCTACAGATCCAGCTCGAGCGCCGCGGGTTCCTCAAGCTCAGCAAGGAAGCGCTGCGCGACGGTGTGGGCCTCGTGGCCGACGACAATCGGATCGATTCGGCCGTCGAGTGGTTGGCCATGCAGGTGCACGACGGCGTGCCGCGCATCGAAACGTTCCTGCGCGACTACATGGCCGTCGAGGACACAGCGTACACGCGCGCGGTGTCGCGGTATCTCTGGACGGCGCTCGCCGGCCGCGTGCTGTCGCCCGGGTGCGAAGCGCCGATGGTGCCGGTGCTGATCGGTGAGCAGGGCGCCGGCAAGACGCGGGCGGTAAAGGCGCTCGTGCCGGCGCAGGAGTTCTACTGCGAGCTGAAGCTCGACGAGCGCGACGACAACGCGTCCCGCATGATGCGCGGCCGCCTGGTGGTCGAGCTCGGCGAGCTGCGCGGCCTGCACACGCGCGACGCCGAATCGATCAAGGCGTTTATCAGCCGCACGCACGAGAACTTCGTGCCGAAGTACAAGGAGTTCAGCGTGACGTTCGCGCGCCGGTTCCTGTTCGTCGGCACGACCAACCAGGACGAGTTTCTCGCCGACGAAACGGGGGAGCGCCGCTGGCTGCCCGTGCGCGTCGGCCGGTGTGACGTCGATCGAATCGCGGCCGACTGCCTGCAGCTGTGGGCTGAGGCCCGCGTGGCGTACGAGCGCGCCGGGAATGTCGACTGGCAGGAAGCCGAGACGTTGGCGCGCGAAGTGCACGTGCAGCACAAGCTGTCCGACCCATGGTCGCCGATCATTCACGACTGGCTCACGGGGCGAGGCGACTATGAATGCGATCTCGGTGAGCCACCGTGTACGCGCGATTTTTTGCAAATTCACGATATCGCAGATGGGGCACTCGGAATTGCCAAATCGAGGCTCGGGCGTCCCGACACGATGCGAATCGGGAAAATTTTGCAAGGAATGGGGTACTCCAAGCAGTTAAAGCGGGTCAACGGGCAACCGACCCGGGTTTGGATGCGATCGGACGTAACCACCGTAACCACGTGATGCGCGCAGGTGGTTACGCGCAGAGCCTTATGCAGCAAGGCTTGTAACCACCGTAACCACCTTTTTCTATATACGTGTGCGCGATAAATAAGGGGGGTTACAGTGCTTTATAGGAAACAGGGGTTACGGTGGTTACAGGTGGTTACGCCCCGATGAGGCCGAAAGATGCAGGAAATTACAAGTTCGCAGTACGAATTTTAAGAGGTAAGCAATGAAGAAACTGACCGCAAAGCAGCAGCGATTCGTCGACGAGTACCTGGTCGACTTGAACGCGAGCGCGGCCGCACGCCGTGCCGGCTACAGCGCGAAGACCGCCACCGTCATCGCAGCCGAGAACCTGACAAAACCTAACGTAGCCGCCGCGATCACTTCGGCGATGAAAGCACGCGGTGATCGCACGCACATCACGCAGGATCGCGTGCTGCGCGAGCTCGAGCGCATCGCATTCTTCGACATCCGGCGTCTGTACAACGCCGACGGCACGCTGAAACGCCCGGACCAGCTCGACGACGAGGCCGCGGCGGTTCTCGCTGGCGTCGATGTGGCCGAGCAGATGACGTACAGCGCGGACGGCGACGGCGAGCTGACGGCCACGCCGATGCTCACGAAAAAGGCCAAGGTCTTCGACAAGATGGCGGCGCTCACGCTGGCGATGCGCCACCTCGGCATGCTGAACGACAAGCTCGAGATCTCGAAGCGGCCGCGCGTGCGCGTGGTCGACCAGACGGGCCGCAAACCACGCGCGAAAGGCGATTGAGATCCCCATCGGCGATTTCAACTCCGGGCGTAGTGCCTTGTCCGATGGGCGTTGCAAGACGCGCTGTATGTGAACGCGGCGTGTAGCTACCCGGCTGGCTACCCGCACGCTCCCCGTCTCTGGTTGAAAGACGGGCAATTGCCCGCCTCGAACGACGCACGATCCTGCATAACGACTTGCGCAAACTGTTTGTGCAAAGACGGGGGATCCCCCGTTCCACCGATGCGATGCTGATTGAACAGTCACTGAGGAGCCGAGCATGGCCGTAACCAACATTTCCATGACCCCGCGCACGCGGATGGCGTTGCAGACCTGCGCGCTGCTGCGCGGCGCGTCGATGGCCCGCGTCGTCGCCGATGCGCTGGCCGAATTCATCGAGCGCCACGGGCTGCTGAAGGGCGGCGAATGGCGGATCCGGCCGAACGCGGATCACGCGTGGGGCCGCGCGACGGCCGAGCAGGCAGAAGCAGCTCGCGTGATGGATTGGGATGTCGAGCTTGTGGACGAGGACTGATCGATGGCCGACATCAAACTGATCGAAGCGCAGCTCGCGGAAGCGCGCCAGCAGACCGCCACTGCGCAGCGGCAACTCGAGGATCGACTACTCGCGAACAACGGTGCAGAGGACGAGGAAACGGCGTCGCTGCGTACCGTCGCTGATCTGCATCGGTCGCGCGAATCGTCGCTCGTCCGTGTGCGCGAGGCCGCGCAACGCGCCAACAGCACGGCCGCAATCGAGGCGCGGCACCAGGAGTCGACGAATGGCGTGCGCGCGGCTCGCGGTCTGGAACGCCGCTACGTTAACGCAGCGAAGGCGCTCGAAGCCGCGCTCGAGGCGACTGCCGTCGCGCGTAGCGAGTTTCTGCAGGTTTCCTCCGAACTGCAGGCGGCGGTTCGCGCCGTATGTGTCAATCCCGAGCTTACTAATGCTCACACGTCTGCGCTGTACACCAACAGTGCCCGCTCGTGGATCTCCGATGGCGCGGTTCGACAGTACGTGCGCTCATTGTTTCAAGAGGATAGCCCGCCGGAAAGTCTCGCGGGCATCGCCGCGCGGCACATGCAACAAACGATCGTGCGCCTCGAAGCCGCAGCTGCGTATCGGAAGTCGACCCATCAACCGCAGTACATCATCGATAGCGAGTCCGCGCTGCGTACGATGTCCGAAGCCGGCGAGGGGGCGTGATGGACACTGAACAGCAATCCGCACCGGTCGAGAAAACGCCCGAGGAGCGGGCCGCAGCGTTCTACTCGAACACCAAGTTCCCGGGGACGGCCGAGGCGCCGCGTGCGCCGGTCGAGCAGCCGAAGGCATGGAGCGCCGCGGAGAATCTGCGCATCGGCGCGACCGAACAGGCAACGCCACAAGCCGCAGACCCGGACGCGTTGGCGCTCGTTCGCAACGATCCCGCACGCAAGTTCTATGGCGACGAGGGCGCGCACGGATCGCTGTACGACGAGCTGACCGGCTCCGGGCAGTGGGGGCAGGAAGTCGTCGCATCGGTCGACGACGGCCTGGGCGGCACGATCGATCGCAAGGAGTTCGCTGCGATTGTCGCCGACCACGGCGGCAACCAAACCGACGTGCGCGAATTCCTCGATGACGCCCGGCTGTTTGCGCAGGCCTGGCCGACGCTGTCCGAGGACGACAAGCAAGCCCACCTTGCCGATGCCGTGCAAGGCATGAAGGAGACGTTCGGCAGCGAGTGGGAACAGGCGTGGGATGCGGCGAATGCGCTCGCGAAGCGCGACCCGCGCGTCGCGAAGGTGCTCCTCGAGACGGGCCTCGGCGCTGATCGCAAGACCGTCATCAAATTCGCGAAAGAAGCGCTCCGGCAGCGTGTCGCCGGTCGTTTGAAATAGGAGGAGTCAACATGATTTCGATGCTCGATGAAAAGCTTAACGAATGGGGCCGCACGCAACCGTGGACGCTCACCAAGGGCCTGCGCGATAGCAAAGGGGTGCTTACCTACGGCGCCATCATCTGGCCGGACAGTACGGGCGGCGAATACTTCGCCGATGAGCAGGATCCGACAACGGGTGCGGTCAATGCCTGGCATGCGACCTACGTCGGCAACGTGAAGCGAACGATCACGCAGCCGCGAGTCACGCGTGACGCGAGCGGCGGGATCATCGCGCAACCGCAACTCGTGATTTCGGAATAGTGCTCGTGGAGCACGCCGTTCTCTCGGTGAATTGGCGCGAGGTGCTGCTCGACCTGCAGCACTTCTACCCGAAGCCGAAAGACGTGGCGAGCGAACTCCACGGCGCAGTGAGCGAGGCCGCCGTGCGCAAGTACATCGAAGACACGACCGAGCCGTCGCACGTACGCGGTGAGCTGATTCTCAACCTGTGGTGCGAGAGGACCGGGAAGCGCCGCGACGATGTACCGCGCCGTCCGCGCGAGCGCATCTGATTCTGAACAGGACCTACATGCCTATCAATTTTCTGAAAGGCGTCCGCCGACGCGCCCGAGATTCAATTTCCGGACGCCGGCCGCGCTCGCTCTTGATGTCGGAACGTCTCACGCCCGAGCACATCCTCGCCGTCGAACTGCAGCCGGCGCAGGCCGCGACTGCTGACGCGTTGACCCGGGAATATGCCGAAAAGCTCTGTGCGGCGACGCGCGTAGGGTGGGCGATCGTCGAAGACGGAAAGGTGCTCGGTTGCGGCGGCCTGGTGGAGTGCTGGGAAAACCGCGCACAGACGTGGGCACTGATCTCGTCGGCGTTGCTGGATCCGCGTCGATTCAGGCTGGTTCACCGGATGGTGCGACGCGTGCTTGACGACGCGCCGTGGCGCCGTATCGAAATGGACGTCGACGCGTCGCACGCGGCCGGCATCGCCTGGGCCGAACACCTCGGGTTTGAACGCGAGTGCGTTCGTCGTAAGTACACCGCCGCAGGGCGGGACATGTTGCTTTTTGCGAGGACAAAATAATGGCAATGCTTCCATTGGCCGCAATGGCCGGATCGGCGCTCGGCGCTGGCAGCACGATGAGTTTGATCGCGACCGGCATTAGCGCGGCCGGGGCGCTGGCGTCGGGCGCCGCGAAGTCGGCGCAGGCGAACCAGCAGGCCGCCGCACTCGACCGCAATGCTGCGCTTTCCGACCAGCAGGCCGGGCAGGTCTACGCGCAGGGTGTCAACCGCGAGACGGCGCAGCGCGCGCAGGCCGGGCAGCAGCTTGGCGAGCAGCGCGCAGCCATCGCTGAATCGGGCTTCAATCCGAACGCAGGGTCGGCACTCGACACGCAGGTGCAGAGCGTGCGAAACGCCGAGCTCGATGCACTGCAGACCCGCTACCAAAGCATCTTGCAGGGCGGGACGCTCGAAGACCAGGCGCAGCAGGATCGATACGCTGCGCGCACGGCACGGGCCACGGCGCGCAACGGCATGCTCGCCGGCGGGATCTCGGCGGCCGCGTCCGTGCTCGGCGGCTTGGGGAATTATGCAAAAAACAATCCGCTTGGGCTCACGGCTTCCCTGAAGCCCTACGGCACCACGGCCGCCGGCAATCCGCTGCTGTTTACGATGCCGTAACCCGAAACGGTGAGGAAATAGAGCATGCCAATTGATAGCCTATACGCCGACCAGACCGCCAGTTTCCTGAGCGGGCAGAACCAGATCGACGTGCCCGAGCCGCGCACGTACCCGTCGACGTCGATCACTTCGATTGCGCGCGCGGTGGGGCGCGGGCTCGGGCAGGGCGGCACGGCGCTGTTCGGCGCGGCGTCGGATCTGGCCGCCGGCCTGAGCCAAACCTACGTCGACCCGGACACGCTCACGCTCAACCCGCAGGCGCAGGCTGACGCAGACAAGCAGATCAACGTGGCGATCGCGAAGCAGCGCGCAGGGCACCTGTTCGAGTCGCCGCTTGGCACGCGCGCGTACGACCTGTCCGACACGTTCAAGCCGGATCCGACCCGCACGACGGCGATCGATCAAACCGTGCAAGGCGTGATGTCAGGCTTGACGCAGATCGTGCCCGCCGCGGTGCTCGGCGGTCCGTTGGCCGGCGCGGCCGTTGGTGGAACGTCGATCGGCATGTCGCGCGCGGAAGACCTGAAACGCCAGGGCGTTGACGTCGGTACGCGGACGGTGGTTGGCGCGGTCGAGGGCACAATCACGGCGGCTGGCGCGGTGTTACCGGTTGCTGGCTCGACCGCCGCCCGTACGGTCGGTCTTGTCGCGGCCGGGGGCCCGGGCGCGGCGGTCGCGCAGGCGACGATCGAGAAGGCGATTCTGCGCAATGCGGATTACGACCACCTCGCCGACCAGATCGACCCGCTAGACCCGATAAATCTGGCGGCTGCAACGTTCATGGCCGGTACGTTCGCCGCTGCGCACACCGCCGTGACGGCGCGCACCGCGCGGCAGACGGCAGCAGCCGCTACCACGCCGCTCGAAACCTTGTCGGTCGACGCGCGGAAGGCGCTTCCGTATAACGCCCCGCAACTCGATGCGTATGCAGCGCAGGTGGCGCAACGCGAAGGCGTGCCGCAGGCGTTGCTCGATTTCATCAAGAATCACGGCGAGCGTTCGAACAGCAATCAGGTGTCGTCAGCTGGCGCGCAGGGCGTCATGCAGTTCACGAAAGACACATGGGCGGCATACGGGAAGGGTGATCCGCAAGACCCGGTGAACTCGATCGACGCGGCGGCACGCTATGCGAAGGATCTGTTGCAACGCTATGACGGGGACATGCGCGCGGCGGTAACGGAATACAACGGTGGCGTCGAGCAGGCTCGCGCGGTGCAGGCAGGTGGCTCGCCGACAGCCAAGGAAACGATCGGTTATCTGAAGCGCTTCGACGAGTACGTCGCGACGCACGGCATCGATTCCGCCACGTTCCGCGTGACGCCGGATCAGGTCGACGCGGCGCTGATGGCGCGCGGGCAGCGGATCGTCGATGACGCGTACGTGTTCGGGCGCCCCGACGACGTCGCCGCGATGGCCGCGCATCAGGACGCGTTCGAGCTCGCCGCGCGCCAGATGGACGCCGGTCAGTTTCCTGACGTTGCCCGGTTCGTGGCCGGGGACGATTCGGCAAGGGCGACGGCGCTCGACTCGCTGATCGCTGACGCCGAGGCGCAGCGCACCGACGTCGCGCAGCAGGCCGCCGGCCTAGCCGATCAGGGCGCTGTCACACAGATGCGTGCCGAGCTCGACCAGCTGACCGCCGCGCGGCCGGACGATTCCCCCGCTGGCGTGAAGGAGCTGACGCGTCAGTTGCAGGATCAGGGCATGAAGTACAAGGCCGCGGCCGCGAAGGCGCAGAAGCAGATTGACGCGGCGATCGCCGACCACGAGGCGCAAGTGCAGCGCCTGCGCGGCGCGATCGAGGAAAACGCCCGCGCGCAGCAGGCGCACCAGCAACTCGGCGCGCTTGACGCTCAGCTCGGCGACTTGCGCACGGCGCGCGCCGGGATCGATGCGCCGGCCACACGCCGCACACCGCTGTCACGCTTCGTGGAAGACGTGGTGCGCGCGCAGACACGCCGCGAGCCGGTCACATACCGCGCGACGCAGGAGCCGGTGCTGCAGGCATCCGACGCGATCCCGGCCGGCGGTGCGCCGCGTGCGGCCACGGCGCCGACGGCCGGCGCGCCGAGCGCACGCGCCATCGAGGCGAACCTGCGCGATGCCGCCGCGCTGCGGCCGGACATGCAGGTGACGATCGACACGCCGGCCGGCGAGCGCACGGGAACTGTCGCCGAGCTGCTGCAGCAGATCGATGACGAGCACGCCATGAACACGCAGGACGCCGGCCTGTTCGAAGTCGCTGCGCGTTGCTTTATTTCGACGCTTTGATGCAGTACGTGGCGTGCTAACGTAGCGACACCAAAAGGCATTCAATAAGACACCGGGGTCGCTATGTTCCGCAATTTTTTCCTTCGCCGAGCGTTGACACGCGTCGCGGGCCGCTTGGCACCGGACCTAGTTCCGGTAGCGGGACGAGACGCAGCGCTTCGCGACTACTACCTTGCTGAGCTAGGCTGGCGGGAAAATAATCAAGCGTCGAGCGTGCTATTGACCGGCGTCAACTCGCACGGCATCGAGGGGCTATGGTGGGATGGAAATCGCTATGACGCGCCGTGCTCCGTCTCGTGGGATGCCGTGGCGCACTCAACAGTCGAGCTGAGCCGCTACTTAAAGCGACATGACTTTTTCTCAACTAAACCGTGGGTGTTTGAGCTCGGGTGCGCATTGGGACTGTATCGCAGTTCGGTTGCACTGGAAGGTGCGCGTCAATGGTTATACAACAAGCGTTCGCCGACTACTGTCGATCGATTGAATGTCCTGAAGTACATTGTCGAGAAGGAGATCAAGGGGCACCGTAACGGCTTTACCTCGGTAACATTGGCGGCCGATTTTCACAGCATTCGTTCAGTGTTTCATCCACGCCGTCGCGAGCGATATGCATATTACGGTCTCGTGCTTCGGTCGCTCGAGGATGAGGGGCTTCTTGAGAATCGAAACGGTGCGTTTGTGTTGCGTCCGCGAGCGCTAACGGCATTACACAGCTATGAAAACGAAGAGCGCCGCCATCGGACGAATTTCAAAATCCAGATCGGAATTGCTGTATTAACGGTGTGTTCGGTCTTGGCCGCCGCAGCCCAGGCATGGCCGCAGGCAAAGGAAATTTGGGGCACCGTGCGGAGTTACGTTGGGTGGTAAAGCATCGCTGTACGTCGCGTACAGTGTTGCCTAACATACTGATTTTGTTGCAATTTTTATTTCGCGTGCCTTATACTGAGCTCGTCGACGCACACAACGTTGGCCGGGTTTAGCAGCCCGAATGCATGCGGCAGACAACCGCCGCGATGGCGGTTTTTCTTCGTCTGTACTTCGCGCCTTCTATGGGCGGCGATGGTGGGGAGGCTTCGGCCTGCCGGGTTCCGTATGCCCCGGTCTGCTAACCCCGTCATCGTCGCCCACCCCCGTTTAGCAGCAGGGTGGCGCGCACGCATACGGAGTCCAACATGACGTTCCACGTTCCTGACAACGCTTTCCCAATCAGTAGTATTCCTGATCAAGTGACGGTGTCGTCACGCGACATCGCGGCGATTCATGCGCTGCAGGGCGAACTCCGGACGTGCATCTACGCGCTACGCGGTGCGCTCGAGCAGAAGATCAGGCTCGATACCGTCCCGGGTGCTGAATGGTTTTGGCAACGGGCCGAGGCAGCAACCGACGAGCTCGACGTCGCGATCAACAAGGCTATGGGCTGGGATTGAACACAGGAGCGCCCCGCCGAAAAAGGCGGAGCGCTGTTTGTGGCGATCGACATCGAAGGAGGTGCATGTGCCGTACGTACCGAAGACCACCAAGGCCGGCGCTGTCACGCTGACTGGCCGCGATGTGGTGCTGAGCGAGAATCTGCTCGACCTGCTCGCGGATCGAATTGCGAGCCGCGTTGCCGCGCAGCTGCGCGAGCGACCGCCGACACCAGCACATCGACAGGAGCGGCTGGTGCCCGCCGCGCCGGCGGCGCCTGCGCTTCGTCCTGACAGGCTGTACCGCATCGCCGAGGCATCGAAGACGCTCGGCGTCTGCAAGGCGACCGTCTACAACTTGGCGCGCGACGGCCGGCTTGAACTCGTGAAGATTGGCGCGCGGGCCAGTGGGGTGACGGGCAAAAGCCTGATTGCGTTGATCGAGCAGAATCAACGCGCGCCTCGACAACGCTGACCGTGAGCGACCGCCATGCGCACGCCCGATCAAACGCAGCCGGCTGCGCCGGTGCCCGTGAAGCTCTACAAGGTCCGCGAGGTAATGCGGCAGCTCAGTATCTCGAAGACCACTGTCTATCGGCTCGTCGACGCTGGTAAGCTGCGACTCGTGAAGATCGGGACGCGCTCGAGCTACATCACCGCCGAGAGCGTCGACGCATTTCTCGCGGAGATCAAAGCCGCCGATTGATGGCCCATAGGGAGGACAGACATGACCGACTATATCGGAGCCGTAACTGGTGTCGTGGGGGCGGTTGCCGGCATCTATAGCCTTGTGCGGACGCACAAAATCAAGTCGCTCGACTTGAGGCTCGAACTCCGAACGACCCTCGCCGACGTTCACTTGGCGCTCACTACAGCGCGCGGCCTGGTCACGTTGGGTGACCGTTCGCGTCAACGCGTATTGGCTGCACGAGGGTTAGGGGGCTCCGGAGCGATGGAAACATGGCGCCAGGCGGTCGAAGGGGATCGGACTGAACTGGACCGGCTTGCCGCTGCGGCGCGCAGCGAGGATGCGGACTTTACCGCGCTTTCTCAGGAACAGCTCGAATCCGAGGTCGTCGCCGCGCGAAAGGCGCGGGCCCGACTGGCCGAACTCGTCGAGAAGTACCGAGCGGCCTACGCGGAGGATGACGAGATGCGGCGGGAGATCCGGCAGGATGCCCGTGACGCGGTCAACCGGCAGCTCGGAGGTGGATAGGGTGGCGGGTTCACTGCTGCTCTATCTGCCGTGCGGTTGCTAGCACGTCGCGACCTTTTGCCAGTTGTGCATCACGGCTTTGACCGCGGAGATCACCGAAGAACTGCGTGGCGCTCGCAAACCATGCGTTATCCAAACCAAACTCCGCCGGGGCGTTACACGCGATGTACCAGAGCTCCAAAACACTCTCCTCAAGCCCCATTTCCCCGAAGTTTGAGAGGTTTCGCATCGCACCGAACGCAAGGGCATCGGTGTCCATCGGGTCGAACTCGTGGATTGCATCAACGTCTCGATCAGCGTGTTTCAAGAAGTTCTGTGTTACCCGCGCGGCAGCGAAATATTCTTGTGCAGTGATGCCGTTTTCAGCCTGGGCCAGTGGTTCCCATTGGTCGTCGGGATGATGGTGCTTCGCGAGATCGGCGGCTAGAACGGAAGCCACGCCGACCAGCGTGTGTACGACAACCGGATCGGCGCCCTCGAACAGCATCACGATCGCAGCACGCAGATGTCGGCGAGCCGCATCGAGCTTCGAAACGATAATGGTGGACATGATGTGCGTCAGTTTGCCGCAGCGGTGAGGGCAACGACGACTGCGCCGGTTTTGAGCTGGTCGAGGTAGTCGGCCCATTGCTGCATCATTTCGCGGCGGTGCGGCAGGTGAGCCGTGCGGTTGTACGCCCGCCCGAGCGGATCCTTCACGGCATGCGCAAGCTGCGCCTCAACGACCGCGGGCGCCACGCCGAGCACCTCATCGAGAATCGTCCGGGCCATCGCCCGGAAGCCGTGGCCGGTCATCGTGTCGCCGTCGTACCCGAGCCGGCGCAGCGCGCCGTTGATCGTATTGTCGGACATGGGCCGGTCCTTCGTGCGCACGCTCGGAAACAGGAACCGGCCGTTGCCGGTCAGCGCGTGCAGCTCGCGTAGGATCAATATCGCCTGCTCGGGCAGGGGAACGATGTGCGCCGCGCCGGATGCCTTGCCCTGCTTCGTCCGCTTCATGCGTTCGCTCGGGATCTCCCACGTAGCGTGGTCGAGATCGAACTCGATCCATTCGGCTGCGCGTAGCTCCCCGGGGCGCTGGAACAACAGCGGGGCGAGGCGGAGGGCACACTGCACGGGGAAGGTGCCGTGGTACCCGTCTATTGCCCGCAGGAGCTCGGCGACCTGCTTCGGGTCGGTGATCGCCGCCATGTGCTCGGTCTGCACGGGCGGCAGGGCGCCGCGGAGGTCGGCGGTCACGTCCCGCTTTGCGCGGCCCGTTGCGACGGCGTAGCGGCACACCTGGCTGATGTTGGCCTGCAGCCGGTGTGCCGTCTCCAGCGCGCCGCGCTTCTCGACCCGCCGCAGGGCGTCCAGCACGTCGGGCGGCTCGAGGCCGGCGATAGCAGCACCGCCGATCCACGGGAAAGCGTCCACCTCCAGCCGACGCAGGATCCGCGCTCCGTGGCTTTCGGACCAGGTCGACGCGTATTTGGCGTGCCACTCGCGCGCGACGGCCTCGAAAGAGTTCTCGGCGCTGAGGCGCTGCGTGCGCTTCTCAGCCTTCTTTGCGGCGCCCGGGTCGATCCCGGCTGCCAGCTTGTCGCGGGCCTCGTCGCGGCGCTTTCGGGCCTCGGCCAGCGCGACGGCGGGGTAGGTGCCGAGCGCCAGGCTCTTTTCCTTCCCGCTGAACCGATATTTGAGCACCCACCGTTTGCCGCCAGTCGGCTTGATCAGCAGGAACAGCCCGCCGCCGTCGAACAGCTTCTGCTGCTTGTCGGTCGGTTTGGCATTGCGGACGGCTACGTCGGTCAGGGGCATCGGCACTCCGGGTTGGGGGTTCTCAACGGGGAATTCGACGAAGAACCCCCGATAGAACCCCCGGCAACGGGTGGCTGTAGATGGGGGTTCTTGGTGGTAGTTTGCAACAAAAAACCCCGCGGAGCCAAGCCCGGCGGGGTTTTCTGGTCAAACGTGGTGAACGTTTGGCGGGTGTTTGGTGGAGGCGGCGGGAATCGAACCCGCGTCCAGAAGCGCTCCACGACTAGTTCTACATGTTTAGTTCAGTCATTTGATTTAACCGCAGCGACGCGGACGAACACGCTGCACTACGGCGATTC
>Ga0157367_1000736_pt1 | contig 15125 bp, 16 predicted proteins | sample AttbisABBM2_FD_113142 | JGI IMG/M metagenome (GOLD analysis project Ga0157367, IMG submission 113142) | Fungus gardens microbial communities from leaf cutter ant in Botucatu, State of São Paulo, Brazil - Atta bisphaerica ABBM2 | ecosystem: Host-associated > Fungi > Mycelium > Unclassified ...
AGAGAATATTCAACGTTGATAACGATTTTGCCAGTTAGAGGACTGAGGCTCAACGAACCTGCAACGGCAGAGAGCTGGGAAGGCCATCAGGATACTCCTGTTACTCATGTCCGCTATGTGCCACAAGCGGACATCAGCAAATATAGGAAAAATTGGCCAGTGAGGAGCTATATATGATTGTTTGTCAGCCTGGAATTTTTCCGCTGGAATAAATCCCGGGCCGGGTAATGGTCCAGGCATAGTTTTCCCGATTCACGGGCTCGTAGCCAAACTTTTCATAAAGCCAGGGAGCTGTTGTTGTGAATAGCATGATCCTGCGAAGTTTATCGAATATGGGGTGATTATGGATGCATTCCATAACCCATCTTCCAAGCCCCTCTCCCTGATATTCTTCAAGTATGTAGACATCGCAAAGGTAAGCGAATGTAGCATAATCCGTTATCAGACGAGCAAAACCTATCTGGTTTCCATTTTGATAAACCCCAAAGTTAAGGCTGTTTTCGATTGACGCAGAGACAGTGTCCTGGTGAATACCTTTAGCCCAGGTGGACGTCGTCAGATACCGATGAATAGCCTGCACATCCAGTTTTTCTCTGTCTGTACTTATCAGGTAGTTATTCTTGTGCCATTCATGTTTCTCTGAAATGCTCATTATCATTCCTGCCCAGAGGATTTGGGAAAAACTAATCTATCGTTTGATGGAATCATTGTACTGTCTGCATCTCAGCAGTCTATCTGGCCCTAATGCTGTTATCCAGGAAGCATCACGTCCGCTGCTCGCCCGAAGCGGACATTGGCCTGCACAGTGTCTGCTTTGTGCCAGAAGCGGACATTTTCTTTGAGCCTGAACTGGCAAAATTCTGTCAGAATCAAAACCGTTAAACTGTGTGTGCCGCAAAGCGATTTTCAGGTAAGCCGGGGCTGACATCAGATTCAGCTTTCAGCAATGCACCGTCATATTCAGACAGCGCAGTGAGTCCCACTGTAGCCGTGGTGCAATAGAGACGGGTAAAACCCTCACCGCCGAGTGTCGGACAGGTGCTCTGGATTCCAGGTGACGTCAGAATAGCGTCTGTGGTCCCAACCGGGCGGTAACGGACAACACGGTTTCCTCCCCATTCAGCATTCCATAGATAGCCCATGTCATCCACGCAGGAGCCGTCAGGCGCGCCGCTGCCTTCGATTTCGGCGAACACGCGCTGGTTCTGCAGCAAGGGGTAATCACAGCACATTATCCGACCCTGCATCGAGTCACAGTAATAGAGCGTACCACCATCGGGGCTGAAACAGATGCTGTTCGGTATAGCGACATCGGGCAGTGCAAGCGTCTCAACAGTCAGCGTTGCCGCGTTGAGTCGATGAAACTTACCGATGACTTTAACGGGATAACCGTCATCCATCGTCCCGAAGACAAAATTACCGGCACGGTCACATCGTCCATCACCTATGCGGGTCCCGATGTCTCCCGGTGAAGCGGCCACTGGGGTAATTAAACTGCTGTTGAGATCATAGAAAGCCAGCCCTGACGCGAATCCCATCAGCAGAATGTTACTCTTTTCGGTCAGTGCAAAGGAGCCAAGGCGTTCAGGCAGCGACCAGCGCATCACTGCATCATTGCCTTCTTCTATGGCGAGCAGTTCACTGGCTTCGATGTCAGTCCAGTAGAGTCTGCGGGTTCTTTCACACCAAAGCGGGCACTCTCCAAGCGTATTCCTGACTTCAGCTGCAATTGAAAACATGTTAATCCTCCGGATATAAAAGGTCGAACTGCACGATGGCAAAAGTGGATAACGCAGTTACTGCAGAAAACGTGCAGAGAGCCGATCGCCGAAAAGCATGACGGCAAGTCCAATCAGCATGACAACCATCCCCCCCAGCCTGAGTAACGAAACCGGTCGCCGCATAGCACCCAGCAACCCATAGTGGTCAATCATCTGCGAGGAAAGTAACTGTCCGACAATCGCCAGCCCGAGCAGAGCTGAAAACCCGATTTTCGGCGCAAGCACGACATAGCTGAACAGGGCACATGCGCCTATCATTCCACCCGTCAGACTCCAGAGGGGTTGCGACGGGATCGCCGCCAGCGATGTCATCAATCCTCCCCTCAGCAGCGCGTAAACCCCCAGACTTAACGCGCCCGCCGTAAAGGAAAACAGCGCCGCAGTGACCGGGTCGCCGCCCAGTCCCTTTGCCAGCTGGCTGTTCAGGGTCGTCTGCAGAGTGATCCCCAGACCTGCGGCAAAAGCGATTACGTAATAGATCATGCTTTTCATTCCTTTCAGTCTGCCTGCTCCAGCGGCAGGAAGGTGTCAGCAAAATTGTCGGGCTGGTAGCCAGAGGCGGCAAACAGGTGCTCACGTGACTCATCAATCGCCGCCCGCAGTCGCGTGCTGTCCACGCCCAGCACCTTACCGTTCTGCTTAACGATGCGTCCGCCGATCATGACGGTGTCGATATTGCTGCGCTCGGCGGCATGAACCACCGTACCAAAGGCATTGCCGGACGGGTAAAGATTGATATCACTGGTATTAATCAGCACCAGGTCAGCCTGTTTGCCTGGCGTCAGGCTGCCCACTTTGTTCTGCATCCCTGCACAGGCCGCGCCATCAAGAGTCGCGGCTTTAAGGAGCTGCGCCGCCGGAAGCGTTTTCAGCGCATGTTCAGAATCGCAGCACTGCTGCTGATGCATGCCCATCACGCGCTGCAGGTAAAAGGCGACGCGCATCTCCATAAACATGTCGGTGCTGTACGACGTTTCATTGTCTACGCTCAGGCCAGGATTGATGCCATGACGCTGCGCGGCCTCAATGGCGAACATTCCGCTTTCGATGCCATAGTGCGAATCTGAGCGCGGGCAGACGTTCACCCGGACACCGGCTTCGCGCAGAATTTTCCATCCCTCGTCAGGCAGCGCCGTGCAGTGATTAAAAATATTGTCCGGACCCAGCAGCCCCTGCTGATGCAGTGATTTAAGTTCAGCTCCCATCTCCGCACCAAAGAACTCAGTGACAATCGACAATCCCAGTCTGCGGGCCTCGGCCCACAACTCCGGCTCCAGCTGCGCCATGACGGCGAGAGAGACCAGGCTTTCAGGGTTGTCGTTGAAATACTTGTCCTGCAGACGCTGCCAGTTTCCCGGCCAGTGCGCTTTATCCCATTCGCCAGCTACCGGTGCGCCGGAAGCATGAATGGCACGAATGCCGGTATCAAGCAGGGCCTCGACGGCGGCATCGGAATGCGCTGCGGTTCGGCTGTTGTGCGAGTTATCGATCATCGTGGTGATGCCCGCGTCAATAGCGCCAAGCGCCGTCAGCAGGTTGCCAACATAGATATCGGCAGGACGGTAATATTTAGCGAACGAGAAGTGTGTGGCATTGCTGTAGTCGTCCAGGCAGGTAGCGTTTGGGTTAATGCGGCGCAGCTGTCCTTCCCATGCGTGACGATGAGAATCGACCATTCCCGGCATGGCGATCATGTTAGTGGCATCAATGACATGCGCACCCGGTACATCAAGGTTCTGGCCAACGGCGGTAATCGTTGAGCCGTTGATGAGAATATCGCCACGCTCAATGTTACCGACGTTCTCGTCCATGCTCAGTATCGTCGCGCCACGAATCAACGTAGCCTGTAAAGTGACATTCTGATTGTTAACAATATTTCTGATGTAGTCGGTCATTAAACCTGCCTCTTTCCTGATTAATGGGGAAACGATACGTCACGTAATTACCCTGAAAAAGATGCTTAAAGCGTTTTCATAATTCATAATTAGCGAATAATCAGACTCACTTTTACCCAGGAGCAGGACGATGGATCGGATTCAGGCTATGCAGGTTTTCACGCGGGTTGCTGAAGCCGGGAGTTTTGTACGCGCGGCAGAAACCCTGTCGCTGCCTTCTTCCACCGTCACCAGCACGATTAAAAACCTGGAGAAATACCTGCAGGTGCGTCTGCTGAACCGCACGACAAGGCGGGTCAGCCTTACTCCTGAAGGCCTGCAGTATCTGGCGCAATGCCGGGAGATCCTGTCGCTAATTGAACATAGTGAATCCAGCCTGACTGAATCCATCAGACGCCCTCAGGGGCGGCTGCGGGTTGATATGCCTGGTGGAATTGCCCATTTCATCGTCATGCCCAATCTGAAAGACTTTTACCGGCATTATCCGGATATTTACCTGATGATTGGTGTCAGCGACCGGCAGGTCGATCTTGTTCAGGAAGGAGTGGATTGCGTCATCCGAACCGGGGAATTAACTGACTCCACACTGGTTGCCCGTCCGCTTGGCCGGTTTCGCTGGGTAACCTGCGCCTCTCCGGACTATCTCAGGGAGTATGGTGTCCCTGAGACGCCGGAAGCGTTGTCGCAGCATCGGGCGATTCATTACTTTTCCGGTTCGGTAAGGCGCACTAATGAACTGCGTTTCACACGAGGCACTGAGCCCTTCTCTGTTCAGGTTGAGGGGGATGCAGCCGTTAACGAAACGGGACTCTACATCAGACTGTGTCTTGAAGGTTTTGGGCTGGCACAGCTTGCTGAGAATGTGATTTCGGAGAATCTGCAACAAGGCAAACTGATCGAAGTTCTGGCGGACTGGCAGCCACCCTCCGTGCCGGTGACGATGCTCTATCCGCATCAGCGTTTTCTCTCTCCTGCCGTGCGTGCTTTTGCTGACTGGGTTGCCGGACTTTTCAACGAAGTAGCAGGTGAGAAACGGTCTTCCCGGTAAAAGACGGCTCCGGTAACAGGTAAACGCTTCAGAACGACAATTAATAGCATCCTCAGCAGAGAAACCGATCGTTTCCCCTGCTGTGTCAGCTAATTCACCCCGGCTGCTGTACAGGTTCCAGGTGAGCGTTTCGTCCGGCAGCCATTCCGGTGCAGGCACCTGCGACTGCGATTGCTGCGGTTATCAGTAATGGTACCGTCCAGCCTCCGGACAACTCCTGTACTTTGCCCAGCAACAGCGGACCCATCGCCGCCATCAGATAACCGACACTCTGCGCCATGCCTGACAACGCGGCAGCATCACCGGCGTTTTTAGTACGCAGCCCGATGAAGGTCAGACCCAGCATCATGCTGGCACCTGAGCCAAAGCCGAGAAGCGCAGCCCAAAGCATCGCCAGATTCGGCAAATACAGGATGCCGATAAATGACACCCCGGTTAACAGGCTGACGCCAGCAGCAGCTAATTTCTGATCGTTAAGACGACGCAGCGTGGCTGCCAGAATCAGGCCGGGAATGGCGGTGGTAAGCTGAAGGATGCCATGTACCTCACCAGCCTGAGCTGAAGAGAGTCCACTGTCCGTAAGAATGGCTGGCAGCCAGCCGACAGCAACATAAAACGGCATCGCATTCAGGCCCATAAACAAGGTGACCTGCCATGCCAGAGGCGAGCGCCACACCGCGACGGTCGCCGCTTTTTTCTCACCCGCTACTGGCAGCTGATGCTTCTTCTTTAACTGGGGCAACCATAAAAGCAACGCAAGCAGCGGTGCTAAAACCAGCATGGCTAACGCGATGTTCCAGCCCCAGATCTGCGTCAGAGGAATGACAATGGCAGAGCCAATGGCGCCAGCGGTGCCCATGGTGATGGAATATGCCCCTGTTACGGAAGCCACGTTGCCAGAAAAGTCACGCTTTATAAGGCCAGGCAGCAGGACATTGCCCACAGCAATCCCGATACCTATCAATATGGTTCCGCCATAAAGCGCCCAGACACTGCCTGTGGAGCGAAGCAGGATACCCCCCGAAATCACGGCCAGGGCACCAAAAAGGGTGCGCTCCAGACCGTACTTCCGGGAAATTGATGCACTCAGGGGAGAAAATGCGGCAAATGCCAGTAAAGGCAGTGAGTTAAGCAACCCAACGGCAGTGATACTTAGCCCAAAATCATGGCGAACGGACTCTAAAACGGGTGCGATAGCGGTAAATGGAACTCGCAGGTTAATGGCAATAAAAAGGATGCCGGTCACAAGTATGATTGAAGACCACCTGTTCGTAGTGTAGGACATAAATTTTGCGTTCTCTGGTAAAAAGAAAGACTTTAAAGGACGCATGAGTTACACAATATAGATAACCTGACAACATATAACTAAATCATGCCAGTTAATAAAAAACCGGTGACCTCACCGGATGAGTTTAATGCCGATGCTTTCAGTCAGGCTGCTATCGCGCTGCATGTATCATCGTCAGGCGAGTATGCAGGTCAGAGTCCGCACGCTCACCGTAAGGGACAACTTATTCTCTCTTTGCGCGGTGCAGTGAGCTGTAAGGTTCAGGATGCGCTGTGGCTTGTTCCACCGGGACATGCTGTCTGGGTTCCGGGAAAAATCCCCCACAGTTGTCGGGTCACGAAGAATGCAGACACCTGCTTTTTATTTATTGAGCCCGGCGCGGCAGCGATGCCGGAAACCTGCTGTACCCTTGCTATTACTCCTCTGGTCCGCGAGCTGGTTCTTTTTCTGGCAGAGCAGGAACATGCTTATTCGCCTGACAGTAAAACCGCGAGGCTGGCAGCGGTGCTGCTGGAACATATACCGGATGTGCCGGTTAAAGCGCTCCACCTGCCTGTATCCGACCATCCTAAAATCCGGAATATGGCTGAGGCACTTTTTAATGATCCTGATGACCGGAGAACGCTAAAGCAGTGGGCTGCGCATCTGGCTACCAGCGAACGATCTCTGGCCAGGCTGATAAAAGATGCGACAGGAATGAGCTTTGGTCGCTGGCGTCAGCAACTGCATTTAATGGTTGCGCTGAGCCATCTGGCAGAAGGCCAATCCGTGCAGCACGTAGCCGGAACGCTGGGATATGATTCGGTCAGCGCGTTTATTACAATGTTCAGGAAAGCGCTGGGTAAATCGCCGACACAATATTTTTCGTCCCTAAACTAATGCAACCCAACACAAACCGGATTTTTACAAAGAACGCCAGCGTCCGCTTTTCGCTCATAGCGGACGTTCATCTGACTCCGTCCGCTTTGTCCCAGAAGCGGACCGTGCTTACATCCTGCTAATTAAATTTGCTGGGGGCAGGTCAGTTCGGGTTGGTATAATGATATTTTTGGCGAGGTTTACTGTATGTCGTTAACTACCCTAATGGGTTTTGCCCTGATTATGTCTGCTGGTATCGTGACTCCGGGCCCGACCGTTCTGCTGGCTCTCAATAATGCGGCCCGGTTTGGTATCAGACGGGCAACATGGGGCATTGCCGGGGCTGCAGCAGCGGATGTCCTTCTGGTTGCATTAGTCGGGCTGGGACTTGGTGTTATTTTAGCGGCTTCGGAAACGCTATTTGTCACCCTGAAGTGGGTCGGTGCTGCATGGCTTGCTTATATCGGCCTGCGGATGTTGCTTTCTTCGGAAACTGCCTTGCAAGACGATACGGAAGCAACGGCTCCGACGCGAACAATGCTTTTTTTTAAAAGCTTTTTTGTTGCCATGAGCAATCCAAAATATTACATCTTCATGACCGCACTGCTTCCTCAGTTCGTCAGTATGGCGCAGCCAGCGTTGCCGCAGTATGCCAGCCTGGCGGCAGTGATCGTCTCAATTGATGTAGCGGTTATGCTGGGCTATGCCGTACTGGGTAAAAAATCCCTCCACCTTCTGAAAGCCAGTGGCATCAGATGGATGAACCGCATCAGCGGATCCTTTTTATTAATCCTCGCAGGATCGGTTGCTTTGTACCGTAAAAGCAGCACCTGACCATCCAGATGACAGCCGCCGTAAGGCGGCTTTTTCCCCTTTGCCTGCCTCTCGCTCATAGCGCACATCCGCCCCTTTCAACAGGCAGCTTTGTGCCATAAGCGGGCATTGCTAACACTGGGATGCACTAATCTGCGGGGAGCAGGTCAATTAGGGTGAATTGTGCCTATTGCTGGAACATCAGAAGAAATAGCCGCCCAGAGGCGGCTATTCATTTGGTACATAAAGCTGATTTTTTTGTGCAGCGATATAGGCTGGAAGGTTAGGGTAATCAGGAAAGATATTTACTATCACCACATCCCAACGTCTTTATTTGTTCACCCATGGCATAAAAAGTTCTGCATCCGATACCAGTTTCCCGGCACCGAAGCTCATGTTTTCAAGTGGAATGGCATAAATCAAAAGACTGATATCATCCTGACTGACGCCAGCTTTTTCAACAGCGTATCGGGTAATTAGTTCCGCAAGCTTGCGTTTCTGCTCCACAGTTCTGCTGATACCGGTCGTCACTGTTACGAGCATCCGCTTTTCTGATCTTTTCATATCAGGAAAGGTCGGATGGATGAAAAATTCATCCTCCTTATGCTCAGTGATGATGACGAAACGGTCCTCCATAGGCGTATCCATAGATTCGTGGAGCGCAAGATTTAAGGCATCCGCCAAGCCACGCTTCTCTTCGCTGGAGAATTTCTGGGCTGCAATGTGAACATGAAATGTCGGCATAGTAATTTCCTCGGCTTAGTGAGTCAGCTTTAGTCAGGATTTCCTGATATTCCGGCTTATTTAAAAAATTCCTGACCCAAAACGGCCTGCAGCTGCACACTCAGTGCAGATGAGAATTCACGAATGACTGAAAACGGACTCTGGAAAAGCTTAATAGTATTGACGAGGCCGGAATCATTCCTGGTGAGGACAGTCATGCCAGCAATTGGTTTACCCGCGTGTGTAGCATCCCACTCCAGGTAAGTTTTTTCATCTACGATCGATTCTTTTACGAAAACGAAGTTTTCATAAAGGGTGCTGGTTGTTGTGAAGAATGTTGCGATGGCTGTAGGGCCGACCACTTCCTTACTCAGGGCAGAGGTCTGAAGGCTGACGTCCGGTGTAAAGGATGCAGCAAATTCGGGGGTTCCTTTCTTGCTGAGAATTTGCATCCATGATGCTGATGCTGATGCTGATTCTGATGCTGATGCTGATGCTGATGCTGATGCTGATGCTGATGCTGATGCTGATGCTGATGCTGATGCTGATGCTGATGCTGATGCTGATGCTGATTGGGTATTATTGTTCATAATCATCGCCTGACAGATATGTTAACTTTGTTGATAACGTATTATTTATAACCTTTACACCCAGAAATGCTGAGGGGCTATTTCTCCAGATGCCCGAGAAGAAACTCACCTGCTCTCTGTAAGCCTTCATAAGCCTGAGGTAACGCGCCGGTCTGAATGTGCCAGACATGTAACATTTCAGGCCAGACCTCAAGGTGAGATCTGCCGCCTGCGGCCCGAACCTTTCGATCTATTTCAAGTGAGTCATCAAGCAGAATTTCGTCGCTTCCCACATGGATAAGCAGTGGAGGTAAATCATGCAGGTCTGCGAAAAGAGGGGAAATATGCGGATTTTTTAAATCATGGTTGCCTGCATAAGCCCTGACCGCATCACGTAATGCCGCCACATCGACCAGCGGGTCACGGTCTGCTAACTGTGTTATTGAAGGCAACGACAGCGTCAGGTCAGCCCATGGACTGATGAGTAATGCTGCCCGTGCGTCCTTATGCCCCTGTGATGATGCATAGGCAAGAACATTAAGCGCCATCCCCCCTCCACTGGAGTCTCCTGTCACGGCAAATGGCTTACCAAGCTTACGCACGGCTTCATAGCTGCGAATTGACTCGTCGTAAGAGGCCGGAAATGGATGTTCAGGGGCCAGGGAGTGCTCAACCACAATGACCTGGGTCTTTGCGGCTCGCGAAAGCTCGCCAAGCATGCCGGAATGAGAGGTCGGAGAGCCAGATACCCAGCCACCACCGTGGAAATGAAGGATAACGCGATCCGTCGTTGCGCCTGGCGCCGTAATAGAAACTGCGGCTACGCCTCCCAAATTAGTGGTCTCAATAATCAGATCATCGGCTGGCGGATTCGCCTGCGCAATGGATTCGATTCCGGCACGCAGGGCCCCGACTGTTTTTACGGGATGCGCGGCTGCTAAAGCGAACATCTGATCCCGGAAAGAATGGAGTGAAGACGAATTATAAGTCATGATCTGATTACTCCAAGTTGGTATAAGTAGTCGGTACCCAGTCATATCCCACGCCATTATCAGCTACGCGCAGACGGCCTAACCCGGGATACGGCATATGCGCTGCGGCAATCATTGTCTTGTCTGCTGCCAGTTTCCTCAGTAGCACTTCGCGTGTTTTGACGGCAGCCTTGCTGTCCGAGTCAAAAACGATACTTATTTCCGGGTGCGGCAACTGTACGGCACTTAAATGCTCGACATCGCCCCATATCAACATTGACTGCCCCTTTGACGAGACCATGTACCCGGTGTGGCCTGGCGTATGTCCGGGAATAGCGACAGGTTTAATACCGGGAACGATCTCATCCATGCTTTCGAACGGCTTCCACTTACCTGCTGCGATATAAGGCGTAGAACCATCCTGTGCAATTTTGAAGAAAATTTTTGCATCCTCGGGGGCCTTTTCCATGATTTCTTTTGAGAGCCAGAAGTCAGCATCGGCTTTATTCATCATCACGGTCGCATTAGAGAAAATGCGTTTACCGTCTTTGTAAATGCCTCCGGCATGGTCACCGTGAAGATGGGTCAGCAGTACGAGGTCAATCTGCTCTGGTTTGTAGCCTGATGCCTTCAAATTCTGCACAAGCTTACCGAGCGTGGGTGGGCCCCAGTGACCGCCTGCGCCTGTATCAACGAGCACTAATTTGGAACCGGTATTAATCAGAAAACCCTGAACACTGGATGAAACATTTTTAGGATCGTTTTCGAATGAGCGAGCCAGAGCAGTCTTAATAAGCTCTGGATCTCCATGCAGCAGGTTAGAGTTGACTTTACCGCCGCCATCATAGAGTGCGGTGACTTCATAATCGCCAACCATTGTGCGATAGAAGCCAGGCACCTGATGATGCTGCATCGGCGCTGCGGCCTGTGCTGGCACCACAGCAATGAAAGGGCTGGCAAGCGCTAGCGATACTGCAAGCAAAACACGCGAACTATTAGTTAAAAACTTCATAATATCCTCTGATTACTCTCGCTCATAAAATATGTACACCCCGGAATTAAACAGCATCAATAAAGTGCTTTTACACGAGGCCTTATCCGGCACCTACCTGTCCCAATAATGAGCATTGAGATTTCAATGCTCTAAAGGTATTGGTTGTTTTCATGTCATTCTTTCTGTTGAGGCATGACAGGCAATAACACTTGCATCGTGCAAGTGGTTGTAGAATATTTTCCATGCTTGCATAATGCAAGTGGAATTTTTAAATGAGGAGCTAAAAATTGCAGCTAATGAGACGGTCAGGCTGTCCTATCAACCTGACACTTGAACATATCGGAGACCGATGGAGTTTGATCGTTATCCGTGACGTTATGTTTGAAAACAGACGTAACTACGGCACCTTGCTGGAGAAAAACAAAGAGGGTATCGCCACTAACATTCTTGCCAGCCGGCTTAAGAACCTCACCGCATCAGGCCTGCTGACGCGCAGTCCGGATCCAACTCATCAGCAAAAAGTTATCTACAGTCTTACAGAACCAGCCATACAGCTCGTCCCTTTACTCGCATATATGGTGTCCTGGGGGATAAAACATACTGATGCCAGTAAGGAATCGGTGTTACGTGCTGAAGTGCTTGAAAAAGGTGGGCCCGCACTCTGGGATGATCTCATGGAGGAACTACGCTACCTGCATCTTGGCGCAACGAAACCTGTGCGCACCGTATTGCATTCACTCCAGGCGCAAAACGAGGAGGTCTACTGATAATCAGGGCTAAGCAGGCCAGCCTTGCTGGTAGGTGAATGTTACATGCCAGCATAGCTGTTAGGGCTCAAACATTCGCCTTATTCCCTAACCCATATATCCCACAGCTTCGACAGTCATCAGAGTGCCGGGATTTATCTGAGAGCTTGTCCTTTACCCCGGGTTGGCAGCGAACCTTTAACCTTAAAGGTATGAAACTGATAATAGAGTTAAGAATATTTCCTGTGCTTCCTGAAACGATTGTAAGGTCCGCTTTTCGCTCATAGCGGACGACCCGTTCACGCTAGGCTTCCTTGTGACAGCGGCGAAATTCGCTATTTCCGATAAAATAAAAAACCCTGAAGGGTTATTGCATTGATTTATTGATAAAATTGTCTGTCGGTATGAATTTTTTATTGTTAAAGGAATGCCTGAAGCGGCTTAAAGTGACCTGTATTTTGACAGCAGAATACAAAAGAGATCTACGTTACGTAAGGAAGGAATTAAGCCATCCCGTAGGATGGCTTATGAGATACTGTTACTGAGATGACAGAGCTCAGAAATACGCCTGACAGCACGCCGTTTACAGACATATAAAAGAAGCAGTTAAAGGAAATTTTAACCAGCGTTTGTGCGGAACACGCTAACAGCGTCCCTCAGATTGGCGGCTCGACTTGCAAGTTCATCAGCAGAGGATGCTGACTCTTCAACGAGCACGGCATTCTGCTGTGTGACCTGATCCATCTGAGTAACGGCAATATTTATCTGCGATACGCCTGCACTTTGCTCTTCTGAAGAAGATGAAATTTCTCTCACCAGCTGTGCTGTCTGTTCAATCGCATCCATACTCTCTTTAACTTTTTCGCCGGCATCCCGGGCCATCGAAATGCCCTGCTCAGCATTCTCCACAGACTGTTCGATCAGCCCTTTAATTTCCTTCGCCGCGCCAGCCGAGCGCTGTGCCAGCGCCCTGACTTCCGCCGCAACAACGGCAAAGCCTTTACCGTGCTCACCGGCCCGGGCGGCTTCAACGGCCGCGTTTAACGCGAGAATATTCGTCTGAAACGCAATCCCATCAATGACAGCAATAATGTCCTTAATCTGCCCTGCACTGCTGCTGATTTTCTCCATGGAACCCAGCACTGATTCCATTGCCTGGCCGCCTCGCAATGCCGCGCTGGTAGCTGAGCTGGCCATTTCGGCAGCATGGCGGGTGTTTTCGGCGTTGTTGCCGATAATTGAAGAGAGCTGTTCCATACTGGCGGCCGTTTCAGCCAGCGATGCAGCCTGTTCTTCCGTCCTCGCAGAAAGATCGCCGTTACCGCGGGCAATCTCCTCAGATGAGGTGGCAATGGTGACAGCATTACTTTTAATGTTTTCTACCGTCGCCGTCAGACGCTGACTCATCTGCAGTAATGCCTTAAGCAGTGAGGCTGTTTCATTGCGTCCTGTCACGAAAAAAGATGTCGTCAGATCGCCCTCTGCCACTTCAAGCGCAAGCTTTGACGCGGCACCGATAGGTCGTGTAACAGAACGGATAATAATCAATGCGAAAACGACAGTAAGCAGGACTATAAAGAGAAGAACGGTCAGCAAACCATACTGTGCATGCCGATGGTCCGTAATCTGCTGGTTGAGCATGTCATTCAGTTCGTTACCGCCCGCAATTGCGTAGGTGCTGAATCTGTTAATCGCGCTGGTAAAAAGCGCCGCATAGTCCTGCGGGCTCTGATTCGTCATACTGCGGCTGATAAATAATGCTCCTGCAGTTTTCAGGGCATTATTTGCTTCCTGTACGGCTGCGTCTGCATTAGCACTGAATTTCTGCTTCAGCCCCGCATCAGACGAAAAAAGCTTTTCTGAATCCTGCTCAAACAGACCCAGGTTATAAGCTCCCGTACTGAGTAAAGATTCCATACGGACCGAGTCCGCCTCACTTATGGTTTCATTTCTGGCAAGCAGTGAAGTGCCGAATGCGCGAATTTTTCCAAGGCTTTCGGTCAGTTCAGGCAATGATGAAAAATTACTGGTAATCAGGCGGTACGTACTGATATCTGAATCAAGTGACAATCCGTAAAAATCCAGCACATCACGGTTTGCATTTAGTAGTTTGCGGATGAGCAGCGCATGTGCGTCAAGGCTGGCTGCATGATCCAGTTTCGACGCATCGATCTCCTGCTGCAGTACGTCCCATTGCGCACGTACACGATTAAACTTATCGACGACACCTGCGCTGCCTTCTGTCTGCGCCATCTCTTTAGCAATAGCGTCGGAGAGAGTCGCAATGTCATCCCGGACCCGCAGGCGCGATGGGGTGGCAGAATTTTTTTGTGCAATGGCAATGGCTGTTTCAGCACGATGGCGCTGTATCAGGTTCAGCAGGACCAGCATCCTGTTTTCCACAGGCACACCGGTCACTTCCCGTTGCTTGTCATGAATATATTTATTACCTTCTGACACAAAAAGCACGGTAGGAACTGAAAAAAGAACAAGGCAAAACAAGCCCAGAATTACAAACTTAGCGGTAAGATTAATATTGTTAAGAATATTACTCATTTTTACATCCTGCTGAATTAATTATTATAAGAACACAAATGATGCAGGTTAAAGGCATCTTAATCATCATTATCGGTTAACTATTCATTAACTTTATAGCAGGCGTAAGAAAGAGAATATTTAGGTTGAATAGCAATAAGGTCTAACCTGTTACCCAGTAATTAGCCAATACTGATGTTAGTAATTACCTCATAAGAGGTAGGAAAGATTGTTAATATCAACTTCTCTCTTACAGAATTTTATACATGATTCATGTCCGCTTTGTGCCAGAAGCGGGCATTAATGCCATAGGCATCTATAAAAATACGCTGCAAAACTCATGTTAAGTTGAGCTTTTAGTGGAAGCGAAAAATTTACGGCGGGAGAGAGCCTGAAGTGAAAGCATTTACGGTGCGTCGCATCAATGAGAGCGATTTGGAAGATTTCAGAAGAGTAAGACTGGAAGCCTTGCTCTTTCATCCGGACGCTTTTGGCGCGTCTTACGAAGACTGGAGCCAGAAGCCAGCAACATTCTTTGCTGAAAAATTGCGAACCAATCATATTTTTGGCGGATTCGACCTTCACAATACCTTACAGGGCCTGATTGGTTTGAGTTGCAGTACCTCACCAAAGCTGAGTCATGTCGCTACTATCTGGGGGATGTATGTCCGTGCCGGGATGAGTGGATCGGGACTATCATCAGGGCTAATGGAGGCTGCGCTGGAAGCTGCAAGCTGCAAGCTGCAAGCTCAGTAAGAACTGTAAAGCTTTCCGTAGTCACAACGAATCATGCTGCATATGCACTCTATCGGTCGTACGGTTTCACTAACTGGGCCACTGATACTGCTGCGCTTTACGCTAATGGTATTTTTCATGACGAATATCTTATGAGACGAGACTCGGA
>Ga0157367_1000737_pt1 | contig 15101 bp, 6 predicted proteins | sample AttbisABBM2_FD_113142 | JGI IMG/M metagenome (GOLD analysis project Ga0157367, IMG submission 113142) | Fungus gardens microbial communities from leaf cutter ant in Botucatu, State of São Paulo, Brazil - Atta bisphaerica ABBM2 | ecosystem: Host-associated > Fungi > Mycelium > Unclassified ...
CACGCGGCCGACCGCGAACGTCGGCTACCTGTTCGGCGACGAGACGATCGAACCCGTCACGGGGCCGCTCGCGGGCGGCACGGTCACGGCGATCAAGTACCAGAACTTCGAAGTGAACGGCAAATACCAGTTCACGCCGGCGTTTTTCGTGGGTGCGCAGTATGTGTATACGACCGTGCGCTACGACGCGACCACCGGCAGCGCGAAACCGAAGATCCATTCGATCGGGCTGATGGCCGACTACAACCTGTCGAAGCGCACCGACGTCTACGTGATGGGCGCGTACCAGCGGGTTGCCGGCGACGCGACCGGCTCGTCGCTCGACCAGGCGGTTATCCCGGGGGCGGCCGATCTGTCGTCGACGTCGAAGCAGTTGATGGTGCATGTGGGGATCCGGCATAAGTTCTGACCGGATCGGGATCGAGGGGCGGGAAGGGCGGTCGGCCTGGCGTCGCCCGCCCGCATAAGCGGCGCAATCCCGCAAGGATCCGCCGCGCCGTACGTGAACCGGCGGCGGCATCGCCGTCTCGTCGCTCACGTAACCGTTCCGTTTTTCAGCTTGTCGATACAAGGAATCCCCGCGGGTCGTTTCGGCCGCTTGCGACGCGGTATTCGTGAGCGGCCGATTCCATTGGCACGCGCATTCGACACGGACACGAGAAATCGATCAGGTCTGCCATGAATATGCTTTTTGAGCTCCGCGAGACTTTTGAGAACGCGTCAATCAGACGCGTCTGAAATTCGAGATTTGTGGTTTCAATTCAACGGTTTGGCAATTATTGACAGTCATTCTTCGGTGCTTCGGTAAGCTCGCGCTCAATAGCCAACGAATGGACGCGGGCCGCGTCGGCGAGAATGAACAAGAATACGCACCGCCTGGTGTATTCCAGGCTTCGGGGTATGGTGGTTGCCGTCGCGGAGACGGCGACGGCTGAGGGGAAATCGGCAACGGGTCAAGCCCGTGCACGGCGGCGTTCATCGGCGTACGGCACGCGCGCCGTTGTAGCGGGCGTCGCAGCGCTCGGCATGCTGCCCACCCTGTCCGGTGCACAGATCGTCTCGACGCCGGGCACGAGCACGCAAGTGATTCAGACACCGAACGGTTTGCCGCAGGTCAACGTGGCGCGTCCGTCGAGTGCGGGCGTCTCGGTCAACACCTACAACCAGTTCGATGTGCAGAAGGCCGGCGCGATCCTGAACAACTCGGCCACGCTGGTTCAGACCCAGCAGGCGGGCTGGATCAATGGCAACCCGAATTTCGGTGTCGGCCAGGCCGCGCGGATTATCGTCAACCAGGTCAACAGTCCGAATCCGTCTCAAATTCGCGGCGCCGTGGAGATCGCCGGCGCCCGCGCGGAGCTGGTCCTGGCTAACCCGTCCGGAATTTTCGTGGACGGCGGAACGTTCTTGAACACCAGTCGCGCAACCTTGACGACCGGCGTGCCTTACTACGGCGCCGATGGTTCGCTCGCCGGGTACAACGTGAGCCGCGGCCTCGTGACCGTCGCAGGCGCGGGCCTGAATGCTGCCAACATCGATCAGGTCGATCTGATTGCGCGCGCTGTACAGGTGAACGCAGCGGTCTATGCGAAGAACCTGAACGTGATCGCCGGTGCGGCCCAGATCAATCACGACACGCTTGCAGCGACGCCGATCGCCGACGACGGCCCCGCTCCGGCGGTCGCGATCGACGTGAGCCAGTTGGGCGGCATGTATAGCAATCGAATCTTCCTCGCATCGAACGAGAACGGCGTAGGGGTGGCCAACGCCGGTACGATCGCGGCGCAGGCGGGTGATTTGACGCTGCAGTCGAACGGCCGGCTCGTGCTCACGGGCAAGACGACAGCGAGCGGCAATCTGGCGCTGTCGGCCGCGGGCGGCATCCAGAACAGCGGCACCACATACGCGCAGCAATCGCTGTCGGCCAGCACAAGTACCGATCTCACGAACAGCGGGACGCTCGCGGCACTGCAGAACACGACAGTGAATGCCGGCAGCGTCAATTCGACAGGCACGCTCGGCGCGGGCGTGAACAATGGCGGTTCTGTAGGCCAGGGTGGCGATCTGAACCTGACAGCCTCGGGCCAGTTGAGTGCGACGGGTCAGAACGTAGCGGGCGGCAACGCGTCGCTGACGGGCGCCAGCGTGAATCTTGCCGGCAGCCAGACTGCAACAAACGGCAATCTGTCGCTGAACGCGACGGCTGGCGACGTGAACCTGTCGAACGCGACGACGAGCGCGCAAGGCGCCATTCAGGCGAATGCATCCGGCACGGTGATCAACGATCACGGCAGCCTGTCGAGCGGCGCCAGCACGACGCTGAGCGGTGGGGCCCTCTCGAACCAGAGCGGCAAGGTTTCGTCGCAGGGGCTGCTGTCGGTCAACGTGGCCGGCCAGATCGCCAACCAGTCCGGAGAACTGGTATCCGAAAGCGCGGCGGACTTGCATGGCGGTGCTATCGCAAACAACCAGGGCACCATCCAAAGCGCGGCCGGCATGACAGTGGCCGGTGAGTCACTGGATAACACGGCTGGACGGATCACATCGCTCAACGGCGATGGCTTGTCGGTGACGACGAGCGGCCAATTGAACAACGCGGCGGGTACCACCGCGAACGGCGCGCAAGGCGGTGTGATCGGCGGCAACGGCGATGTTTCGGTCCGCGGCGCAAACGTTGTCAACCGCGGCGCGATCACTTCCAACACGAATTTGCGTATCGCGGGCCAGTCCGTCGACAACGGCGGCGGCACGCTGCAGGCCGCGCAAAACGTCGCGGTGGATGCAGGCGCGCACCTTGCGAACAACGGCGGGTCGATTGTCGGTAATACGGCCACGGTTAGCGCGACGACCCTCGACAACAGTGCTGGCACCGTGCAGGCCAATCAGGTGTTGTTGAATGCGACCGACCTCGTGAATCAAGGCGGCACGATCACGCAGACCGGCGCCGGCGCGATGAGCGTGAGCGTGTCGGGTACGCTCGACAACTCGAATGGCGGCACGCTGCAAACCAACAGTACCAACCTGACGCTCGCCCCCTCCGCGCTCATCAATGACGGCGGCACCATCACGCATGCCGGCAACGGCACGCTGACGCTTGGCAGTAGTTCGGGCTCGGTGTCGAACGTGGGCGGTTCGATCGCGAGCAACGGGCGCGTGATCGCACAAACAGGCGCGTTAAACAACACGTCGGGCTCGATCAACGCGCAAAACGGACTGACGGCGACCGTCGCCGGCACGCTGAACAACGCGAGCGGCAAGCTGTTGTCGAACACGGACCTGGGCATCACCAGCGGCATGCTGGCGAACGACGGCGGCCAGATCGGTGCCAGCACGAACGCGACGATCCGAACCGGATCGATGACGAACCAGGGCGGCTCGATCGTTGCACCGAACCTGTCAGTCACCGCCGATTCGACGCTCGATAACAGCGGCGGCAAGCTCGAAGCCAATCGGCTTGCGTTGACGGCCGCGAACCTCGTGAACCACGGCGGTACGATCACGCAGTATGGATCGTCGGCGATGCGGATGAACGTCAGTGGCACGCTCGACAACTCGGCGGCCGGCGTGATCCAGACCAATGCCACTGACCTCACGCTTGAGCCGGCCGAGCTGAACAACGCGGGCGGCACCATCACGCATGCCGGCACCGGCACGCTGACGATCGCGCCGGGCAATGGATCGAGCGCGCTGAACAACGCGTCGGGCACCATCGTGACGAAGGGTCAAGCCATCGTCAACGCGGCTTCCTGGAACAACGCGAGCGGTATCCTCGCCGCGCAACGCGGCATCAACGCGACCGTCGCAGGCGACGTGAACAACGCACAGGGCTTGCTGCGATCGGACGCGTCGCTGTCATTGAAGAACGGCGGTGCCCTGTCGAACCAAGGCGGCCACGTTCAGGCCGGGCAGTCGACAGCGGGCGACACCAGCACGCTGGATATTCAATCGGCTTCGATCGACAACGCGGACGGCGCCATCGTCGACCTCGGCGCGGGCAAGATGACGGTGCAAGGCGGCAATCAGATCGCCAACAGCCACGCCGGCGGCGTAGCGGGCATGGGCGCGATTACCGGCAACGGCGATGTGACGGTCAGCGCGGCGTCGATCAGCAACACGCAAGGCGGTCAGCTCAGCGGCGCATCGCTGCATGTTCAAGGCAACACCTTGGACAACAGCGGCGGCACCATCGGCAACGTCACGAACTCGAACGGCGACGTGAACGTCACGACGACCGGCGCGATCACGAACACGAACGGCCAGATCAGCTCGACGCACGATCTGTCGGTCGCGGCGGCCACGCTGCAGGGCGGCGGCACATATAGCGCGACGCATGACGCCAACGTGAACCTGCAAGGCGATTACACGGCGGCATCCGACGCGCAGTTCAACGTCGGTCATGACCTCGCCTTCACGTTGCCGGGTACCTTCACGAACAACGCGAACCTGCAGTCGGTCAACAACCTGAACGTCAAGGCGGGCAACATCGTCAACGTGGGTGCCTTGACTGCCGGCGGCTTGCTGCACACGCAATCGACCAACCTGATCAATACCGGCGCGCTCGTGGGCGCCAGCGTGTCGCTCAACGCGACGAATACGATCTCGAACCTCGGCCCGACCGCGCTGATTGGCGGTTCAGACAGCAACGGGGCGCTCGAAATCCTCGCACGCGACATCGAGAACCGCGACGACACGACCGCGACCGACTCGATGGCGACGACGGCCATTTTCGGCATGGGCAAGGTCGTGCTGGCAGGCGGCAAGGATGCCAGCGGCAATTACACGAACGCCGCGCTGGTCAATAACGTGTCCGCCCTGATCCAGTCCCAAGGCGACATGGAATTGCATGCCGACAAGGTGACGAGCACGCGCCGCGTGATGAAGACTTCCACCAGCCGGATCGATCCGGCATCGCTCGCACAGTTCGGCATCCCGATCAGCGGCCGCACGGGCCAGGTCGGCGTGAAGGATCCGGATAGCATCGGTGGCGTCTACACCGAGCCGCCCCACGGCGGTCAGTGGAACAGCACGTATCAGTTCACGACCTACTATGCGGACAGCGCGACGGCGACGACCGTGACGGACATCAGCCCGGCCGCCCAGATCGTGTCGGGCGGCAGGATCGATGCATCGTCGGTCGGCACGCTGCAAAACTACTGGAGCAACATCGCGGCGGTTGGCGACATCAAGATGCCGGCCCGCTACGACGCAGATGGCTGGGCGGCGTCCGGTCAGAAACTGCCGGGCGTGTCCATGTCGTACTCGGGGCAGTATCACTACAACAACTACGACAACAGCGAACACGACTGGCAGTTGCCGTTCGGCAACGCGCCGTTCGTCGGCTCTCGCCCGGGCGGCTACACGCAGGCGGCGCCGGCATCCATCAAGGATTACACATTGCCGGGCTACTTTTCGACGATGAGTTCGAACGGCACGATTTCCGGCACGGGCGTCAGCGTCAGCAACACGGCTGGCAACGCATCGATTCCGTCACTCGGCTTGCTGCCGGGGCAGTCTGTGCCTGGGCTGACGCCTGCCAACCTGAGCGGTAACGCGAGCGGCGCGAAATCGGGCGCGTCGGCCGTGCACGGCGGTCCGCCGGCGCCGGTCGATCCGATCATCGCCAGCGCGACGGCATTGAACGTGCTGAACAATCTCACGATTCCGCAGGGCGGGTTGTACCGGCCGACTACCGCGCCGAATGCGCATTACGTGATCGAGACGAATCCGGCGTTTACGAACCAGAAGAACTTCATTTCAAGCGACTACTTCTTCGGCCAGCTCGGTGTGGACCTCACGCACATCCCGAAGCGTCTCGGTGATGGTTTCTACGAACAGCAGCTCGTGCGTAATCAAGTCACGTCCTTGACCGGCAAGGCCGTACTCGGACCGTATGCGGACCTGCAAACGATGTATCAGTCGCTGATGGCAGCGGGCGCGGATCTGTCGAAATCGCTCGATTTGGCCGTGGGCGCGAGCCTGTCGGCCGATCAGGTGTCGAAGCTGACCAGCAACGTGATCATGATGGAAACGCGCGTGGTCGACGGTCAGACGGTGCTCGTGCCGGTCGTGTACCTCGCGAAGGCCAGCCAGCAGAATGTCAATGGCCCGTTGATCAGTGCGACGAACATCGATTTCCAGAACGCGCAGTCATTCACGAACAGCGGCACGATCAAGGCGGCCAATACGCTGGCGATTCAGGGCAAGCAGATCGACAACGCGTTCGGCGCGCTGCAAAGCTGCGGGCTGATGTCGCTGAAGACCGAGAACAATATCGACCTCACATCGGCAAACGTGAAGGCCGGCAGCCTGCAGTTGGACGCGGGGAAGGACCTGATTCTCGATACGGCGACGAAGACGAACACCAGGGTGAGCCGCGACGGTGCGACGAGCGTGGTGACCACGCTCGGGCCGACCGCCAAGCTGGACGTCGCGGGCGACGCGTCGATTGTCACCGGCGGCAACTTCCAGCAGAACGCGGGCAACCTGTCGATCGGTGGCAACCTTGGCATGAACGTCGGCGGTAACTGGGATCTCGGTGCGGTGCAGACCGGCGAGCACAAGATCGTGCAGCGCGCGAACGGCGTGTCCAATACCGACATCAACAAGGTTAGCGGCAGCTCGGTGACCGTCGGTGGGCAATCGATGATCGGCGTTGGCGGAGACCTGACAGCCAAGGGCGCACAGATTGACCTCGGCCAGGGCGGGACGCTTGCTGCCAAGGGCAATGTGACGCTCAGTGCGGCGAGTGCGACGTCGACGGTGAACAGCAACAGTTCGGGCAGCGATAGTCACGGCAGCTATGCCGAAACGCTGCACACGTCGGATCAGGCACTGACCGGCACGACGCTCAAGGGCGGCGACACCGTCAATATCGTGTCGGGCAAGGACATTACGCTCTCCGGCAGCGCGATCAGCCTCGACAAGGGCAACGCGAACCTGCTGGCGGCCGGCGATGTGAATGTCGGCGCGGCAACCGAAACGCATGAACTGAATTCGCATGAAACGCACAGTCACAGCAATGTCGTGAGCGGCGTGAAGGTCGCGAGCGGCATTGACCAGACGATGACGCTCAATCGCGGCAGTCTGGTGTCGGCGGACGGCGTGAACATTGTCAGCGGCAAGGACGTCAATGTTCAGGGCAGCACCATCGTCGGAACGAACGACGTGACGCTCACGGCAGCGCGTAACGTGACGGTGACGACGTCGCAGGACACCTTGCAGTCGTCGAGCTACTACAACAAGAAGGAATCCGGGCTGATGTCGGGCGGTGGACTGTCGGTGTCGGTGGGCAGCAGTTCGCTGAAGACGACCAGTCAGACGACCGAGGTGTCGAACAATGGCAGCACGATCGGTTCGCTGAAGGGTAACCTCAGCATCACGGCTGGAAACGACCTGCACGTGACGGGCAGCGACCTGATCGCCGCGAAGAATATCAGTGGGACAGGCGCGAACGTGACGATCGACGCGGCGCAGGACAAGAACCATCGCGCGGAGACGCAGGAAGTCTCGAAGAGCGGCCTGACGCTGGCATTGAAGGCGCCGGTGATCGACGCGGTGTCGAATGCGGTGGATCAATCTCGCGCGTCCAGCCGTAGCCAGGATGGCCGCGCGGCCGCGCTGCACGGGATGGCCGCGGCGAGCGCGGCATGGGATGCGAACATGGCCGCAGGCGATGTGGTCCGGGCGCTGGGGGCGGGTGAAACGCCGCAGTTCAAGGTCGAAGTCAGCGTCGGCAGCAGTCACAGCAAGAGCGCATTCTCCGAAGACAGCGTGACGAATCGCGGCTCGAACGTGAACGCGGGCGGGACAGTGGCGTTTGCTGCGACGGGGAATGGTCAGCCGGGAAGCGGCAATGTGACGATCGCCGGCTCGAACGTGAACGCGAACGATGTGATCCTGGCAGCGAAGAATCAGGTCAATATCGTCAACACGACGGATACCGATTCGACACGCAGCACGAATGAGTCGAAGAGCGCGAGCGTGGGCGTGTCGGTCGGCACGGGCGGGTTCGGTGTTTCCGTTGCGATGTCGAAGACCAACGGCGATGGCAACAGCGACCTGGCCACGCAGAACAACAGCCATGTAACCGCGGCAAACAATGTGACGATTATCTCGGGCGGCGATACGAACATCATCGGCTCGAACGTGAAGGGCAATCAGGTGAATGCCGACGTGGGCGGGAATCTGAACATCGTGAGCGTGCAGGACACGCTGACGAGCGCGGCACATCAGTCGAGTTCGGGCGGCGGTTTCAGCGTCAGCCAGGGCGGCGCCAGCGCGAGCTTCAGTCAGAGCAAGGGCAATGCAACGGGTAGCTATGCGGGCGTCAATGAACAGGCTGGCATTCAGGCGGGTGATGGCGGCTTCAATATCAACGTCACCGGCAATACCGATTTGAAGGGCGGATTGATCGCGAGCGATGCGGATGCGTCGAAGAATTCGCTGACGACGGGTTCGCTGTCCTTCTCGGACGTTCAGAACCAGTCGCACTACGATGCGAGCTCGAGCGGCTTCAACGCAGGCGTGACGACCGGCGATGGCGGGATGAACTACAGCACGCACGGCAGCACGTCGGGCAAGAATGCCGGTGGCGCCGCGCCCATGCTCGGACAGAGCGACAGCGGCAGTGATAGCGCGACGACGAAGAGCGGCGTCAGCGCGGGGACGGTGACGATCATGGATTCGGCGAACCAGAAGCAGGATCTGGCGAGCTTGAACCGCGATACGACGAACACGAACGGTACGGTCGCCAAACTCCCCGACATGCAGAACCTACTGGCTAACCAGTCGGACATGATGGCCGCGGCCAGTGCGGCTGGCGAAGCGGTGTCGCGCCGGATCGGGGACTACGCCGACGAGATGAAACGGCAAGCCGAGAAGAATGGTGACCAGGCAGGTGTCGATGCTTGGAAGGAAGGCGGAGCGAATCGCGCACTGATGCAAGGTGCAGGCGCGGCGTTGGTGACCGGACTGGCGGGCGGCAACGCAGTAGGTGGCGCAGCCGGTGCGGCAATTGCGGCGATCGCGTCCGGCAAGCTGAATGAACTGAGCAGCGCAATCGCGGGGAGCGATCCGACAGGCAACGCCAATATGAATCAGGCCTTGGGCAATATTGTGGCGAACGCGCTTGCGACGGGGGTCGGCGCGGCTGTGGGCGGTGAATCGGGGGCCTTCTCGGGTTACAACGTTGATCGGTTCAATCGGCAACTGCATCCGGATGAAAAGACGCTCGCGAAGCAGCTTGCCGAGAAAAGTAAGGGTAAATACACGCAGGCGCAGATCGAAGACCAGATGCGAATCATGGGGGGCTTAATCGTCGGTGAGCGTGAATCGGGCACACCAGATACCTTAGTCGGACAGATGCCGACCGATTCTGGCGCGAAATGGATCTCGGGCGGCACGACGGCGGACGGCAAACCGATCCTGACGCAGGTCACGGCGCAGCCGAATTCGGAGCTGCAGGACTATATTCTGGAGAATTCCGGATCTGCACAGAATGGCGTGCCGAACATCGTGTATGACCTGGCCGGTAAAAATAGCTCAAGTATCAACCTGACCGGGCCGTTCACAAAGTTTGACCAGTCGGATGCAAATTACGTGAAAAACACGACCGCCGATGCTGCTTCGATGGTTTCGACGAACGCGGGACGTGTCGGTGCAATCGCGGGGGCAGTGTCGTCGGTTCCCGGCCCTGCTCAAGCGACTGCTGCGGGTGTGGGGGCTACGGCTTCAGCAATTGGTCTGGGCGCTAGCGCACTCGAACAGGCTCTGCGTCCCAACCTCGGGGAATTCACGGTTGGTTTTGCGACTGACATGGCTGCAAAGCCTGTTTTGGATCGACTGCCATTCTATGGCCCACTCATCAACGAGGTTCTTGAGCTGTGGAAAAATTCAGCTGCGGCCGATCAGATTAAAAATCAGATAAATAGGTGAATTTAATGAAGTTTATAGAAAATGGGAATTTTAAAGAGTGGGTTCGAGTAACGCTCGTGATCATCGGTATTGTAATGGTTGTTGGCTCGGCGCTACAAGGTCTTGATTCGGTAATCGGTAAGAGTGTCTTCATGATAGGTGTTGCGGTAGCGGCGTTGGGTGGATACGCATCTCAAGCACACATGTTAAAAATCAGACCTTTCGACAACAGCTATAAGAAAGCACGTAAGAGCTACGAAGTGAAGAGTGACGAGCAGGACAAGTCATAATGACAATGTGCCTGGTTTTTGCTCGGTCATTTCGATTGTTTAAATTTTATAATTATTTTTATAAAAAACATCATGAAAATTCGATATCTTGCTGTGCTTCTCATTACGTTTATTAGCGCGTGCTCCGCGCTTGCGCCAGATCTTGCAGACGAAAATCAAGGATTGAAAGGTGCAGCTGCGGAAAGTTTGGAGCAATTCTATGGAACCTACCGAGTGGTGAACATAAAAGGTCGAAATTGGAACGTATCGACGGTATCGGTTATTCGAGGTGATGCTGCCGGAAATAATCTTCCCTTGTTTCGTCTCTACAGAAACGACGGGAAACAATTCGACGCAATTACGCCACGCGTGTGCGAAACCTCGAACAAGCGCAAGAGGCCTGAAGGCAACAATGGCACTTACGTGACATGTGGGCTAACTGGGATGATGTCCAATGAGCCGTTCATCATCTTCGACAATTTTCCGATGACGTATCAATCAAGCAATCTCATCTTCAAGGAGAAGCCGTTCGAAATCAAACCCGGGGAGTATCGCCTGTACCTTGCTTATAAAAATGGAGGTTCAGCAGACTTTGAGTTGATTCGCGTCAACGACACGAATGCGAACAAACCAGCAGTAAAGTGACTATTGACTATTGCATAGAACCTGTGGGCGCGGACTGGACGGCTGTTGGCAGGAAAATCAGTCGAAAATGACGCGCCGATAAATAGTACGCGCGAGCGAGGCGAAGTCCGTGATCACAAATTTAAAAGAACACATGAAAACTATTCGCCGGAGGAGTTCTGCTGCAGCTGCACTGCTGTTTATCGCGACCACTGTGTCGGCACAAGAGGCTCTCCGCCCGATCAGTTCGGGCAATGACCAGCAAATCCGACAACAGGAAGAGGCGCGCGAGCGCGAGCGGACCGTCTCCGCGCCTGGGGTGCGATCGAACGTGACGGCCAGCGCAGGCTATCCAACGCTGCCGTCCGAAACGCCTTGCTTTCGGATTGAGCATTTCGCACTCGACGTGCCCGACGCGCTGCCTGCTTCCCTGAAGCTGCAAGGCGCGTCGGCGTTGCCGATGGATCGGTTCGCCTTCGCGCGCGAATGGCTCGAGCACTACACCGGCCAGTGCGTCGGCAAACGGGGGCTCGACCTGCTCGTCAAAGGGCTGTCGCAAGCGATCCTGGCGCGCGGCTATGTGACGACGCGCGTGTTGCTGCCCGAACAGGATTTGTCGACCGGCACCCTAAAGTTTTCACTGATCCCCGGCGTAATCCGCCATGTGCGCTTCGCCGATGAGAAGCTCCGCGGCACCTGGAAAACCGCCTTTCCAACCCGCGACGGCGAACTGCTGAACCTGCGCGACCTCGAACAAGGCCTCGAACAGATGAAGCGCGTGACGAGCCAGGACGTATCGATGCAGATCGTCCCAGCCGACGTGCCTGGCGAAAGCGACGTGGTACTCGACGTGAAGCGCGGCAAACCGTGGACGGTCGTCGCCTCGATCGACAACTCGGGCACGCGCGCGACCGGCCGGCTGCAGGGAAACTTGTCGCTCGGCATCGACAATGCGCTCGGCCTGAACGACATCTTCAACATCGGCGTGAGCCAGGATCTCGAGCTGGGCGACAAGCGCCTTGGCTCGCACGGCTGGAACGGTTTCTATTCGATTCCGTGGGGCTACTGGACCGCGACGCTATCGGCATACACCAACACGTACTACCAGCAGATCGCCGGCGTGAACCAGACGTTCATCGCGAGCGGCAATTCGAAGACGGTCGATGTCAAGCTGAACCGCGTGCTGTCGCGTAGCCAGAACGACGTGTTCGGCGCGCAGTTTCGCCTGTCGCGCCGGTTCGGGCAAAGCTTCATCGAAGACACCGAAATTCCACAGCAGCGCCGCAACAACACCTTCGTTGAGTTCGGCCTGACCGATCGCCACTACTTCGGCAACGCGCAATTCGATGGCACGCTCGCGTACCGGCAGGGCATTGGCGCGTTCGGCGCACAGGACGACATGCTGGCGGCCGATGGCGGTCCGACCTACCGCTACAAGATGGCCGTGCTCGACGCAAATCTCTCGGTGCCGTTCGTAATCGCGCAGCAGCCATTCCGCTACGTGACGACATTCCACGGCCAGTACACGGGCAATACGCTGTACTACGTCGACGACATGACGATCGGCAGCCGTTACACCGTGCGCGGATTCGACGGGGAGACGATGCTGGCCGCCTCGCGCGGCTTCTACTGGCGCAACGAACTGCAGGCGCCGATCGGTCTGACCGGGCAGGCGGTGTATGCGGGCATCGACTACGGCCGCGCGTGGGGTCCGCAGCCGGTCGCTCTCGTCGGCACGCAATTGGCGGGCGCCGTGATCGGCGTGAAGGGCAGCGTCGCAACGCGTTTCGGCGGGTATGGCTACGACCTGTTTGCCGGCACGCCGATCTACAAGCCGTCCGGGTTTCCTACGGCACGCGTGACGGTTAGTTTTCAGGTCACCGCACAGTTCTGACGAAGCAAGCGCAATCCGATACTCGGCCCACCATCGTTCGGAACGACGCCGGCGAGGATCGAGCGCAGACGGCGCAGATTGCGGCGCTGTTGTCCCAGAGACACGAGCCGGGCCTCGGTGTTCGCGCCGTGGCGGCAGCCATATCATGCGTGCTGGATTCAGAACACGCCTGATCGGCCGGTCCGGGACTCGCGGACGCGTTTGATGCCGGTTGTTGTTGAGGTGCGAAGAAATACCTCCGACTGGCGCGAGGATTTGCTCCCCCTGTCTCGGCATCGAACCATTACCCCCGCGCCGCCCCAGTCGACTCCCGCACGACAAGCTCCGTCGCCCCGATCGTATGCACGGCCGCCACCGGCTCGACCCCGTTGATCATGTCGAGCGTCAGCGCGATCGCCCGCGCGGCGATCTGCGACGTCGGGAACCTCACCGTCGTCAGCGCGGGGCGGAACTGGTGGGCGAGCTGGATATCGGTCATGCCGACCACCGACCGATCGGCCGTCACGCGCAGCCCGAGATCGGCGGCCACCTAAATTTCAGCCTCGATGTGAGGCCGGATCGAGCGTAGCGCAGCCGCCGATGCATACGCAAAGAACACGTGCGTTACCTACTATCTGGCGACTGGCGACTGGCGACTGGCGACTGGCGACTGGCGACTGGCGACTGGCGACTGGCGACTGGCGACTGGCGACTGGCGACTGGCGACTGGCGACTGGCGAGCGGCGAGCGGGTGCCGGGAAGCGGAGGGGCGCGATTCGTTCGCCGTTCTTGCGTCGAGCATGGGCATGAGCGGCGCGACGATCGGTGCGCAACTGACGCACGAGCGATACGAGCCATACGAGTGGCGGACGTGCCGCGTGCGAAGGGCCGCGCCGCGAGCGACGGCGGCCCGATCAACGTGTTCGTTACACGCGCACCCCAACCCGATACCGCGTCGTCTGGCGATAGGTGTCGCCAGGGCCGAGAATGGTTTCGTCGCGCAACGCGTCCATGTTCACCTGATTCGGAAAGAACCCGGCTTCGACGCACAGCGCCGCGTGCCGTCGGCACGCCACACCGCCGCTCACGCGCACACCGTCCAGATAGTTGCCCGTATAGAGCTGCAACCCGCGCTGATCCGTCGACACGGCAAGCTCCCGGCCGCTTTCCGGATCGTAGATCGATGCGACGGGCCGCACGCCGCGCTCAGGGTCGCGCAGAACATAGCAGTGGTCGAAGCCGCGCCCGCGCGTGAGCTGCGCATGCGGCCAGTCGAGACGAGCGCCGATCGGCGCGCTCTGCCGGAAATCGAACGCGCTGCCCGTCACGTCGGCGGTGCCGGTCGGGATCAGCGCATCGTCCACTTCGACGAACGCGTCGGCGTCGATCTGCAGCAGATGGCCGCGCACGTCGCTGCCCGCGCGCCCGTTCAGGTTGAAGTAGCTGTGATGGGTCAGGTTCAGCGGCGTCGGCGCATCGGTCACGCCCGCATAGTCGATCGTCAGCGTGCCGTCGTCGTCGAGCGTGTAACGCACTTGCACCGTCACGTTGCCCGGAAATCCCGCATCGCCTTCCGGCGAATCGAGCCGCAGCGTCAGCCCGCCACGGTCGTCGACCACGTCCCAGCGCGCGCGATGAAAGCCGCTCGCGCCGCCGTGCAGCAGGTTGCCGTTCTCGTTGCGGTCGAGTGCGTAGTCGACGCCGTCGAGCGTGAAGCGCGCATTCGCGATCCGGTTCGCCCAGCGGCCGACCGTCGCGCCGAGGTAGGCACTCGATTCGACGTAGTCGGCCGGCGTGTCGTGCGCCAGCACGATATCGGCGAAGCGCCCGGTGCGGTCGGGGGCGAGCCACGACACGACGGTCGCGCCGAGATCGCTGACGACGACGCGCATTCCGTGCGCGTTGCGCAGCGTGTAGCGTCGCACCGGGTCGCCGCCGGGCAGCATGCCCCACGGTTCGGACGGAGTGCGGCCCGCGTCGGATGCCGGGCGGGGAGAGTCGGTGTCGATATGCATGAGTGGGTTCGCTCGTGAGCGGTGAATTCAGTGGGCGGGCGCGGTGCGTTCCTGGTATTCGCGCGGGGTGCAGCCGAGTTCGCGGCGGAACACCGCGTACATGTATTGCAACGACGTGAAGCCGCAGCGGATCGCGACTTCCGCGCTCGATGCGTTGCGGCTCGCGAGCAAGGCCTGCGCGGCCTCGAGCTTGTGACGCAGGATTTCCTGGTGCACGGTGCGCTGCAGTTCGCGCCGGAAGTGCTCTTCGAGCAGCGAGCGCGACACGCCGACATAGTCGGCGACCTGTTCGGTCTTGATCCCCTGGCACGCGTACTGGCGGATGAAATGCCGTGCGCGCATCACGTGCGGGCTCGCGAGCGGCTGGTGGCGCGTCGATTCGAGCACGTTGATGCCGACCGGCGGCAC
>Ga0157367_1000738_pt1 | contig 15100 bp, 14 predicted proteins | sample AttbisABBM2_FD_113142 | JGI IMG/M metagenome (GOLD analysis project Ga0157367, IMG submission 113142) | Fungus gardens microbial communities from leaf cutter ant in Botucatu, State of São Paulo, Brazil - Atta bisphaerica ABBM2 | ecosystem: Host-associated > Fungi > Mycelium > Unclassified ...
CATTCGTCTGACGGGATGTATCGAGTCGTTCGACCAGTACTTGGTGATGCTGCGCACCCCCGTGGGTCTGCAAGGCATCTACAAGCGTGCGATTTCCACGATCCAGCTCGACACGGGCGGCTCGCGCCCGGGCGGCGGCGGTCCCCGCGGCCCGCGGCCCGGCGGTGGTCGACCGGGCGGCCGCGAAGGCGGCGGCCACAGCCCGTACGGCTCGCACGGCGGCCCCCGCGAATCGCGCGGCGACGGCGGCGGTTACGGCTCGCGCGAGCCGCGTGAAGGTTACGGGTCTCGTGAACCGCGCGAAGGCTATGGCTCCCGTGAACCGCGCGAGGGTTATGGCGCGCCGCGTGAGCCCCGCGAAGGCTACGGCGCACCGCGCGATGCCGGCGACGCATCGGGTAACACGTCGCCGTCCGACGCACGCGGCGGCAACGGGCCGGTGATCGTCACGCGCCGCCGGCGAATCGTTCCGGACGGCCAGTAAAACAAAAGGGCAAGCCAAGCGGCTTGCCCTTTTTCCTGGCGGGTCGGCGCGGCACGTCGCCGCACCGGCCGTGCCGTGATCGCTCAGTGTGCCGTCGTCGGCAAACCTGCGTCGGCCTCTCGCTGCAGCGAACGCACCTGCTGCTGCAATGCGCGCAATTGCGACTGAAGCGCCGCCTGTTGCGCCTGCAGCGCCGCCGTTTCGTTGCGGACGTTCTTCTGGCGATCCGCGACCGCCGCCTGCTGCTCGCGGGCGATCGAGATGTCGGCCTGCAGACGCCGCGCCCGCTCCTGCGCGACTTCGATCTGCCGGTCCGTCTGCACCCTCTGCGATTCCAGCTTCGCCGCACGCAGTTCGTTGACCGACAGCCGTTCCGCCTGGCGCGAGAAATCGCGATAGATCGCTTCCGCCCGCGATTCGTCGTAAGTCTTGATCACGCGCCAGAACGCCTTCTGCTGGAACAGCGCGACGAAATAGGAACCGTCCTTCACGCTGAACAACTGGCTCGCGCCATAGCTGCCGTTATAGCTGGTGCGCATTTCCGTCAGCGAGTGCGCCTGGATCTGGCGCTGCAGTTCGTCTACCGTGCTTTGCCCCGTCGTCTCGCCCGCCTGCGGCTGTACCGTGGTTTGAACCTGCTGATCGATTACCGGAATCGCCGTCACCGGTGCCGACGCCTGCTGTACCGCCGTCAATGCATTGCCCGCCAACCCCTGCGCGAACGCGCCCTGCATGCCTCCCATCATCGCGAGCAACACACACGCCCGCCCCAACCCCGTCATATGGCTCATGAGTTTTGATTCCTGCCCCGTGTCGTTGTAATTCAGCGCGATTTTATCGCATTAATTATTCGCTTTCGCGGGTCTCGGGCTCTTCGTCGAATATCTGATATTTGCGCATCTTTTCCCACAGTACCTTCCGGCTGATGCCGAGCTGCTGCGCCGTATCCTGGCGTCGCCAACCGTTTGCGTCGAGGGCCGCGATCACGCGGCTGCGCTCGTTCATGTCCCACTTGCTGCGGTCGACGAAGACCTCCGCCGCGCTCTCCACCGGCACCGGTTGCGCCGCATTGCGCGCATGCGCGACCAGCCGCTGCAGTCGCGCGGCATCCCAGCCGCCCGTTTGCCGCACCGTCACGCCGACGCGCTCCGCAAGGTTGCGCAGTTCGCGCACATTGCCGGGGAAATAGCTGTCCGCGACCGCGTCCGCGAGCCAGTAAGGCAGGTCGGACAATTGCGCGAGCCGTTCGTCGCCTACCACCTCCGCGACGAACGACTTGAACAGCGCGATCTTGTCGACCGCGCCCCGCTCTTCCAGCGACGGAATGCTGAGTTCGATCACCGCGAGCCGGTAATAAAGATCGGCGCGAAACAGGCCTTCCTTCACGAGCTGCGGCAGCTTCTTGTTGCTGGCCGCGACGAGACGGAAATCGACCTTGATCGGCGTCGTCGCGCCGACCCGCAGCACGGCGCCGTCCTCGAGCACGCGCAACAGCTTGACCTGCTGATACAACGGCAGATCGCCGACTTCGTCGAGGAACAGCGTGCCGCCCGCCGCCTGCTCGAAATAGCCTTTATGCGCAACAACCGCGCCGGTAAACGAGCCTTTTGCGTGCCCGAAGAACAGCGATTCGAACAGGCCGTCCGGAATCGCACCGCAGTTGACCGGCACGAATTCGCCGCCCCGGTAGCGCGAATGCTTTTCGTGGAGCAACTGCGCGATGCGTTCCTTGCCGACGCCGGTTTCGCCGTGCAGCAGCACGTTGGTGTCGCAGTCGGCGAACGTATCGACCTCGTGCAGGAGCGCCTGCATCGACTCCGAGTGCGCGACGAGTTCGGACGGCTGCAGCGTATCGGCCGCATGCGCGCGCAGTTGCGTGACGAGCTTGCCGATCATCCCGCGCAGCTCGGCGCACGTGAAGTCGAGCGGCAGGATGTGCGAATAGTCGGGCGGATACTGCGACGCGTCGTGGTCGCGCGCCGCACCGACCCAGACGACCGGCATGCCGATGTTGGCCTGCCAGTCGCGCAGGAACGCCGCGCCGGTTTCGATCATCGTCACGCTGATGATCGCGAGCGATGGCCGCGATGCGGCGCGCTCCGGCGAGATTTCCGCATTGTCGGCGCGGATCACTTCGACGTCGAAGCTCGCCATGCAGCGGGCAACGCGATCGACAATGTCCGCCTTGCCTTCCCAGACGTACAGGTCGAGTTCTGCGATTGCGGAGGTGGTTCTCATTGTTGAGGCTTTCAATGAACGATTTGCGGGGCGTTGCAAGTCAGACTGTGTTGTATCACGGTCAGCTGGCCGATCTGCAATCCTAATGCCGTCAGCAATGGCGTCACTAACTTGTTGATCAACGGATCGACGAGGCTCAGCAGCGCCCCGATTAGCTGGCTCAAAATCTGCCCAAGCGTGTCGAGCGATAGACTCAGCCCGAGAATGCTGATTTGTGCCGCGCCAATTCCCTTCAGCAGACCCGTCAATTGCACGTCGAGGGAGTTGGTCGCTGTCGAAGAAGTGCTCCACGTAGGCGCATAAGACCACCCAGCAACATTACATGCGGCGTTGCTCGGCTTGGTATTGCAGAACGAATACTGCGAGTTGTTCGGATAAGGGGCGCTAGGCAAAGTCAGCGACGGCTGTCCCGCACCGAGCGAGCCCGGAGTCGACGGCAACGGAGATCCGCTGTAGCTTGAGACACTGCTTCCGACATAAAGCACCGGATTCGGTAACGACAAATTGACCGTCGCTAGCGAAAAACTGCTCCCGCCCAAGATGCTCAACAATGTCCCCGATGCCTGCGCGACAGAAATCGTGCCCGACCCGGACGCACAACTCGGCGAATTGAGATTCAATGAACTGCCCGCCTGCGGCCCTGCACAGAGCATGGCCACGCCCGGCAGTGCCCCGAACGTCGCCGTACTTGACGCCGGAGTTGATTGGCAATTCGTACTAGCTAACCAAGCGCGAGCCGGGCCACCCAGAATGAAATAAAGCGGCAAATGCGGTCCGGAAAGCTGAATTGTCAATATACCGGGGATTCCCAGGGGCGGCGGATTTGAAAGCACCTGCAAATCTACGTAAAGCCCGATTTCAGCCTGTGACGCCTGTGTGCGCCAGATGCCGTTCACTTGTCCGGCCTCACCAATTCCAATCGACGGCGGTGCCAGCACCTGCAATTGCAGGCTATTGACCCGAGCGAGCGACGATACCGCAGAAATGATCGGGCACAACGCGCTGCCGGGGCAGTTGGCCTGACTGATCGATAGCGTCAGCGCGCTGTTGTACGCACCAATCTCCGCCGTCGTCAGCAACAGTTGAAGCACATTGATGCTGGCGTTCGCCGCCGCTTCCGCATTGCTGCCCGAGTATTGAAGGAGACTTCCCAAAGAGATCTTGTTGGCATTGACGTTGGCGCCAACACTGTTCTTCAGCGCGGTGAGCACGGTGCCCGCCGTGGTATTGCTGCCTACCGCGGTGGCGGTGAGGTTCAGGATATCCGCTACGGTCAGATTGAGACCGAGCAACTTCCCGATGCTGGCTGAATTCGACATTCCGGCCGTGCCGAGCTGCACCGCCGCATTCGCCAACTGCCCAAGCGTGACGTTTGCTCCGGCCAACGCCTGGTAACTCGCCAAGCCCACATTGACGTTGGTCGTGGAACCCAGCAATCCGGTGAGTAGCGGATCGAGTATCGCGGAAGACGAAGTATTCAGGCTGGCAAGCGTCGAACCGACGCTAAACGTGTCGATCGCCGCCGCCCGCGCGGTAGCCGTCGCGGACACCACCGCCTGCCGCCCGCTCAACTGATTCAACACCCCCAGGAAGAAGTAGTTCACCTGCCGGTAGGCCGTAACCTGGGCCGCATTCGCCACGGACAACGCCGGCGTCACGTAAGCGGTCGACGGATCCCATCTCCCGCAGCTGACGGCAATCTGATCGTTTCCCGCGGTAGGTTTTGCCGTCGCCGTGGTGCTGATCAACGCAAATGCATAACCCTTGTCGTTGATGGTCGCACTCGTCGTCACATTGTTTTTCGCATCGCTCAGGCAACCGCTCGGATCGCTCGTCATCGGCTGCACTGCCGCCAACGCAGCCAGGTCCGCGATCCGCTGCAGATCCCGCTTCTGCAAATACAGATTCGCGATGTCGATCACCCCGAGCACGACGATCGCGACCATGACCCAGATCGCCGCCATGACGACGATGGAACCGCGTTGACGTCGCTTCCCCGGCCTGCGAGCACCCCGCCGCCGAGATCCATATGGTTGATCTGCCCGCATCGTCATCTCGCTTACTGCACACCCTGCCCGCCACCCGACATGCCGCCGGACGAACCGAGCTGCGTGCTCATCGACTCGGGAATCTTGTTCTTGAACGAATCGAGATAGCGCTGATAAACGAGAGACGCGACGTCGCCGAGCATCGGTTGCGTCGGCGCCGCTGCGCGGTTGTCTCGCTGTAACGAGAGCCACGCCTTAGTCGAATGGTCGACTTCGGACGCGGTCGGCTCCGTTCCCTGTTGCGCGTGTGCGGCTACGGTGCCCATCGCCATCGCGATAATCCCGCCCAGTACCACGATGCGGCCCGCAAGCGTGTTTCGATAATGTTTATTGTTCATGTCGTTCCCCGCCTGTCTGTTCATTGTGCAAACCGTTGCAGCAGCGGCACGGTCTGGTCATAGCCGAAATTATTTGCCATCGGCGTGATCGGTGCGGTCGCGGAGCGCCGCGACACCACCGGCGGAGTCGCAACCGCACGCTGCTGCGCACGTGCCGCGGCCGCGATTTTTGCGGCATCGCCACTGATGTCCTTGCGGATATCCGTCGGCAGATGCTGCTGGTTCATCAGCCGCTGCGCGTCCTGGGTGCGCCCGGCAGCGAGCAGATACAGCGCGAGGTTGCTGACGATTTTCGGGTTGCGTTGATCCAGTTCCGCCGCCTTCATCAGCGGCACCCGCGCGCCGACCACATCGCCGTTACGCAATTTCGCATAGGCGAGATCGGACAGCAGCGACGCGTCGGTCGGCGCGAGTTCGGACGCCTGCGTCAGTGCCTGAACGGCCTGACCGAAATCGCCAGCCGCACCGGCGATCAGCCCGAGCCCCCGGTAACCACGCGCGGCGAGCGGCGTCTTCAGCAACTGTGCGTATGCAGCCGCACTCGCGGCCGGCTGGTCGGTCATGCGCAGTGCATCCGCGCGCAGCAAGATCGAGTCCGGCGACACGCCGTACGCTTTGTCGTATGCGTCGATGTGCGCAAGCGACGCGTAATAGAGCCCCTGTGCCTGCATCCGCTGGATCAGGCCGAGATACATCGCAGGCGTATCCGGCACCGCCTGTTTCTGGTCAGCCGCCTGAATCAGCGCCGCGCGTTCGGTCTGCGCACCGACGCCGTACCCGCTTTCCTTGGTCGCGCATGCGGCAAGCAGCAGCACCGCCGTCGCCATACTTGCGTGCCTCACCATCCTGCTTATCCGCTTCATCGTCTTTCCTTCCAACCATCAATGACGTGCTGACAGCGCATGCGTCACCGCCAGAAACCCGGGCCCCGCCGTCACGATCAGCAGTGCGGGCAACAGCGTCAGGACCATGACACCTGTCATCTTCACAGTCAGCCGACCGATCCGCTCGCGAAGCATCGCGCGGCGCGTTTCGCGCAGCCGGTCGCCGAACTGCTTGAGCGGCTCCTGCACCGCGCCGCCGTGCTTGTCGACCTGCACCATCAAGCGGGCAATCGCGCGCAAGTCCTCGTTGTCGAACCCGCCGGACAACCTCTGCATCGATTGGTCGCGCGTGCGGCCCGCCGCAAACTGACGCTGCGCGATTCCAACCTCGGACGACAGTACCGGCATCATCCCGCGGAAGTCGTTCGTCACGACCTGCAGGCTTTGATCCAGCGACAGTCCGACGCCCTGTAACAGGCGCAGCATGTCGACGAACAGCGGCAGTTCATCGACGACGCTTTGGCGGCGGGCGGCGGCACGGCGCTGCACGAATAGCTTCGGCAGCATGAAGCCGAGCCCGAATGCAGCAAACATGCCGACCATCCAGTAGCCGCCCTTCATTCGTCCGCTGGCGAATATCGCGAACAGCAGCGGCAATACGATTCCGCAAGCGATCCGCGCGCTCAGGAACAGCCCGCGCGTGCGCGTGTCGACGTAGCCGCATTGCTCGAGAAGACGGCAATCCTCGTCCGCGACGATGTGCTTGCCGACCCCGGTATCGAGCCAGCGCATCCCTGCCGCCGATAATCGCGCAAACAGTCGCTCGATGCGCTGGCGGCCACGCGTGTCCGGCTTCGCGTTCACGCTGTCATCCGCCGTGCCCCGTACCTTGGCCGCTTCGAGTGCTGCCATACGCTGGTCGAGCGCCGCGGCCAGCGCACGTTCGGCACGCGATGCGGCGCTCGCACGCAGCAACGCGACCACTCCAAACAACAGGACACCTAGCGCGCCGAGCGCCAGAGCAATCGATCCGATCTGAGTCGCCGTCATCGCATCACCTGAGTCGAGCCATTCGATACAACCACACGCTCCCCGCAACCTGCATCAGGAACGCCAAGATGAGAAGCGTGCGTCCGCCCGGATCAATCCACATGCCTTGCAGATACTTCGGATTGTTCATCACGACAAAGCTGCCGATCGCGATCGGCAGCATCACGAGCACGAATGCCGACAGCCGTGTCTCCGCCGACATCGCCGTCAGTTCGCGTTCCGCCTGCTCGAGGTCGCGCATGAACACGGCCATGCGTTCGAGCATCACGTCCGCACGGCCGCCATATTTGACCGACAATCGCAGCACGGATCCGAGAAGTTCGAATTCCTTCGTCCGGTAGATCTTCGCGATATGAAGCATCGCGCGATCGATCTCGACACCCGTGCGCAACATTCGGGACACATGATCGAGACATCCCCGCAGCGGCTCATCCGTCGTCAGCAGCGCTGCCTGGAATGCAGCCGGCACGCTGTTGCCGAGCGTCACCAGCCGCACGATTCCGTCGAGAAACGAAGGGATCTGCCGGACGATTTTCAGTCGCCGCCGCTGGATTCGCGATGTGAGCCAGATGCCGAAAATCGCGCTCCCGCAGACCAGCGCGGCGAAACACGCGAGCGCGCCGCCACGGCTGCCCGCGATTGCCGCAACCACGACGAGCACGAACAGCGCGACGATCGCCTTGCCTCGTGCCCCTTCGATCCCGGCCCGGTTCACGAGGTCGGTCAGATATTCCGTCGCCATCGCAAGCCAGTGCACCCAGAAAGCACCGGATGTCGCATTGCGCGCGCCACCGGATGCCGCCGGTCTTGCGGCCGGTGCCGCCGCGCGTGCACCGGGCTCAAGCCGACTGTCGATGAAGCGCTTCGCATCGGTGCGCACGCGCCGGGTTTCCGCATGTCGCCACAGCATCAGTGCCGATGCCACGCACAGCATCGCGACCGCGAGCACCCAGATCATCGCGCTATACATTGAAGCCCCCGCCGCGACCGAAACCGCCGCCGCCAAAGCCGCCGCCGAAACCGCCCAGGCCGCTGTTCGTCAGCGTCTGGCGGAAGCGTGCGAGCTTCGGCGAATGCGGATGAATGCCCAGCGATTCCCAGTGATCGACTTCCTCGCCCTCCGGCGTCACGCGCGCTTCGTAGCGATACAGCTCCTGCGTCGCGATGATGTTGTCGGACAGCCCGGTCACCTCGGTGATCGACAGAATCCGGCGGCGTCCATTCGACAGCCGCCCGATCTGCACGATGAAGTCGATTGCGTTCGCGATCTGGCGACGCAGGCTCGACTCGGTACCCTGGAAACCCGCGAAACCGGCGAGCATCTCGAGACGGTACAGGCACTCGCGCGGCGAGCTCGCGTGCACGGTGCCCATCGAGCCGTCGTGGCCCGTGTTCATCGCCTGCAGCATTTCGAGCACTTCACCGCCGCGCACTTCGCCGACGATGATCCGGTCCGGACGCATCCGCAGCGTGTTGCGCAACAGATCGCGAATCGTCACTACACCATGACCGTCGAAACCGCCCGGCCGGCTTTCGAGCCGCACGACGTGCGGGTGGTTCAGCGACAGTTCGGCCGTATCCTCGATCGTCACGACACGTTCGGCCTCCGGAATGTGGAACGCGAGCGCGTTGAGCAGCGACGTCTTGCCCGAACTGGCACCGCCCGACACGAGCACGTTGCAGCGGGCCTCGACCGCCGCCTCGAGCAACGCGCCGATCTCTTCGTTGTACGTGCCGTTGCCGAGCAGGTCCGAAGGCTTGAGCGGGTCCTTGCGGAATTTCCGGATCGACACGATCGGGCCGTCGATCGACAGCGGCTCGATCACGACGTTCACGCGGCCACCGTCGGGCAGTCGTGCGTCGACCATCGGGTTCGATTCATCGAGACGGCGCCCGATCGGTGCGAGGATCCGGCGCACGATTCGCAACAAATGCGCGTTATCGGTGAAGCGAACCGGCAGCTTCGCGAGGATCCCGTGACGCGACACGTACACGTCGTTGTAGCCGTTGATCAGGATATCCTCGACCGCCGGATCCGCGAGCAGGTCCTCGATCGGCCCGAAGCCCGCGAGCTCCTTCGTCAGCGCCTCGGCGATCGCACGCACCTCGTTCTCATTGAGCGGTATGCGGCGCAGGCGCACGAAGCTGTCGATCTCGAGATCGACGAACTGATTGATCGCCTGGCGCGACCATCGGCCGAACTCGGCACCCAGCTCCTCGATACGCGTCAGCAGGTGCTCGTGCGCGGCATTCTTGATGTCGTGGAATTGCTGCGTCTGGGAGAACGGCGCTGCGCCGTCGGCGAATTGAATGTCGTGTGCCATCGGTTATGACCGCTTGGACGAGGGTTGAATGAAACGTTTGAGCCGGGACAAGCCCGGCGCCGCGCGCGACGCGCCCGCCATGCCCGATACGCCGGGCAACCGCGCGGCGAGGGATTCGAGTGCGCGCACGTACGGATCGCGCTCCGCCGCATCGACGATGAGCCGTCCCTGGTTCGCGGCATGGCCGATCGCGACGCGGCGTGCGGGCAAGCTGCCGACGAGCGACAACCCGAGACGTTCGGCGATCTGCCCAGGCATCAGGCCCAGCGCGGGATCGTACTGATTGACCACGAGCTTGACGCGATCGGTATCGACGCCCGCATCGCGCAACCCGGTGAGCAGGTCGGCGGCCGAAACGATCGATGCGACGCCCTGATCGCAGACAAGCCACGCCTCGTCGGCCGATGCGGCGATCTGAGTGACGAACTCGCGATTCGAGAACCCGCCGAGATCGACGACCTGCTGGTCGAAGAATGCGCGAAAGCGGTTCAGCAAACCGATGCATGACGCATAAGACACGTCGCGCAAGCCGCCGAGGTCCGGCGCCAGCGTCGTCAGCGCGACACCGCTCTGGTGCCTCGTGAGCGCGGTGTTCACGAACGTGCGGTCGATGCGGCGCAGGTTCTGCACCGCGTCGATGAAATGGAATTCGCAGCGCGTGTTCAGGAACAGCGCGCCGTCACCGGCCGGCAGCCCGAGGTCGATCAGTGCGGTCTGGCGGCCGGCCGGCGCACCGCCGTCCGTGCCTGTCGCACCTGGCCCGAGTGCCCGCTTCTGAAGCCAGACCGCGAGATTCGCTGCGAGCGTGCTGACCCCCATGCCCGCACGCGCGCCGAGCAATGCGACGACCTTGCCGTGACGGCTCGTCGGCTCGCCGACGTGGGACAGCAATCCGCGCGTCGTCCGCAGTGCCTCCTCGGCCGATGCCGACACGTCGATGAAGTCGCGCACGCCCGCGCGCAGTGCAGCGAGCGTGCTCTCCGGCTGGGCCAGCGAGCCTAGTGCAACAATCGGCAACCCCGGATGGGCCGCGCGTACCGTGGCCGCGGCGACGCTCGCCGCTTCGCTGCGTTCGGAGAAATCGATGAACACGAGCGCCGGATTGAGCCCCGTGATGCGCTGCGCAAGCACGCCCGGCTCCAGCGACGCGGCCTCGACCACACCGGCCGACACCAGCGTATCGGCCAGCCAGCGCACATGCGCTTCCTTTGTCGATGCACAAACGAAGTAGTCGGTCACGGCGGGTTCACACAACGATTGGGTTCGTGCATTCATGTCGAACTCCCCCGATTACGCAAGGCGTAGCGATGTGCCACGACGCGCAATGCTTCACATTCATTTCGAAAACCCCGGTGCTGCATCCGGCGACGCCGCGCCGCCCAGGTAGGATCGCCAGACCGGCCCGTCCCGCTGCTCGGACAACTCGCCGGGCGTCGCCGGCAGTACCGCGCCCTTCGCAATCGGTGCGACGAGATGCGGTGTCACGATGATCAGCAATTCCTTGTCGTTCTGCTGGTAATTCAAGTTCTTGAAGAACGTGCCGATGATCGGCAGGTCACCAAGCAGCGGCACCTTGCTCACGTTCGACATCGTCTGGCGGTCGATCAGGCCGCCGATCACGAAGCTCTCGCCATCGCCGAGCTCGACCGTCGTATCGGCACGACGCGTCGTGATGCCCGGCACGGCGACACCGCTGATCATCACGCTGTTCACGAAATCGAGCTGGCTCGATTCCGGCGCGACCTTCAGCGCGATCCGGCTCGGGCTCAGCACCGTTGGGGTCAGCGACAGCCCGACGCCGTATTGCTTCCACTGGATCGCGGTCGACCCGAGCCCCTGCGGCGACGGCACCGGGATCTCGCCGCCGGCGAGGAAGCTGGCGCTTTGGCCGGACAGTGCGACGAGCGTCGGCTCCGCGAGCACGCGCGCCAGATTGTTCGCTTCGAGCAACGACAGGTCGGCGAAGATGCCGTGCCCCGCTGCATTCACGACCAGGTTGAATGCAGACGCAACCGGTGCGCCGAGCGTCGGAATGTACCCCGCCGTGCCAGGCCCCGAACTGCCGTCATACGACCGCACGCCGCCCGGCGAGAACGACCCAAACGAAAAGCCGTTGCTCTGCTTGAAGAAGTTGAAGCCAACCTGCTTGAGCACCGAGCGGCTGAACTCCACTACCCGTACGTCGACCTGCACGACGTTCTTGCCGGCCAGCGTCGAGCGATCGATCACCGTGCCTTTGGGGCTCATGTTCTTGGCGACCGCCGCGGCCCGTTCGTGCGCATCGAGCGATGCCGACGTTCCCCGCAGCACCGACGTCCCGCCGTACGCCTTCACCTGCGGCGTCGAACCGTCGAGTACCGCTTGCGCAGCCGCGTCGACGACTTCGACGCTCCACACCGTCGGCTCGTCGTGACCGCGCTCCCACAACATCACGTTCGTCGCACCCGGCGCTTTCGCGGTCAACAGCACCGAACCGGAACGACTGCCCTTCATGATCAGCACATCGGCGATCGCCGGATCGCCGACGGCAACCCGCTGCAGTGCGCGGCCAGCGGAAATCTGCCGCTGCGCGCCAACCGCGAGTTCGATCGTGCCGCTCGCGCTTGCAATGGAGGCGAAGGTCAGGGTCCAAAGCGCAATCGCGAATGCAGTCAGTATGTTTTTCATTGTTTTTTGGGCCGTCGCACGGCCTTTACTTGTTGTCGCTGATATCGATGGCCATCGATGTTGTTCAATACGCAACCGTTTCCGACCGGCCGCCACGGATCACCTCGATGCTGCCCCCGCCTCCGCTGCCGCCGGGCCGCGTGGCGGGCGGCAGGCGCGACGGCAGTGGCGGCACATTCACGTTGGTCACCGCGGTCCTCGACGTACCGGACAACTGTTGCAGCGATACGCCGGCCGCAGCAAGCGCCGACGGCGACAGCTTGTTGTCCGTGCGCACCGCCACCGTCTGCATCGCAAGCTCGTCGTCGCGCGGATTGCGCAGTGCAAGCGTCAGCCGACCGCTCGCCTCGCCGAGCGTGAGTGCATCGACCTGCGCCGTCGGTATCGCGAGTACCGCGATGCGCGTGTTGCTCGGCTGACCGTTACTGCCGTTCGCGTTGCTGCCGCTGTCGCGCTCCGGCGTCGCGTCGCCGAACGACAGCACCCGCACCTTCGACATCAGCAATCGCGCCTGCGTCTGCGAGACTTCGCCGTCGAGCATCCCGCCGCCCGCCTCACGCTTCAGGTTCACGAAGACGTCGACGAAGTTGCCGGGCCGCAGGCGGTTGCCGACCGCATTGGTCTCGTCGACGCGAACCGCAATCGCGCGCTCGCCCGGCTGAACGTCTTCGGCAAGCCCTGACACCAGTGCGTCCGACACAACCGGAACCGATGCCGGGATGTCTCTCGCCGGAACGCGACCGACCAATGCGGCCGGATCGGAAAACGCGCCTGTTGGTGCGGGTGCGGTCGGCTGGACCTTCAACCCGTCGGCCGCAATTGGTTGACCGACGGGCAGTGTGCGCGTAGCGACCACGACCGGCACCGGGTTGGCCGCAACGGCCTGCTCTGCCGGAACGGCATGCGGTGCGCTACGTCCGAGCATCCATGCGTAGATTCCCAGCAGAACAGCAATCGCAATCAGCAGCCCCGCGATAATTTTTGTCAGATTATTGGCCATGTTGGTATTGGAATGCCGGAAGCAGATTCTGGAGCGCAAATTCAGCGAGCCGACTGATTCAAATGGAGCAGACTCATTGCATCAAAGCATGCTTGGGGCGACTTGCACCGTTGCACTGCTCTGCAATTGGGGAGGGGAAAATATAAACAGCCAAGGAATCAACGGCTTCTCCGCATACGAATATGTCACCGTTACCATGACGTTAAACGTCGACGTTGCCGTAGGCACGAATATAGATGCATCGCAAGTTACGCCCGTTGTCGAGGTCGTGGACGGTGCCGACGTTGAAACCTGGGCGGAGAACTGAACATTCCCCCCCCAGGGCGAACCATTCAGCGCTTGCATCACGGCCGTTCCCGCGTTCACTCTTAACCGGTCACACGGTGTCAGTGTGTAATTCAACGCCGCACGCGCCCCTTCGGATGCAGCAAACGTCAGGCTCTGCTGAATGACAAAAATCAGCCCGAATGTGACGATCGCATAGAAAATCAGGAAGAACAGCGGAAAAGTCAGGGCAACCTCGATTGCTGCTACTCCTCGTTGACGCTCCAATCCGCGCAACCGCAAGCGGCGAGCCCTCATATTCCCCTCTGCACCAGAAGATATCCCAGCCAACCAACCGCCGGCATCACGAGAAACGCGGCATAAGGCGTTGCGCGACGATTACCGACCACCATCGTCGGCCTACCATGGCTAAACAATTCACCGACCGACATTCTGGATATAAACATCATGCCAAGCGCATGCACGCACGCAGCAATACTGGCTGCAATCCAGATCCACAACAGCGCTTGCGTACCGCACCACGCGCCGATCACAGCAAATATCTTGACATCTGCCGCGCCCATTACTCGCAATGCAAAAAAAGGGAAAAGACAAATTAAGCCGCACAAGGCCCCGATGAGCGCTTGAACGAGCGAAACACCGAATGGATTTTCGTTAGCAAGCGCACATAACAACGCGCCAACCAAACCCGCAACAGCTAGCGAATTTCGAATACGCCGATAACGAATATCACTGATCGCAACAAGTGCCGCCCAGGCCGCGAACGCGCCCGCAAAAAGCAAGGACTTCATATCGACCGTCGATACAAGTGCAAGAATGCGGTGAGCGAGTCAACAACGTTTTCGCTCACCGCCTTAGCGGGACACTTATGGTGAACACTGGGCAGAAGCGCCCGAGGCGGGTGATATGCAAAGCGCAATCTTGTGGAACATGCCTTCGAGGCCCGTCCCGATCGATGTAACGCTCGCCAAGATGACGACAGAAATCAATCCCGCGATCAGACCGTATTCGATCGCAGTAACCCCGCGCTCTTCCGTCAGGAAGCGCTTGATGAGTGCTTTCATTTTTGTTTCCTCGTGCCTGTATATACGTTTTTTGGCCTTTTATACGTCGTACATCCCCGCATATCTGGCCGCTTGCCCCGCGTCGTTCGTCATCACGACTGCAATAACGACCACCGGGTGCGCTTTCTTTATAGTTCGCCCGAACGGACATGTATCACAATTTGATGCAAGTTAACATTCGCGATAGGAATCCTCCTCGAACGTTGTGTACCGATCTGTACATTTGCTTACATCTGACCTGAATCTTATCTCCGATGCCCCCTGATTTCCAACCCCTTTTTAGCGATCCGGATCGAAATTTTTCCGTAAGCACAGCGTATTTGTACGGTGTTTCGGTACGACTTACACATAGGACTTACGATAGGTTAGATGTGCACACCTAATCCACCAGTAAAACAACCGGGTCGCCCGCAAGGCCTGCATGCCCCCACGTTACGCCGCACGCGTAACGCCAATGTTGTGACGTTACGTTACGAAACGGTCGAAACCGTTCTCGCTCGACCGTTCTTAAACAGATTCAACAATCTTTCAGTTTGCCGAAATCCTTTTCCGACAAGGAATTGGCCCGTTTAAAACCAATCGTCGAACCGTCGACCATCGAAATGGCACGACAGTTGCAGAGTAATCCCCGCATCACTCAACACAACATCAGCTTCAATGCGAGGACGAAATGGACATTCAGGTTATCCCTCATGGCACGCTCCGGACGACTATGATCGCGGCCACCGTGGCAGCCATGCTTTCCCTCTCCGCGTGCGGCGGCTCCGGTTCCATCAGC
>Ga0157367_1000740_pt1 | contig 15092 bp, 7 predicted proteins | sample AttbisABBM2_FD_113142 | JGI IMG/M metagenome (GOLD analysis project Ga0157367, IMG submission 113142) | Fungus gardens microbial communities from leaf cutter ant in Botucatu, State of São Paulo, Brazil - Atta bisphaerica ABBM2 | ecosystem: Host-associated > Fungi > Mycelium > Unclassified ...
CATGTGCCCTGACGTCATCTTCCAGATCCTTCTACCACCTTCCAGGCCTTATGACGTCACATCATGTGACATGTCATGTGACTCTTCATTGTCCAAAATAAAAAGAAAAAGAAAACAAAATTCTTATAAAGTCAGAAAATAAAAGGAAAAAGAAAATAAAAATTGTCCATGTCCCAAGCGTCCCATAACAATTTCTCTTATATATAGGGTTAGACTTTGAGAAAAGTGAGCTAAGGTTATTATCATAGACATGATATTGAAGCCAAACTTATTGAAAAGATTTCTTATCCAGGCAAGCTGACAGCTACAATTAGAAAGGGCTATGTATTTAGCCTTAGTTAAAGACAGAACTACTGTCTTTTGCTAGTAGCTCATTTAAAATGTTACTTTGCAAGCTATAAGAATAAAGTCTCTAGTTATAGATTTACATGATTCTAGATCTTGTGCCCAGTCTAAATTAAAATATGCTACAGCAGACTCATCGCTAAGTCTATTATAAAAAATCTAATATTTGTAAGTATTTTGCAAGTATTAAGCAAATATCTATAGAGATACAATCTAGCTTGATAATACCTATTTATGAATAAATAACAACTCATAAATTGAATAATACAAGAGAACTTAATAAAGTTTTCTATTACAAACTAATTTATCTTATATACTATAGATCATAGTCTATATACACATACTATAACTAATCTATCCTAAAGTTTATATGCTCTCTATAAGGCCAACATACTATTGCCATACTATATAACATTATTTGTTCCAAAATCTTTCACAATCTTCTTTGTATTATATAACTATGTGATTTATAACTCTAACATATATAACTATTCTGTAACAAGTATTATACTTTCATTGCACTTTGTGACTTATATGTTAAAACTTATCAGTAAAGTTAAAAGAATAACCTTGGATTAGGTAATCATAAGAGAACTTAATAAAGTTCTTAGTAAAAACTAGTTTACTATATCATTAACCTACTTTAAAGGCCATATGTTATCTATAAGATCAATATATGTTAAATATATTATAATAATATTATTCCTTCTAAAACTTTCTACTATTTTTTATAATAACATGTAATTATGTAATAGTATGGCCATAACAACATTATATAACAGTGACTGATGTATCATATCATGTGATAATTTGTGACTATGATATATAACATTATATTAACTCTAAGTCTAAGTCTAAAAATAAAAATAAAATAAAATAAAGTCTATTATTTGCAACTCTGATATTGTGTGACAGTCACACATCACATCACACCCTTCACCTAAGTCTAAAACAAAAAAAAGATAAATAAAAATAAAATAAAAATAAGAAATAAAATAAAAGTAAATCCTATATTAGAATATAATTTAATCATTAGATATATTAGAGATCCAATCAGTTGCTAATAATTTTGGTGGAAACTAAGGTCATACTGCTTATTATTAGGTTTAAGTACATAATCTAATAGTAGTGGAATACTTGTTAGGTTAGTTGCTATATTAAAGTGTGCTAGAACTTTGTTCAAGTATTTAGATTAGTCTACAAAGATCTTTTGATTCTTGAGATTACAACTTATATACATATCAAGAAACTCTTTGGTTTCTTCAAGATCACAACATTCTTATTTTGTTATGAATTTTTACTTTAACTCTAAGAGAAGCAGAAAATCTTTTAAACCTATAAATCAAATATCATTAACATAAACAATTGCTATAACAAGCTTTTTAGTCTCTTTATTAATGAGACAATATATACTAGTATCAAATTTATATTATTTAAATTCTAGAGCTAATATTGACTTAGTCATAGTCTACTATTAAGATAAGCTAGCTTGTTTAAGACCATATAATACTTTGTAAAGTCACCAGACTTTCTTTTCTTTATAAGGTAGCTTAAAACCTTTAGGCTGCTCCATATAGATTTTCTTATCTAGATCACCATATAGATAGGCTGTTTTTGTATCAATACTATGAATATTCCAATCTTCAAGGGTAGTAATAGCTAGAAAAAGACATGCTATCTCATAACATATAACTGGAGAGAATAATTTATCAAAGTTGATTTCTTCAACTTGAGAAAATCCTTTTGCAATAAATCAAGATCTATAATGACCATCAAATTTAATATCAAATATCCAGCAATTCTTAATTGCTTTCTATCTCTTAAAAAAGTCCATAACTTTATAGACATTTCTGTCTTTAAGTAATTTTAGCTTTTCAAGACAGAACTCAAGCTACTTTTTTTGAATATTAGCTAGCAATTTCATAATATCTCTAAGATTTTTGGGAATTAAGCAAGACTCTGCTGTATGTTGTACTAAAAGAAAGCAAATTTGCTCTACTTTTTCTTTTCTTACAAGATATGCTAAGTAACTAGTAATAGCTAGCTCAGCAGAATTATAATTTACATACAGAAGATGAAGTGTCTATTCTACTCTATTATTATCAACAATAATTAGACATTTGCCTTTCTACAGGATATTATATGGAATCCCATTTATCTCAACAGTATTATTGAGTGAGATATATGGGTAATCAACTCCATTTATTCTTACTATCCTAGGTAGTAGAAAATCATTGTGTATTCTGATGAATCCTTTGTAATTTCTAGCAATGTCACATACTACTAAAATTTATCTGACTCCATCTGATTCCATCATAAATAATGCTTACCATTCCACTAAACTCAAAATATCTATAAACATGGATATTCCTCTTTTAGTCTACATTACTCTTCTAGTGCAGATAAATCTAGCTTCATTTAGGATTGATTACTCTATAATCAAGCACATGGCTTTCCTCTGCTCTCTACAAAATTCCAAACACTATTCCAAGAACTTTTAGTATACACAAAGTAGATTCTTATCTCCATATATTCTCAAATATAGTCTTAGTTATAGAATACTAGTATTTAAGACAACTAGATACTCTGTATATTGCTATTCTGAAAATTAACTAAAACTAGCATTGCTCTTTTAGTTAGTATTAGCAGTGACACATGTTACCACCTTCTGGTGGTTGTTCACCTCCTAAAGTCCTCAGTTTCTCTAAAATATTATAGTCATACTCTAGAATAACATAGATATAGATATGCATAATATTAGAGTTGTAAATATTAGAGTTGGTTTTATTTTTATTTTATTTTATTTTTCTTATTTTCCTTTATTTTATTTTTGAGTTTCTTTTTCTTTTTCTTTATTTTGGACTTAGACAAGAGAGTGTGATATCAGTTTCAGTCCAAAATATGTGACCAGTACAACTTATAGAGATACAGCACATATACTGAAGCTAAAAGTCATTCTGCTCCAACTTTTGCATTATCAGATAATGCATCTTTACTTAGATCTTAATATCCAAAAAATCTCTTCTAGATCTTAGATAATGAGGTGTGGACTGCATCTAACAGGTATTTTTATATATATCACATGCCATATTGGGATTGGAAAACCTCTTTCTTGGATGCTATAAAGGATTTCATAGAATATTAGTAGAATATTCTCATTCTCTATAAATATTCTCTTTTTTAAAGGATATCTAAGTTTGATGCTTATATTTTCTCAATTCAGAACCTTCTTGTGGTGTCTGCAGAGAAAGTTGCAAAGGTTGTTAAGGGCTGAGATATTATAACTTAAGTTCAAGAGTTTGGTTAAAAGAAGCTGATATTGTTTAGTATAAAAGAACTCAGTAAAGTTCTTAGTCAGGTGTGTCTACTTTATATACCTCTATATAGTCTATACACACTTATATCTAACCTATCCTAAATATTATGAGTCTATGTAAATAAAGCCATCATATCTTTTATAATATATGATATTATCCTTCTACTACATCACATAATATTATGACTATGACTGCAATATTTGCAATTTGCATCACATTTGTCACTTCTTGTCATATGACCTTGTTCCTTCTAAGTTTAAAATAAGAAATAAAGAGGAAAAGAGAAAAGAAATAGAAAAATCCAAGTAAAAAATAGAAAAGACTTTAAATAAGAAACTAGAACTGGAAAAGAATAAGTCCACTGTCTTTGATTCTAATATGAGAGATCATATTTCAACATCAGAGTCAACATCATTATCCTCTTCAATCTCTACTGTAGGGTTTTTAAAGGGGGGAATATGTATGTGTGGAATAGGTACTAAAGCAAGTCTATCTTTTTCAGAAGGACTAAGCACTAACAACTCTATTTCTAGACTTATTTTGTCTAATAACTTATTATACAATTTATACTCTTTTGCATGAGAGTTAGTATATTGAGAGAAAAGTTTCTCATCAAAGATAGCATGTATAGAGTATAAAATGATATTTCCTTGTATATGGCATATAAAGCAATAATCATTGTTCTTATATCTAATCAATATTATCAATTTAGAATACAGCACAAGTTTATTAGTATAAACTTTACTAGAGAGAAATATATAGGCTTTATAGTCAAAGATATAGAAGTATGACATTTTGGGTTTATTATCCAAGAAGATCTCCTAAGGATAAACTTAGTACTAGTATTTAAGACAAGTAAATACTCTGTAATTTCTTAGCTTGAAAATCTCCTAGTATAGTACACTGTTCTGAGTGCCCATGCTCAAAAGTTTAACTTCCATAATAGTTTATTTCTTGTTGGAATTTCCATCCAAAATGTGAATATTGCAACAAGCAGAGGCATAGCTCATCTGCTAAAGCCAAGGTCATCCCAGAATCTCATTCACATGTGTTAGATACTGTTTCCATACTCTTCTGCAAATTTTCCTGCAAATGGTTTCTTTTTTACCTGACATAGATATACTTCAAGTTGCATTAACTACATGTTTTTTAGCAAGATATAGTTTAATTGTTTGGCATGACTATTCTATTAATATATATGTAGAATACTAGTCTTATGAATAATCTCTTACTCTTTCAGAAAGAATTGTAATTCCAATGTTACATTTTTCTCCTATCATTAGTATACAACCTCTTTACAGAATAGAAAGTAGTATTTAACTACATCTATAAAATTGACTTAATTATTTCTGCAACTTCAGACTTTTTGCATAGAAAAGCAATGTTGTAATAGAAGAAATATTTGTTAAGGAATATAACTACTCATTTGTATTTTGAAGTAAAGAGCTCAAGAAAATTTAAGTGAATCAATCTTAGAGATTCACTGGAGTGAACAGAGTTCTTAGAGAAACTGTGTTAGTATATCTTTATTAAGGACATAATACATAACTTCACCAGAGACATGTTCAAAATAATGATGCAAAGTTTCAAAGTCTAGGTGTCTTATTATAAGACTTATAGGATTAAAGATATTATACTTAACAATGTGAGTTCTTACAATCTGAATGTTGTCCCAAAGATTAGAAGTAGCCAATAGAATAGCATTATAAGACTTATCACAAAAAATAAAACTGCTTTTATTATCTTCTACTCTTAGTCAAGACTGAAGAATTTGTTTAGTAAAAAGAAAATGTATCTGTATGCTAGAAATACAATATACTGACCATAGTTTTGACATAATAACTTTAGTAGTCCCTTTCTCAGGATCAAAGATTTCATGTTTAATTAGAAAAGTACTAGAAACAACTATAAACAGTAGTGCTTTTGAGTTTGTAGTTTCAACTCAACTAGAATTATGATTACCTGGAGTCATGTCAACAAATTCAGACCCAAATAGAGTAAAGTAGATAGAGATACCAGAATCCAAGAGCTGTTCATCTTCATAAAAGCTGCCATAAGGTGATTTTTTACTCATTTACAAGAAATACAGTATTTTTTTCATATTTGTAGCCATTATATTGGCATAGAAGATTGTATTGTCATATTTAAGGATAGTTTACATAGATTGGATAGACTGAGTCAAAGTATTTAGTAAATCATCAATCTGTAAGGAAAGAGAGATATTATAATTATTTCCATAGAATCTCATGTAAGGAGAATCAGACTTGGTAATCTAAGGAGCAGAGTCTTGATCACTGGAAATTTGAAACATAACTATTCTCTGGTAGTTGAAAAAAACCAACAGTAGACTAGATGTTCCTATAAGAGTCCATAAATGAGCTGAAAGGACCTTAGTATTAGGCTAGCTATATATTGACAAGTTATCTGGCAAAGTAGAATTAAAAATAGCCAAGACTTAGAAGTCTAGGAAATCTCTTCTAGTTATCTCATCCACATCAACAGTCTAAGAAAGTGCCAAAGTATTCAGTATATTTTCAGCAGTGAAGATAGCCCCAGAATAAATAATGAGAGCAAGAGTTAATTCAACATGGATCTCTCAGAAGGGATAGTTAACAGGACTTGTAAGCTTGAAAGGAGTAATAACAAAGTTAGCTATTACTATCAATATTGATAATCAGCATGAATCAGAGAGCAAATATAGCTAGCTAAAGTACAAATATTTAACCTAACTAGTAATAAGCCATTAGTACATGTAAAATATAAGAAAATTCTATAAGTATGAAATAATTATAAATCAGCTCAATATATAACAGGTCTAAGAGTGACAAGATATCAGCTTACTATTAAAGTTAGTTAAGTCCTTCTCATTAATAAAAAATAGCCTAAAAAAGCATTTACTAGATATTAAGATAATGAGAGTCCATAATCTGTTAGAAAAAACAAAATTCACAGTAGTATGGTATATTGTAGACAACTGGTAACAACTTATCTATAGTAAATACTAGTATGTTATGACTTAAGACCTAGAAATAAATCAAAAAAAAAACCTTGTATTAGGTTAATATAAGAGAACTCAATAGAGTTTCCAAGTATAATCTCTCTATCTTATATATGCTAGGCTAATAGTCTATACTACACTAAACCTAACCTATTCTAAAGAGCATATATTTACTTTAAAGTCAATATATATAATATATGCTGTATAATATTATTATCTTAGAACTTTCTATAATATTATTTGTGATATGTGACTGTGTGACTGTGTTATGTGACATATGACTATCATACTAGCTTCAACTCTAAGTTTAAAAATAAGAGAGATAAAAATAAAATAAAATAAAAATGAGAAAAAAGTGAAAATATATATCACTTCTTTTTCTTATACCACTTTCTTGTATAGTAGTACCCAACAGAGAACTAGCAAATACATTATTATTTTCTTCTATTACTAACATAGCTTTATCTTTAATAATTCATAACAATATGAATATAGATATAGATATGGACACTCTGAAGGATAGGTCCATCTATTCTAGTACTGATAATTCTAGAGAATTGTTAGTATATTCAAGCCTATCTTCCATCTCTTACATTAAAAAAATGGAAGTTCAGAGCAATAACTTCTCTTAGATAGACTAAGTTAATAAATTCAACAAATTTCAAAGACTTTCTTTATCCTATTAAGACTAAGAGAATAACAAGATGACTAATAAGAAAATAAGTTATACAAACACATATACTTCACAAGACCTTGGTACTCCTCCTGTTCTATAAGATTTTAATTCTTTCTCTATTTCATATGAGGAAAATCAACTAGCAAAACCAAGGTCTTAAAACAGCACTGCTCTTTCTATTTTCCTTTTGGATACTAATAAACTTTTAGAGATAGACTCAAACAATATCTCTATATCACTTCACAGAATGGCTGACTTTATCAGAAGTAGGCAGATTCATGGTAAAACTAAAAAAGATCTTTCTATCATTTTAGGATTTGGACAAGTGGCTTGGAATTTCATTTTGTCTATCTATAAGGCAGAATGGAATATATTGAAAACTGATCAAAATAACAGATTGTTCTAACAGTGCATATCAGCAAAATTTATGCTAAAGAATGTATGAGATAGCTCTCAGAAGAAGAAAGACTCTAGCACTACTGAAAAGAGTACAGAAATTTCCAGAATTTCCCCACTAATTTCACTGAGACTGAGCCAAAAGATTCTTGAAAAATTAAAATTCTTCAAAGAAAAAGGGAAAATACCAGTCAGAACAGTCAATCATATGCATAAGCATCTGTCTCCAATATTAAACAAATTGTAAAAATCAAGGAGAATTTCCCAGGTCTGTCATCCTCAAAAATTGAAGAAGTCCACAAAGTCATCAATGAACCTAGAAAAGATAAACCTAGAATCAACATAATCTCTAAGTGGCTATCTAGAAGATAAGTTCTAGTTCTTATAAGTCAAGCCAACTTTACAAAATTCATAGTTCTATTAAGTAAGCATGTAGCAAACATTAATAGGATGCTAAAGGACATAAAATCCAATATCATAGCCAACTTTATTTGAGCTGATAGCAGAAGTCTTACTATTATGACTAACAAAGTTTCTTTCTCACTCAACCTCAATATCATAGAAAAAATATAGATATCATTGATACAGAAGATATTTCAGCTTCCAGATTTCCTCAATTGAAGTTATACCTCAAACAATGCATATTTTCAATGATATTACTCTTGTATCTAAACCAAAATTTATCAAAGCATTATCTAAATCTGACATAGCAGTTGTTTGGGTTAATATTTGGAATGCCCAGAGTGGTACTAAAGCTAAAGTTTAATTAATAAATACTTCAATGTGGGTAACTATATTACTACTATTTGTAATACAAACATGAACCCAGAAGTTTCACAATATAAAAATTATTGAAAATGGAGACACACCACATTTTTATGCTATGTTTATAGAGCAAAATATATCAAACACAACAGTCCTCATAAAGTTGAACATTATTGACATTTTACATGATGCTATAAGGCAAATTTCAAAATAAACCCACTAAGACTTGAAACTAAACAGGAGAAACTATGCCTATATAGCTTCAAATACATTAACTACAAGGGCAATCATCAAGTGGACTTCAACACCTATTCATTCTGGAAACATTGTTTTAACAAGGAGTGGTATGCCAAGAAATATCAAGAGCTTTGTGAAAACAGAAACAAATCAATCTGCTCAACTATAGGCAAGATGTGTTCATAATTATAAAAAATCTTCATTTATTCTCACAGAATGTTTGAAAGAACAGAATACTCACCAATATAATCTTAGAAGATAAAAAAGAATTTGATATCCTTTTCATCTAAGAACTCCCTTAGTTCTTTATTTGAATCATTCCAAGTTCAACTAACAAGGAAGAAAAAAAAGTTATAGATGCTCCAAATCATTCAGATTGGCTAACATTCTCTAGATAACCATCCAAAAACAATAATCACCCAAGAGTGTTAACTTACATTAATATTTGACTTACTTATATAAGATTCTCTCTCAAAAAGAACATCTTTAACCACAGAGACATTATTTATTTCTCTTTTTTCAATAATAGCAATACTTTCTTTATGATCAACATTTACTCTGATGAGTATCAATCAGCCTTAAAATATCTCAAGGATACTGAGGCTAATATTAACAATGTTCTTGTTATAGTAGAGGACTTCAATATAAAGGATAGAAATTGAGATCTTTTCTATCTCTTTTACTTAACTTATAGTAATTCTCTTGTGGAAGTCACTAACTCTTTTGATCTCAAATTATTATCTCCTATTCATTAAGTCTCTATATGTTAGAGTTGTAAAAGTTGAACTTTATTTATTTTTATTTCTTTTTTATTTTTATTTTATTTTTTATTTATTCCTATTTTTGGGAACTAGGGTTAGGGGTTAGTGTGACATAATATGTCACTGTCACAAATTTTCACATGACATAACTTGGTATTACACAATCACATGATACAAAGAAAGATAGTAAAAGGTTCTGAAAGAATAAATGTTATAAGGTAAACAATTCTATACAAAATTTTTTATCAAGTTCTCTTATGTTAACCCCTAATATAAGGTTCTATTCATTGATCCACTCTAAGATCTTTGAGCTATGACACTATACACTACTCTGATAATCCTAACAATATGAATTTTGTCATTAACCTTATTTTTCTTAGACCAAACTTAATTAAAATAAACAACCACTCTATTTTACCTGAATCTCAACATTCTTTAGATTATATCTCTTTAATTGTTGACTTATTCATTATAAAAGAATTCATACAAGAGAAACAATATGTCAGAGTTGGGAATGATAGACTTAGTTTTATTCTATTTTCTTTTTTTTTCCTTATTTTATTTTTGAGTTTCTATTTCTTTTTCTTTATTTCTGGACATAGACAAAGAAGAGGATATGTAATGTCACAGATCAGTCATAGTCACAATAGTCCCACAGTCATGTGTCACATGGAAAAGTGTAGAAAGTTCTGAAAGAATGATATCATACAACATATTTAACACATATTGACCTTAAGATAAACATATGGCTGTTTAGGGTAGGCTAGAAGTAGTTAGCACAGACTATGGAGTTTTAGTATATAAGGTAGACAATCTTGTACAGAGTTCTCTATTGAGTTCTCTTGTATCTCTCAATATAAGAGTAGTCTTTTATTCTAATATAGGACTTAAAGTTATAACACAATAAATTCTCTTAATGTGCCAATATCACTAAATATTCCAAAGTATGGTAGAATAAGAAATGTAATGATAAACTAACCAAATACAGATCCTCTAGAATAATTGAGAACTAGAAGACTTTCAAAATAATTGTTCAGACTAAACATTTGTTTTTCAATAATAAAATTCAAGAAATTACATTGAGAGACAAAAGACCATGAGACCTCATGAATTGGGTTAAAAATCAAAAACTTTCAGCAATAGAAGCATTATAATATAATGGATGTTCTTGTATTGAACTCAATGAGTTATAGCAGATCTTATATCAAACATTTAACTCAGCTCAAAATTGACTAATGAATCAAAGCCTTTTGAATAAATTTCCAACAAAACCTACCATAGATTGGCTGTCCTTCTCTAAAAGAAAAATTTAGAAGCACTATCAATAAATACAATAATTCATCTGCTCCAGAACCTGACTATGTGTCATAGAAACATTTGAAAGTCATCATAGAGGACAATAGATGTTTCCTCAATATTGTTAATATTGCTAATGCTTGCATCAATATAAAACACTAGCCATCTCACTTCAAGAAGTCATTCTTAATCATCATCTCTAAGCTAAATAAAATAGCTTACAATTTTCCAAAAATGTTATGTCTTATTGTTATCCTTAACATATTGGAAAAACTCATTGAAAAAGTCATTGGTGAAAGACTACAATATCAATCCATCAAAGCAAATTTTGTCCACTCCAATTAACTAAATGGTCTTAAACATTGCTTGACTACAGATACAGATGTTCTTCTTACACACCTTATTCATTCAGACCAGGTTAAAGGTCTTCAAATGAGCATGTTAACCTTTGACATCACACAATTTTTCCCATTGCTTAATCACTATATTCTTTCATTAATCCTGGATAAAGCAAGTTTCAATTCAAAAATTTATTTTTTCTTTTCTAATTATTTAATGGGTAGAAAAACTCAATATTTGTAAAATAATTTTATCTCTCCCCTTTTTAGCATAAATGTAAGTATAAAACAGAGCTCTACTCTTTCTTCTATTCTTTCCACTTTATATATCTCACCTATTTTTCATATCTTCTAAAAAATAACAAAAAATCTCAATATCACTGTCTCATTTCTTTCTTTTGTAGATAATGGACTTTTTATTTCATAGTTGAAAAAACAAATGCTTTGCTTTTTTGTAGTTACAATATTATTTTTTCTCTTTTTAATCAGTTTGGACTTATCATTGAATACAGAAAATCCAAGATATTCCATTTCTCAAGATCATATAGAAACTTCAAACCTTCTCTACTAGATCTCAGTACTATTGGAGATTCTATCTTACAACTGAAGGATACTTGAAGATACTTTGGGTTTATTTACAAAAGAAAATTGTCTTTCCATCAACATATTTATTTCTACTTCAACAAAGTTCTTTCAATTGTCAAGAACATGAAAATGCTAGGAAACTTAACTTGAAGGTTACTTCTCTATTACAAATGACTTCTCTATAAAACATGTATCCTTCCTATTGCACTCTATAAATTCCCTCTATGATTCTTTGAAAATACTCTACTTTCATATCTTCTCAAAGAACTCAGAAAAATGCAATGAAGAGCTGCCATTTCAATTATAGATGCTCTTTGTATATTACTTACTTAGGGAATTAAGGCTATTTCCAGTCTTATTCTTATCTATTTACATCTTCAAAAAATTAGCAGTAGACATTGACTTCAAACTGCTTCTTTACTGTCAAATCATATGATAAACTTACTTTTAGAGGATGGACATGCAAAGAATTCTCTGTCACATTGCCTTTCCTTGGAAAATATAACTATCAAGCAATAGCAAAAAATTAAAAGCTCCATAATTAATACTAATAATTGTCCCAGTAAAATTTTTCTATTATTTGATTCTCTTAACTATGAATTTTCCCCTGGATTCAGACTAATTGACATTTTCTCTAGTCATTTTTCTTTTCATTAGACAAACTGCAAGGACAAAGAAAGAAAAGAAGCTTATTTTTGTAATATTGACAAGATCTTTAAAATACCATAATGAATCCACATTCTGTTGTCATAATTCCTGATACAAGCATTAAAAACAATGTTGCTACATTATTATTGCATATTCATTCTAATAGTAATGTGTTAAGAAAACTATTCACCATACTATCAATATAACATTGACTGAGACTGAATTATTAGCTATACAATGTGGGATTAATCAAGCTGTTCAAGTTCCTGAAATATCCTACAATATAATTATCACTAACACTGTCTATTTAGCAAAGTATATTTTTGATTCTACAAGTTATCCATATCAATTATAATCAATAGCCATATTACAAGAACTCAAAGTGTTTTTTAACAAACATATTCAGAATTCAATTAATTTCTGAGACTGTTCTAGCAATGCCAAATAGTCTCATTATGTATCAGTCAACAAAGATACAAAAAAATTCAATCTTATGCCCATCTTTCTGTGTAAAATATCATAGGATTTCAGCAAAAAAGAGGAATGTGATAATATCATCAGAAATTAGCAAATGACATTCTAAGCATCCAACCTCAAAGAAAATTATTTCTTAAAACTCTCAGATAATAGATTTAATACAATTGCTCTCTCCTATATAAAAGAGAATTCTTGGATCAAGCAGTTCAGCTACTTAAATTCTCTATATGCAAGAGCAACTAGAGCAATTACAAGTCATACTTCTATAAAGAAATATCATCTGAGATTTTTTCTAAGAGAAAATTTTAACTGACTATGCAGATCATACCTAATTAAACAAGACAGTATATTCTTTATAAATATAAAAGATATAACAAATATTGGAATCTATGTAGGACTTTATTAAGTCATCTTATTGCTTTTCTGGAATACAACCTAGGAGCTTTCTCTTTTCACAAAGATATCACATAGTTAAGTTGTTTGTTCTACTTTTGACATTATTATTTTTCTTTTTCTTTTCTTTTTCTTTTATTTTTCCCTTTTCTTTTCTTTTCTCTTTTCTTTCTTTTGTTTTGTTAGTTCTTATATATGTGATTACAAAGTAGCTACTACAGACTGCCACCATGCTCTGTATAATAAATTGTTGATTTTTACAAAAAAAAGTGAAAATAAATAAAGTTTCTCATTTTCAACTCTAACATAGTAGAAAGCTGGAAAAGTAATTGCAACAATAAAAGATAAGTAGTATTGGTAATAGTTCAACTTGTATGAAAATTTTTATATTGACTACCTAATTAGTATTACTAATCATGGACTATATACTTAGTAAGCAGAATGCTTTACAACAGCTACAAAGTTCTACTTGCTAACATTGACATATAGAAACTGCAACAAAGCCAGAACTATACTTTAATAGTTGGTTGAAGATGTGAAAGACAATTCTTGATACAGTTGTAATGAAGGATAAGATAGAAAAGGCATTCATATCAGAGTCTATATTGCATTCTACAATAAAACTAGTTATCTAAATCCTTGTAAGAACATACAATAAAACTGTATGTAAGAGAGAAAAAGATAGATAAAGAGTGCTTTGAGGTGTTTAGCTGCTATCAAGTCTAAAAATTTTTTTTTCAAAAGTTAACATCTTAGTCATGATCTCAAAAAAAAAAGATTGATATAACAGTAACCAACATAGTATACCAACAAACCAAAACTATAATCCTGTCATATTCTATATTCTGACCACATCTAACCTGACTCACAGATAACTCATACTCCCTTATCTATACTTCCTAACCTCTTCTAGTGCAGATTATACCCCTCTATTCCATCTTAGATGTCCTTACTAATCTAAGTTAACTCCATGGATCTTCATCTCCTAATATCCAAGAATCACTAGAAATCAGGGTAACTTACTTAGTGGTTACAATTCAGATAGCTACTCTAAGTATACTAACTAAGTATATAATCTGGTAGTTTACACTGTGGTAGCCATCCTGAAAATTAACTAAAACTAGCACTCTTTTTTGAGTGTTAGTAACAATATACCTTGCCACCTTCCTGTGGTTTTCTACTTGTTAAGTCCTCAAGTCCTAATCTAAAATATGTGATCTGTGTAACTAGTAGAGGCATAGCACACAAGCTGAAGCCAAAGATCATTCTGACCCATGTTCCATGTTCTTGAATAATACATAGTTACTTATTTTAGACTTCTGAAATGCCTTACTGGATCTCAGATAACAAGGTGTGAACTGCATTTAACAAATCCTTGAATTAGATCATCTAATTCCATCTTGAAGTTTACTGAGGTACTCTGAGAAAATTGGAAGTAATTAATGCAGAAATTCATTTATATTTGACTTCTATCCATGTTTTGGAAGGCAGATACCATTGATTGTCAAATCCAATGCTAGAATTACACACAGAATCATCCTTTGAAGTAATCCCAAGCCTTGCAACTTTCTGCCACTGAAAAATTTTATGTGTGTCTTGATACTCAGATCACTTCCTCAAATGAGAGTGCTACACCACATGAATACACAGAGTTGCTTATGTTCAACTTACTATCTAATTTAGGTTGGCTTCAAGTGCTGTTCACTTCTGGTCCTATTGTCAAATTTTCCATCAACGTTCTCAAGGGACTTGTCAGAGTACCTGATGAGGAAATAACTCTGAAATTAATTGCAATCATATAAACCTACTGATGAGCTGACCAAGTAGAACTCACCAACAACTCAGATGGCTTGTACCAAA
>Ga0157367_1000743_pt1 | contig 15083 bp, 16 predicted proteins | sample AttbisABBM2_FD_113142 | JGI IMG/M metagenome (GOLD analysis project Ga0157367, IMG submission 113142) | Fungus gardens microbial communities from leaf cutter ant in Botucatu, State of São Paulo, Brazil - Atta bisphaerica ABBM2 | ecosystem: Host-associated > Fungi > Mycelium > Unclassified ...
ACATCGGGAAAACTCAATCGTATTCACTGACATCAATTGACATCAATTCAATGTGCGTCCAGATAGCTCTGTGCGGATTCAACGGCCTAATTTCATGAGCTATCTGGGCCTGGTTTAGATATCTGTGAGGTTTTCATATACATATATCACTTCCTCTGATCTCACGTCTGCTTCTCTCATCATTCAATCTGATTAGCTCAATTCTGATACTTCCACGCACAAGTTGATGTACTTCAATTCGCCACTAAAAACTCTAACCTTCGGCGCCTAATACTATTAACGAATAACGGCTTTCTGCAAGTATCTGGAGTCCCATCAAACTTGTCACAGGGAAAGACATAAATAACTGTTGAATATCAAGGTATTTAAATCGGTGTCGCTATCTTGCCGCCTTCCCTCGGCTTACCCATCCTCGGGTTTCTTTCCGCAGCCCATTCACGGACAACATCATGCAACGACCAACGTGCACTGGAATGCGCATTCGAACGACTCAGGATGCGCAGGTCATATTTCATGCTGTTCATCTAAACCTTCTTCCTATGATAACACGGCGTCTGGATAACGAAGAACGTCGGGAAATACGTTCAGGTTGCGTTTATGTTTGGGAGGAGCGCAGTCCTAGCACCGAGACGCACGGCATGGTACATATTTGCGTGTACAGCACACAGTAATCTTGGCCACTAATCCGTTCACTGCCCGTCAGGTCGGAATTGAACGATGGACAGATTCGCGTAGTTGGGGGCCTAGTCGGGTTAGGGATGTGAGTAACTGATCATGCAGGATTCTATCTGAGTACAATGTTGATAATACCCACTTCAAAGGAATTTCTATATTACCATGAGAGGGATCGCTCGCCTGCCGAATTGGAATTGGCCTCGGACTCTGACACCACGTATGTGGATTCCCCTGTTCGTGCGCTTAATGGGTAGTAACAACCAATGGTGGTTGCTATGTTTATCACTGCCAATACCCTGTGTGTTTATCAGACTTACGAGTCACGGACCATCACCGCCGCGCGTCCGAAGGAACAATCTTGTTAAGCAGACGTATTCGGTACTCGTCCATACATTGGCACGAGGCCGACAGAAGTGGCATCTGAGTATGTGCTCTGCTTCGTGGGCGTCCAACTATCAGGCTGAATGACAAGTACATTGACAGCGGCATACTTTACGAATGATTCCCTGGGGAATCTTCACACTATTAATGAGTTTCCTGAGCTGGCATCTCTTCATGTCCCACCCGGAAAGTACCTGAGCGCTAGATCCATAAACAAGAGTACGAAAATAGGACCTTATCCTGGTTCTCATGGGACTGGTCCTTTCGGAGTTCCTGGAGGGTGAGCAAATTTTAAAACAAGCTTTAGAATATATGATGCTGATTTGATTACACATTGCTGTGACTTGCATTGCAATTAATTAATCAATCGACCCTATTTTCGATCCGGCAGGCAGGACAGGATTCCACGGCTCTACAGGATACAAACACACCCTCCGTTGTTAAACTATGACAGTAATGCTCCACAACATGGTGCTTTGGCACCCCTTGCATACCTGGAAAGAATTGCTCCTCCTCGTCGGCATCCTATGGATGAGAAGGCGCTTATGTCTTTCTCATGTCAGATCAACTGTAGTGTTCTTTAGTCCGGATAGTTGCTTGTACATAGCTATCCTTCATTTCGGCTCTGGTGAACCCGGCTGGGAAGACATGTTTCCTCGGCTTCTAAAAGGATATTATTTATATATGAATTTGTAAGGACTCCTTGTGCTGTATTCTTGATATACCCACTGCCACATTGATGCACTCCGTTGGGTGCTGTTATGTCGATGTTATTTCAATATGTATACTTTCCATGAATTGCTCTCCTATAACGGTTTATGTTGTATAGATTTCCGCGGTGGAATCGAAGTCTTGATTTTTACGCGCAGGTAGGCTTCTGGTGAACTGCGGTCTTCCGACGTCTGAGAACACGGGAACTGGAAGGATTCTGTGCATAATGTGGGTGTATACAACTTCTTCCTCCTTGATCGGAAGGGAGCCGCTGACAAAGGACAGGTAGGGATAGACAGGCGCTAGTGATGATTCAAGACACCCTTGTTCGAAGCATAAGTGGGGTATGTGTCAATTTAGCTTTACAGGCTGTGTGAACGGGAGAATGTGATCTAGTCTATGTCAATGTATGTTTTCCAAAGCAGGCCGAGGTGCAGCCGTTGGTAATCGGATATGACTCAAAATATGTCCCTCTGCGATCGACAGAACGGTTGGCAGTATGTATATCCCACCCTTGAGTATCTCTCCAAGTTTACCTACCTCCTCTTGCCGCATGCAGCATCCCACGTGTACCAACACCCGCATCCGTTCAGTAAACGATGCCCACAAAATATTCTATGCTGTCCAGCAGGGTGTTCTCAGGATGGTCACTCGTAGGCTCGATACCGATGAACGCATGCAGCTCCGGTCCGGTTGTGTCTATGCCTGGGAAGAACGTGGTACCCATACCGAGCCCAACGGGCTCGGCATCGAGCGTTTCACCGAGGGTCGTCGTTGGTCGCCTTCGCGTGTGCGCGATGTATGTATTTTCTTGTTCCCTGTCGCTGAACTACACCCATACATTTGATTCTGATAGGAGTTTCTCTTCTACTACGAGAAATACTTGCCTTCGTTTGACTGCACAAACCCGTGAGTTATGCTTCGAGAACAATATATAGAGACCGAAACAAGTGACTAGACATCCGCCGCGCGATTGGGATCCGCTGGTGAAGCAAACATACTCTGTCTGGGTTGAAACTGACAGAGGTCGCCGGAAATGGCATCTTAGTGCGCTTAACGCGTCGACTTTGCGATTATGCGCTTATGTGTATTCCCTACTAGCTGCTTACTTCACCCAGGCAACCGTGGATCAGCTGGATTCTATTGACAACATGCAGGTGGTGCGTGATTTTGTTGTGCCGGAGAGTGTGTTCAAAAGCACGAGGGTCACCAAAAGCCGGGACAAAAACGATACTCGAAAATCTTCCAAGTTCCCGGATGCCTCAACAACTTCAAGATGGGCTCCCTCGCCTACACCTACTTTACTCACTTGGCCTGAAACATCTGATCAGATCCTCATGTTCCAGCCATATGTCTACTCTAATCAGGTACAGACAGAAGTGCTGGATCAGCAATTTCTGAACCCCTCCGTACGTTCTTCCAACTCTATCAACCCCACGAACTTTCGAGACCTGGATCAACACCATACTGAAGCGCATCCGCCCTCTACTTACTCTCGAAATCCTGCAGATAACCTCCGTCATGATCTTCGCGAATATCATTATATGTCCCAAACAGTTCCTGTGACTGACACTACATGTTCTTCTGCATCCCTGTCTCAGACTCGGCCAAAGGGTGAACAAATTCTGCCGCCTCATTCAGTTCATACTCCAGCGACGTTTCTCCCTGCAAACTTCTCTCTCTCGGTGACATCCGACACTACTATGCATGGATATTCCTCGCATGACCAATTTTTCCCATCGACGCCTTCATGGGAACACGTGAATTCTGGATCCGGAAACCTCAACCAGCGAGATGGATCTGCCAATCTTGCAGCCTCTGCCACCCCAACAATATCTTCCTATTTGCCATTTCACAATGCGATAAGCCTTGACAGTGAACCAGAATCATGTCAAATAATGGCGCCGTGTCTAAATCCGGTTCATGAAAGTCCCACTAGAGGAAATGGCACTCCACGAGAGAGCTTGCCTTCTCTTAGTATGTTGCACCAGACTTATTTGTTTCTCTATGACTTCTCGGTGTCAATAGTTACCTCAACTATCATGTCACCATCCTTTGAGGCCTTCTCCAATAAGCCCTCTATATCTGCTACTGAACCATCTCAGAAATTCAAGCTATTCCTAGGGTCAGATGAGGGGTCTCTCGACCTTGCTCCACTTAGTGTCCTTTCACGGCACCGGCCGTACCGGAGGGAGCCCGCTGACGATGAGGTATTGCGACAGTTACCTAGATCTCCATGATTGGGGGCATTTCCAGTCCAACCTATCGTTTATCTTGCGTCTTTTTCTAGTGCTTTTTGTCCTGCTTGCGCTGCTGTTTCGTTCTCAATTCTTGCGAGACCATAGCCCATTTTGCCCTCTATTGTGGCATGCTTGTCCTTTGGTGTTGCTTGTTGTTGAGTGTCCCTGCAACGGTTGTTTTGGAAGCCATGATTTTGATAATCATTGTAATGGTACCAATTCTGGTTGGATATCTCTTGTCCCACCGTATTTTAAGTACATCTGAGAATGTTCGAACAGAAACTATATCATGACATACTTTTTGGATACAGATGGTGGATGCATGTAATAACAATTGTCCATACTTATTACATGCATTATCTTCTTCGTCTCATGGACTAGACTTCTATTATAACAGCCCGTGGTGTGAAGGAGAAATAGCTGGACAGCACATACACCGTCCCTCCGCATCTAATCTGGTCACCAACACCTGAATGCAAATGGTCTTCCAACCTCCAGCTAAATGAAACAAAGATGGGCACCCAGGATAGTATGTTACATATATAGATTCGACAGCAGACAAGACGGTTGGCCCAAAAAAAATTATTGATGACGCTACTCTGAGAGAAAATGCAATTGAAAACAATATCTGCGGCGTTTCCTCTTCCCCATGCGATGCAGTGGACAGCAACGCAAGTCGACATATGCTGAATGACATACGACTGAGGACTAAAAGGATGTCGCAAAAGATTTGTGTGCAGATACGGGTTGATTCGAGGTATGCTGAATTTGTAAAGCGACTGATAGAAAATATGCATATGGTTCAACAGTAATGCAAGAATGTAGATGGGAGCTTGCAGGTGCCTGAGGTATCGGGAAAGGAAAGACCGGGTGCAGGAAGCAAACGTCGTATACGCTTGGTGTAAGAAACCAAGTAGTAAGGGATACATCGGGTGAGGACAGAAAACGGAGAGAGAGTAGCTGTAGCATCTTGCCTGCTGTTGATTGCTGAAGTCGTTCACCACTCAAATTCGCTGTTGAAAGAAGAGCATCAATGCCACAAAGATGAGCAGCGAGGTAAATCAAAAATTACCCAGTACACTTAGCAAACAGATAATCTTTTCCATTAATGTGGATCATTCCATCCTTGAGAATGCACTTCCACTTATTCTTGACACGAGCAACCTGAGATGGAATGAACATTTCATCCTCCCTCCCTTAAACGCTGAGGATGAACACACCTTGTCGTAAGTGCAAAAGACAATATCAGTATCACCTGTACCTCCTTCCTCTGCCTCTGCCTCGTTTTCAGTATCTGAGTCGTCTAGATCACTGTTGATCGCCTCATCATCTTTGGAGGCGGCTGACGTTTGTTGTGACGATTGCACGGAACTAGGCTGAGGTAAAGAAGGGTGAGACGGCCGAGGACCGTATCCTGTAGGTTCAGGTGAATCTTCTCCAGACGACTCAGATGGTCCATCAAGTTGTGGTATCCGCTGCCCTCCAGATGCAGATTGGTTTCCCGAGACAGGAGAGTGGCCATTGGCAGTGACAGTTAATGATGAAGCACGGTTCGCCTGTGACTGAACGGGCGGAACATAAGGCCGAGTGGATGATGCCTGTTGTGGAGTTTGTGCAGGCCGACCGAACTGAATGACACCAGTTTGCCCTCCAGGATGAGGAGTAGCTGACTGCGGCGGTGGCAATGTCCGACTGAGATTGGGGCCAGGTAGTCCATAAACGCTGGACGCGAGCATGTAGCGGTTGTCTACGGGCTCAGACTTAATTTGTGGTTGGCTAGTTGTAGTTATGGAGGCGTAAGGATTGGAATAGTGTGTTTGCATCATGTGCATTGCGTGCGTGTAAGGATGATGTGCTGGTTGATGTACCGATGCCACCGACTGTTGAGGTTGCGGAAGAGTCTCGAATTCAGCAACATGAGATGCTATTACTTTGTTTTCCCATTTCTAGACCGGATGAGATCAAATACGAATCCGGGAGACATTAACTTACGTTCTGCAAATCCGCCAGGACTTCCTCTGAGACACCGTACTCGTCAAATTCGGATTTCATGTTAGCGATAACATCGTCAATGACAGTGCGATAGATACCAGGCTCAAAAATCCCAAGAAATTCCGTTGTTAAAACCGAACGCTCTACTACAGGCAGCAATCGGTGAGCAGCTCACCACTATCTTATTAGACATCTGCTTTTCTTATTCGCCGTCGCAGTGTTGGGGACTGGGAATGAGCCGCTACGCTGCGGGGGCCGAGGAGATGGTGGGATTGAATCAAGTTCCCTTTTATACTACATGCACATCACGGGAAACCCAGGACAATTCAAACTCCGACATGATGTTACATTGATTCAGTTGATTCCCACGCACAGACCTCCTTCAGGTAAATGTGACTTCCTTCACTAGAGAATACATTAGGTTCAGAACTCCTCTCAATGGTTCTCTACGTCATTAGAAAGACGAAGATTTGAACCGTTAGCCACGAACATTGAAGACATTGTCAAGGATAAGTCACTTCAAACTACAAATGCCTCTATTTCACTCGACTTGAATCCATCCTCTGAGGACAGTGGAGAAACTCACCAAGTTGTCTAATAGAGAGCGCATGAAAGAGGAGCAACAGTGATGGACAAAGCTCTCCTCAAGTGGCCACAGTGGCGTCATCTGCAACAAGGGCATAAGATGTGATTGATTACAACAGGTACAATCCACTGTACTAGTACAATTGAGCCGTTAGAACATTTTAATGTTTATTATTTCGATCAATATTTAACCATTCTGCGGCAATGAATAATCTCACCATCACAGCCGATTTAACGCTATTGAGTCAATGATTGTGGAAACACTGACCAGGCTCTCGTTCTGGCCCGCAGCACATGTTCTTGGACAATATCTAAAAGTAGCTTCCCGCTCCCGCATAGTTCGCGTTTGTGGATCTGGTGGCAACTGGATGATCTCCCAAGTCGAGCGACTCAGCTTGCCGTTGTAAATCGACTACCGACCCCGGGCCAAATGCAGGTACTGGGAGAGAGTAAGGCCGTAACTTGGCGACCTGCAGTCCCGTAGAAATACGAGCTTGAAGTTCAGCTTGAGTAGGAATGGGCTGGAAATGTAGCTAGTATGAAGGTTGGGTATGCGTAGTTGAGGCAACAAGGTTAAACACGCACAGAATCATTGGCCTTCTTGTAATATGTATGAAATGTTTTAATGCTTTCCATCTCCTCCAAGATCTGAGTTTTCCTGTCCTGTCCTTTGTCCCCCTTGCCGAAATGTAATAATCTGCTGCCTTTCATTTCCTCCAGTTCTCTTTTCGCCCACCCGAGGAACCCTACTGCATATCCTGCTTGACTCAGTCCTCCATTCTCGCCAGCATCAACACCGAGCCACTTATAAGCCAATGCCGCGTGGAACGTAGTTTCGTCCGTCAGATACTTCCTCAGTTCTGTTGAAATGTCACTGCCACCTGACGCCTTCGCCAGTGATTTTGCAGAGATAAGCAGCGATCGACATTCGAGATGGAGTTTCGCGATGAAATTCGGCGAAGGGTGAGACTTTGATAAGGGAGGGCCAGGATAAACATTGCTGTCAAATATAGCTTTTGATATGTGTTTGCGAATGGCGAGTGTCTGCGCATCGGCCAAGGAGAGCCTTGATCAGATGGGGTGTCTTCAGCATTCAGTACGATCAGGAAAGGGATTCCTCACTTACTTGACCAACGCACCGATGACCTCTTGTCTCAAATCAGGTGGACGTGTAAATCCATTTAACCCACCTGGTCTGTTCAACTCCCACTCCGGGAGGAGTATCTCTGTGATGTACGAAAAGACCCCGCTAGCCTTGCAGAGAAAACTGAACGCCACATTAATTTGCTCATCTTTTCTTTCCCGCTGTTCTTTGCCCACTGTACGATCACGCTCATAGGGGCCGACAGATTGTACTATAACATAACCAAGATTTGAGAGCGTGAACGCATACGTTAGGAGAGTAAAGACGAGATCTGCATGGAATCCCGGAACCGTGAGTCGGGGTGAGTTGCTGAGGACAGTGTTGGAAAGCGTGGTGCGCCAGTTGAATGCTAAAAATGCCGCTCAGACACAAGGAAACTGTTGAATTGCGGGATTATACTCTCGCACAGGGTTCCCACTTGAGCCCGATATCATCATGAGCAACACAATTTATCAGTCCGCATATGATTGGTATATAATCTTCCAGGAGCTGCAACGAAAAATCGATGACAAGACATAATATTTAATCCAAATTGCTGACTTTTGTCAAAGAGAGGTAATCTCTGGTCCCATCTTCTGCTCGTTTACACTTTTTTAAAGCTTGTCTCAGATTTGCTCTAGCTTCAGTAGCTTGCAAGATGCCAATGGAGGTTACTCTGCCAGCACTCTGATCCAAACAGAAATCAGAAAAAGAGATGGCACCAGTTGTCGGTAGCTCATATAGATACATGATAGAATGATAAGAAACACAAGAATAAGGAACCAAAATGAGTCGACCCAGGCTCGAACTGAGGACCTTCTGTGTACACTTGTTAGACAGATGCGATAACCAACTACGCCATCGACCCTTACTGTGCACTCAATATAATTATGTATCACAAATACATCAAGCTGATAGGACACGCGCCTAGAAGACATCCTCCCTGACCATTAAGATGTTTGCTTTAAAATCGAGGAATAAACTCGATGCTGCGTCCTCAGCCCTCATAGTCTCGAGGATAGCATTTTCTCTCTTTGGCCTCTCCGGTAGTTTGAAGCATGACCAGTTACTTTCGACACCTTTGACCTCTTACTCGCAGCGTCAGTCCCTGCTTTCATCGTATACGATTTGGTCTTATTGTCTCGCCCAGTGCAGGAAGGAATCTTTCTCTTCAAGAGTGGAAAGGACCCATACTCTGGAGGAACATTCCGTCATGTAAATTCTTCGAGCCCTGTCCTGTCGAACCCCTTATTGATCCTCTCTTACAGTCTCCTCTCCTCCTGGCTTTCTTCTCTGTGATACTTCCAGAGTGTCAAACGTATGCGTCGATCACATGGACGCTTTTTGATCTTCTCGGCGCTTGGGCTCTTGTATCTACATGGAGGGCGCGTCAAAATGTGCCGAAGTCATCGAGAGACACGGTCGTCGCTGCCAGGTAATTGTGAATGTCAACCTTTCATTCTTCCACTCAGATCTTTTTAGTTATCTCCTTAATCCATATGTGTTCTTACCGACACTTGCACTTTCATCCTCAAGTCTCCAATCTTCCCTGGTTCTCTTGACCGTTAAATACACTGCTGAGGGTTGGAACTTGCCTTCTCGCCTTGTCTTTTTTTGTTGACATCTTTCCTAGGTCGAGTGTCACCTGCCTTATTCCTTCTTTCTCTCCTCTTTCACATCGACCTTTCGAACTTCGCCCTCCTAGTGCCGGTATCACTGCTCCTCATCAGTGATCCTCACTCACGCCTCGCATCTCCACGACCATCAACTGCAAATTTTCGTCACACCCTTCCTCTCGTCGGAGAATTCATCTCATATACTATCATTCTCTCCATTGCTTCAACCATAATCGTTGGTGGAACTCAGTGGATACCTCAAACATGGGGAGCGACGTGCGCCTTGTTCATCTCATTCATCCCTGATACGCTTCCCAACCAATTGCGGTAATTCTAGACTGACCCTGCCTGATCTGACACCGAATACCGGTTTATGGTGGTACTTCTTCACTGAGATGTTTGATCATTTTCGTCCGTTCTTCCTTGTGGTTTTCAGTGTGAGTATCTGCGTTCTCAATCGTGCCAGCACACTCACGCCCCTTTTCCTTTAGGTTCACCTTCTCATATATGTGATACCCATGTGTATTAAATTTCAGTGAGCCCTTGCGTTCCCTTTTGCCTTGTCAAGGACTCAATTGTGCAGATATGACCCCCTATATACGATATTCCTCCTTCTGGGAGTGCTCGGAACATTCAAGGCATACCCAACGCTTTCTGATCCTGGCCTATTCTTGAGCACACTGTCCATCTTCCCCGAAGTTTATCCCTGTAATTATGCTTCTAAGAGTAGATGGGGCCCTTCATTGACTTGTTCTTTAGATCTTCGGCATCCCATGGTCACAGCCCTTATTCACCTCCACGCGGCACTCCTTATGCCCCTCTTCAACCACCTTTGGCTCAACACTGGCACTGGTAATGCAAACTTCTTCTACGCTTCGACACTGGTGTTCGCATGTGCAAACGGGGCTGGACTCATTGACGCTGTGTGGGCAGGTCTACGTATTGCCATTGGAAAAGAGTCTGACGGCTACGTAGTCGTACAGGAATGAGGGGTCGCAAACAACCATCAACCATTTCGATGCAATTTGAAAAGTGTCTAGGGTCTGTGGAATATATGTCGAAATTGCGTTCAATGATACTTCAAGTGTCGTCCACAGTGAAAGCCGGCATTTATGAACTGCCAGGAGGACATTCCAGTAATCTCTTGACCAAGCCGAGGTTGATTTCGATGTCTGCGTTACGCAGATAGTCATCATTCCTGGGCTGAAGTCAGCAGCTGTACAGGTCCAGTGAACAGTATCTCACCAAAACTGAAAGGAGTTGAATGCAACCAAATCAATCAAATATCAGTATGCACTTACCTTGGAATAGTGCCTGTTACCAGAGTCACACCTGTAGCGGGTCTTAGAGGGACTTTGACCTCGATATTTCTAGAATACTCACAAGATTGTTACCACATATTGACCCTCTTTCCATCCAAATTTCTTCACGAGTTTTACGCAGGCTATGAGATTACATGCACTACTTGAGCCTAAGAATAATCCATCGTTTTTGACAAGGTATCGAGACATCGCAACAGCCTCCTCGTCCGTAATGCTGAGGTGAAATCAGAGCCAATTGCGAATGCTGGGGGTCTGATCGTACCGGAATGCATCATCTATGACTGGAAGAGCAAGCTCAATGTTGCTTGTTAAGCGATTGATACCACTAAAACAAGATGAGTTGGTGCACTGGGAAGAAGCTGAAACCGACACTTACATGCCCTCTACAACGGTGTCAACTTGATGCCTCCTTCTTGTACCCTCAGCTTCTCGCCTATCGTACATAACACCATATTTGACCTAAAAGATTGATGAACTTCTGGGATAAGACACGTTCGTTGCATACGGACCTTGTTATACAGACCACTGCCGTCTGGATCTGAAATAGCGACTATTACGTCCGGATTGACAGACTTCAGGTAATGTCCCGTCCCAGCGACTGTTCCACCTGTTCCTGCACCCGAAACGAATGCATGGACTCGTCCACTTGTCTGTTTCCAGATTTCTGGGCCCGTCCCTTTGAAGTGTGCATTGAAGTTGGCTTTGTTCTACTTGCAAGAGTTCAGCGCTGTTGTATTGATAATTTTCTTGAGACTTGCCTCAAACTGATCCGCAAAGTAGCCTCGAGGCTTCGTCAAGAAGTTTTTGTAGTTCTGCGTGCCGTTATGGTCGAGATCAATATTTGTGGTAGTGGTCACCACAACTGAGTGGGGCGTGGAATGAGAGTAAGAGCCAACTGAAGAATCAGACTTTTGTGTGAATGTGCTTGCTCTTTGGCGAGCGAGATTCTGTGGAGATGTCACCCTCGGGAGCACTGCATGGCATTGTTTGGGCTTACAACATACTGGTAGAAAAAGCTGTAGACTTTCTCGTTGAGTGATCATAGCTGCACACACCTGTTTCTTGTCAACGATACTCGCAGGACGAACTCTCTCTACTTCCGCCCCAAGTGCCAGTAATGCCCTAACCTTTTCCTCTGCCACATCGTCTGGCATGATAATCGCTAAAGGAGAGGCATTGAGTATTCGGAGGTATAAGAGATGGATACGGAAGGCATACTTGCGTCATAACCTCTGCGTGTCAAAACTTCAGCCATGCAGGGGTCGATAAAAGTGAAAACGCACCGCGCCCGCGCAATTGTCGCAATGGATATCCCGGTCGACCCAACGGTTCCTTCAAAAATACGCGAGCCTGTATAGGGTCGCAATAGTCCATTCTTTTCGGCATCTTCAATCACTTCAAGAGACACTGCGTTAAAAGGATCTCGTCCTGTTCTTTATGAACTCACTCTGCAGTGCCACACGGTCCTTGACACTTCCACCCGGATTGAGGAACTGTACATAAGATGGCAGCACAAACAGAAATCAAATGATAACAAACTTCTGCTTTTCCCAAAATCTCCACCCCAAGCGCATCGCTCAAAGAGTTTATCCTAACCAAAGGAGTGTTCCCTTCTCCAGGTCATATTCCAAAAGAGTTGTATCATTATTATACACATACCAATGAGTCCCGTCGCTCCAGAAACAATTTCGTCGCTTCTCAGCTCAATAGGTCGTGCCTCGAATATCTCGACTTGTCTTCTTTGCCTGCGCAATTTCAGATAACGTGTGAACGAGAATGTCGTATATGACAGAGATATTCCAATTATTGCACCGTAGAAAGTGTGCCTTATTCTCGGCTGCGAAAGCCAATCGTCATAAATCAGTAACCAGCCCATAGTTGTTTGGGAGAAAACAAACTGTTGATACGTAACATAATAATTGTAGCAGACCCAGACCTTCGCGAGACAACTTTCTCCTGAGAAGCAAAATATTAGTTCGGGTAGCCAATCTTCACCAAATGCGTTCACATGCCGCATTGCATCCATCTGATTATGGCACGACAAATGCTCAGATATCAAGGGCCATTCTCATCCCAATCACCCCCTGTCTTTCAACGAACTCATATGGCTACTATGCAAATTAAGAAGGAATTCCTGTCTTCTCCGAACTTCGCCATTGTTGGAGCATCGAAAGACCAGTCCAAGTTTGGTACAAAGGTCTCGGCTTCTCTGGCTGCCCTTCCGATCGGTACCGACTCAATATGTAGATTCTCAAGTGGTACCAGACCCAGAAGCTCAACGTAATCCCTGTTCATCCTGTGAGTAACCACATCATGACACAGTATTTTTCTCTTGGTGAACTTGCCAGAGAGAGGCAGAGCTTGAGGGTATTGCGACCGTCCCAGCTCTAAAGGAACTTCCCTCCCCTTCAACAACCTCTGTGAGCATTGTCACTCCCGCGAAGGCAAGCTAGTTCTGGATACCACTGATCGTGTCCTACTCATAAATGGCTATTAGGTGTCCCTCGATCTTCTGAAAGAAGCCAAGGAGCTTGATATTCCAGCTTTGTGGCTCCAACCTGGTGCCGAGGATGAAGCTGTTACTTCTTTCATAAAGGAGAATGGGTTGGAAGACCGAGTCATCTATGGTGGGTCATGCCTCCTAGTGGAGGGCGAGGGAATTCGAAGAAGTCTTCTCTGAATGGTGTCTCATTCTTCTGAATTTTTGGAAAAAGGTTTGCAAGGAGGTACAAATTCACGAATCTACCCTATCAATCGTGGAAATGGCACGTTGCAACACCAAAGTGTGTTACGCTCGATTTTAAATAGTCCGTCTACATCATCCACATCGGCTTGGTCGGAGACAACCACAAGGTTCATCGCGTCTGCCTGGTATACAGGTTTCTCTCAAGAGGACGTTAAGTATGCTTATAAGGCTTACGCGTTTCCGCATTTTTGCTGTCATCATCAACAGAGTGTACCTCGAATCTATGTTTCAGGGTTACTTTTCCAGAGCCCAGCCTCATTCCTTTGGAATCACCCAGTCAACATTTATTACCGAAGTTCGTAGTCCCTAAACACGTAAAGATTCCTCTCCATTCAAAAACTAGTCTCCAGTGGAGGTAGTCGCTTGATTCTTCTCCTAATTTCCGTGAGCCGACAACCTGAACTGCATTCGTCAATACTTGGATGAATTCCGACATATTCTCCTGTAACTTGCTCCCAATCGGCTATAGTACCCAGCATGCGGGGGTCATGCCGTAACGTGGTTAATTGCAACGACACCTCAAAATTTCTTGCAAGGATTGTGATCAGCCCCCATAAGGCAAAACTTGATCATTTCTGCCGCCGTCTATACACAACTGGCTTGGCTGTCCACAGTCCAAATCACATTGTCATCATGAATCATGATGATACCGAACGGATATCGTGTGCTGGGCCTGGATGAACACGCGTTCAGCTGAAGACGACTTCCATGCGATCTTCTGTCAGCGCTTGTTCCGATTGCTCTTTCGCGTCCAGGCATATGGTCCACTTTCAGTTGGACTATCTGACCAAGGTAATGACTCCACTATGTTACGCTTAGTGCGAAAAGCTATTGGAAAGACTGATGGAATGATACTATGAAACCTGAAGGTATCTCCTCTACTGGGGTTTGATCCCAGGCGGCTTCTTGAGTTCTGCTGTACCGTACATCATCGCTGCAATGACTGTAGCAAAATAGCGAGCTGAATCTTCGAGTCGTTATTGTTCCCAGCTGCCCATCCGCTTTGTCATCTTTTGTTGTAGGCACACTATTAATTTCACTGGACTTGCTAGTACTATGTGGGAAGCTGGAGGAGATACAAGGATCGCTTGAAACGGTGAATATGCTCTTTCTTCTAACCACTAGTGCCCGTCTTGATAGTTGATTTCCAGCCTTCTCAATGACGATCTATTACATCTCCCAACACGACAATCTAGCACCGAAAGTTACATTAGCCGCTTCGAACATGGTATCCTGGTTGTTCTCCTCTCTTTCTACGCTACTACCGCATCTCCATCAGAGACTCTGGTATAACTTGATCATTCCCATCGCAACTCCTATGAACCGTCCTCAGACTACTGCTGCCCGAATTGGACGACTTCTTGTCCAAGGGTCAGAGTTCTAGATATCTGGGGGCACTTAGAATTTAGGACTAGAGGTATTTTCAGTCTTCAGTTGCTGAGCTGCCTGAAAAGAAGGCTATGACGACTCATGTTATTGTAAATGGAAATTGCGGATTTAGAGGATATACACCCCTGCACCTGCTTCCCAAGTGCTCAGGTCATGAGCCATCTACTATGTCCAGTGTCACAGTGGCTTTGTTGTCGAGAGAAATGCAACTTGTTGTCCTTTTGGATATATTTAGAGTGACTCGAGCGGTTTGGCATATCAGAAAACTTTTCTGTAAAATTGATATTGACTGTCTAAACTATG
>Ga0157367_1000744_pt1 | contig 15046 bp, 20 predicted proteins | sample AttbisABBM2_FD_113142 | JGI IMG/M metagenome (GOLD analysis project Ga0157367, IMG submission 113142) | Fungus gardens microbial communities from leaf cutter ant in Botucatu, State of São Paulo, Brazil - Atta bisphaerica ABBM2 | ecosystem: Host-associated > Fungi > Mycelium > Unclassified ...
CACGCACACACGCACACACGGAGAGATCAACATGAATTAAGTGAAAAGTGAAGGAGAAAATCCTAGAAACCGGGAGGGACAAGTGCTTTTGGTTGTTGCTGGTTAGGTGGATACATAGGAGGTGCGAGCATCTAAGAGTTATTGTCAGCAAGATGATACGGAGAGAGAAAGTAGGCCACACTCGATGGCACGTGCCGCATGGAAATAGAACACACCTGCTGCGCCCCCTGCTGCTGCTCAAGCATTTCCTTTTCCTGAGCTACAATTTTGGCCTCATCTTCGAGGCTAAGAGCAAGTGGTAATGCCACGAGCAAAGCCGAGGTGGTGACCACCCATACGACATTCCCAGCGATTTTTCCACTCTTCTTGAAGAAAGAAGCGGTCTTTGAGATTCTGGACGAGATGGAATGGCGAGTAGCGGGGGGAATAACGTCGGCGAGGGCGGCTACACGCTCAAAGAAGGATTCTTGGACAGAAACATCAGAAGCAATGGAAGACAGAGATTCTGTTGAGTTGGTGCGGGAAGAGGAGGCTGAGCCATATGGAGAGTTGGCAGCTTCCTTTTCCTCGACAATTTCGACCTTGACCATGACTGTCTGAAAACAGGAGCGTGACGCCTGTGACTGCGCATGCCTGCATGCACGTGATACTACCGGAAAATCTGCTCGGCTCCGAGAAAACGATTTGGTTTAGACGGGAGGACTGGGTGCCGTGGCGGACTCGACAGGCACGGAAGAAATGACACAAAAATAATGGTGGGTTGATTCAGGCTTGCCATTCTGGACGGAGAAGCAGCAGCAGTTAGTAGCTGTCCATATACATATATACCCTCTTCTAATCACTTTCATCTCCTCTTCTTTCCTTTCCCCTTCTTTTCCTCTGGCGCTTATCCATGATGTACAGCGATGGTCCGGGTAACCGCACCCCCTCTCTGTCGGGTCATCATCAACAAAGTCTTCGTTTCCCCTTCGTTCTTTGCCGGACCGTTCCTGATTCCTTCTTTTCTTCAGACCTCAGTTTACCAAATCAATTCATGCAGAATCACATCCACGAGCTTGCAAAGTCTCTCCCCGTTCCCCCACCCGCACCTCGCAAACAGAACACTGCTTGTGATGCTTGCAGGTCAGTCGATCGGCTCATGTTTTGTCCTTTTTTTTATTTCTTATTCATGTTGTCAGATCCAGGAAAGTCAGGTGTAATAGGATTCCTGGTCAAGACAAGGTACTCCATACCACTCCCCCCTTCATCTTGCAATCGTCGACTCACTGTCTCTGGGCGTCGTACAGTGTCAGGTTGGTCCTTACCAGCCTGCCATCATTAATACCCTGACTCGTATGGCAGCACTGCACGTCCAAGAATTATCCATGCACGTCTGTAGCCACTTGAGCCACCCTAACATTTATAGTTTTGACTCTTCGCCGTCCTTGTAGGCATTTCGTCCAACAAGCTACCAGCGAGAAGAAGCGTATGACTGTCAACCGACGAAGAAATCTCAGCTCCGCAGGCTCCAGGTGGGTTCTCTGTTATCAATCCTGCTCTTTTCATTTTCCTGGATGGACGTCCTTGTCGGTTCTCATTCTTGGGACCATAGTGCACCACCATACCCTACTTCTTGCAAACAGTATGCCTCTTGATTTCAATCACTCGAACAGGCGTATCTCATATCCATTTTAACCTTTAGACTATCCCCACCATCCGAGCAAACTTCTCCGACCTCCTTCCTGGCAGGCAGCTCCCAACAGCAATCGTTGTTCGTGAGATACGGACTTCATCCGGGCATCACTACCGACACTCCCACCCATGAGGTCCTGAATTTCGTCTTCGCACCTCCAGAAATCATCAAGTAGGTTCAGTGGATCTGGATCTTAACTCCTTTATTCATCTTGATTTTTAGTAGTGAACCGACGCCATACATGTCACCTACCCTCATTAAATCTCCGTATGAGTCGTGGGGCAAATTGGCCCACAAGCTGGATGATGACAAGTTCAGGGCTGAGTGAGTTGAGTTTCACTGATTGTCATCGCATTAGATGTCATTGAGTCATTATTACTATATATTTGATGACTCCCCTTCAACCCCCTTTCCTTAATTAATGCTGATTGAGCCCCAAAATTCAATGCTGATAATAATGACCTCAGATTTGCTCTCGATCTCGTTGAAGTGTTCTTCCAAATTGTTCATACTCGGCTCCCCCTGCTTAATCCCGCCCAGTTCCGAAGCCGACTTCAATTGTATCCTGCGAATTCTAACTCCAGCAGCGAGAAGTCCTTGCACCCTGCATTGGTCGCCACTGTTCTAGCCTGGGGAACCAAGTTCTCTGAACACCCACTACTAATAGCAGATAGGAAAAGACCTGGTGGACAGAGCCTTTTGGCAAAAGCGCTCATAGATCGTGCACGCGATCTTGCTGAAGCTCTCAAGGTCCATCGTGTGGCCTCTCCAGAGCATGTGGTCATCGGCCTTCTCATCGAGCCCCTTCAGAGTCGTCAGTATATCGTCTCATATCCTGACCACGTCCACTTATAGTAATGAACAGAAAATCCGGATGATCCTACCGGTATGTCCCCTTGCTAGACACCGATGCGGTTTAGCCTCTTAATTTTACATCTCCACATCGTTTCCAGGATACCATGGGTTCTGGCTCACAAGTGCGACACGACATTTGCTAGAACTCGGCGTAAGTTCCACCGTCGACGGTATTCCAGATTCTTACCCTCTCAATGAAATCAGATAAACCACAAAGCTGTCATGGGGAACATCCAAGATCCAGAAAGTCGCGGAACAATGATCTTTGCATGGTGGATGGCATGTATCTCTGATGCGTACGCTTCTGCGTATTATCGCCGAAAGCCTGTCCTTGATGATCATGACTACGATATCGACTTTTACACTGTGGATCCAGTCAATGCTGACCTTGTCGATACTCACACCGCAATGCCTTCTCCCCGGGAGCAGTTGGAGGTACGTATCTATAGCCTATTTCATGTAAAAATGCTGATGCCTTGATCAGTTCCTCGTAAGCTATCTGACTAGGGAAATTAGATTTCCGCTGACTACGCACCCAAGGGTTATTATCGGGCTGCGCACTCGCTGGCACGCACTGCACGCCATATGTCTAAAAAGCTGTGGCGTCCGTCAACAGAGGCGGACGGTGTTCGACATGAGAATGTCTGTTTTTTTGTCCGAGAACTCTTGTCCTGGAAAGATGACTTTCTTAATTTGGTCGGTGTACCGAGCAATTTTGAAGGAGAATGGGACTTCGTATCAGTAGGTCACTCCTCAGTAACCTTGATACTAAGTTTTTGACTCAACTTTTTCGACTCAACTCACTTACTTAGGCAGTTTCCTCGTGCGCGAGCGACGCAACATATCATGTCATGTGGATCATTCTCTTCAATGCACTTGATGATTACGGTATCAAAGAGCTTAATGCGGCTATGACGCCGCCCAATCTCGCCGAGGTCGAATCGATCAAACGGAAGGTCGCAGATGAGGCACTTCATGGGGCTCTACGTATAGCTGGCCTGGTAAAGGTCCTTTGTAAACATCATATGGAAAGACTGATCACTTGTTTGACAGGCTGGTGTTCTGACATCCAATGGATATTTGGTAAAATCCCATGTTTTTCATGTCTGAAATGGATCTGGACTTCTTCTCTTAGCGATTGGACCCTGCTGTCATGCATGTGAGCTGCATTCAGGCAGGTACATTACTTGCAAGATTGGGTCGGCCCGAAGTTCAGAACTGTATCGCCGGACTGGAACAATATAGCTACTCGTACGAGGAAGCGGGAGACCAAGCTACGGAGATGCGCCGGATTTATAATGCGACGCGTGCAGGGCAAAGTGAGATCGGCCATATGGCGTCAGTTACACAACGTAAAACAGCCACCCCGCCTCCTCAACATGGTAACCACGACGAAGACGAAGTGATGAGCAATGGTAGTTCGTCTCATCACCACTCACCACACCACCATCATTCTCGCATTCGTCATTCTTCCCCATGACTTTAGTACCGCTTGCCTCTCTCAATTTTATGAAATTTTACACGAGATACGAGTCTTTTTAAACCCAAACTCATCCACTCTTGCAGTGTTGTGCAGGTGCCTGGAAATTTTCATCCGATGGTTCATGCATGCTGTCATTCAAATCCTGACTAAAATCACCTGGAAACAAAATTGATCATTTATTTCCCCCTTTGTTGCTAGATTCATAACTACTCCCTTCATGGACAGTTTGGACACTCATGTTCGTCGCCTTGTTTTCCCTGACTTTTTCTTGTCTGGCTGTCAATGCTCTGTCCGATCGACCAACTCAGGAGATGTTACACGTCTATGTGTTTCGAAAATGTCCTAATATATATCCAATCTAGTTACTACCTCGGCTGTGCTTTGTTTTTTTTTTGTATATATATTGTTTGCAAATGAGAGAGACGTGGCGCGGCATGATTGATTGAAGGATTATTCTTGTTTATCTCCATCGAAATGAAATATAACCGGTCAGAATATGAGAGATCTACCATTGATACCTACCTACCGCTTCAAGTTCAAGTTCGCGGCGACCTACATTAAATTTTCTGAAGTACAAGAGTTTGAACTCACAGGAGCGATTGTCACTTGTCACTCACGAAACAAATTTGCCCGATCACTGGTAATGGCTTATGAATTGTATTTTCAATGACAAGTCGCAACAATAAGCTACGCTAAGCAGAGTTAATCTACATATCCCTGGTTCAAGTATAGGTATAGATAGATCCTCTTGGGTAAGCTGCTGTCGACGCTGATTTTCGGAATGCCCTCAAATGTATGTGTGTGTGAGAGAGAGAGAGAGTGAGAGAGGATGTTGATTTATACTATATATTATATATTTTTGTCTTAGATGCAGGGTTTTGGTTAATTTCATACGCAAAAAAAGGTCGTTGTGGGATATACCACCCCTTTGTCTCTCAAGTGTCAGATTGTACAATTCTGATAACTTGCACAGGCTAGATATCTATATTTTTGAAAAGACATAAAAATTGCTTATCCAATTTGGATCTTGGAGAATTCTTCTCAATTCTCTTATCAGCGCAGAACTTCCAATCAAGTCTAATTACTGTTATGCTCTGCTATTGCTGAAGCGGAGACTGGATCTACTCTTGGGGAACCTTTTGCGTTGGGTGTGATCACTATGTCTGCAGAGCTTCCAAAAATGGTTGATGGCTTGAGTGTTAGACAACATGTGGCAGTTATAGACTCTTCAAGTGGCCAAAATCAACCATTGGGGATAGTATTCATTGAGGTGGCGTTGAAAATCGGTATTCAGCCTACGTTTTGGGCTAAATCAGTGGTGCAATACTACATCTGTCTTCAAAAGGAGCCAGGATTACGGATCATGATGGCTCTATTGATTGCAAACCTAATCTTCCAGAAATTATCGCTAAAAAGTACAGGAATGAGATAGAAGCGACTCAAAGGTAATGCAATCCAGAACCCTCAGGTACGGATGATAATGCGTATATGTACAGTAGCTTAGCCCAGATGCGGACATCGGGACGCGTAGTATAGACAATCAGGGTGTGTAGTCGTGAAATGCATTCCAACGAGAAGCAACAGAAAAAGCTGACAACCATAATGAGTCACCATCACCGCAACAACATTGCGAAATAGCTTGGGAGTCGATCCACAGAAGAGGTTAAGGCTGGGTAGTCGAGGATGATGTTTTGAAAAAAACTTTGAGAAACATGTCGTGAAGGGTTTGACGATGTTCTGGGGTATAGCCAAGGGGTTCTAGACTCTGTACGTTGGAGTCGAGGTAATGCGTCAAAATACAGTAAGCCCTCTCCGCCTGCTCCTTACTTGGGACGCCCTTCGGCAGCTCCTCCACCGCCACAATGTCATCAGGGGGACCCTCAATCTCCATAGCCATATCTGGCTGGATGTTGTGAATATAGTGTTCGTCAGGAACCGTAGCAAGCTGCATAGCTTCAGGCTCCTGAGAAGCCATTTGCGCGTCTGTAATTTCGTGTTCGTCTGCCTTCCGCCGACCATGCCAAACACGACCATGCCAGACGCCACCCTTTATACCATGACGATGCTTAAAGTTCTCAATCCAACCTGAACTGGCTTTAAAATTTTCATCTTTTTCCTTCCCCGAACCAATGGTACCATACTTCTTTCGGAGTTCATCGGCAATCTCCAAAGCCTTTCTTTGTATCTTGGCATCAGTGATGGTCTCACCAGCTTCGCTGAGTTCCTCGAGCCACAATACCATCTCTTCTTCGAGTTTGGGGTGTTTTGGTGGCCTGAACTCGGCATTTGAGCTATGAGTAAAATGATAATAAATTGCAGAGCTCACCGATGTCGCGGCACCTCGGCAACACCATCCTCAATATTGAGCCAGGTTTTTTTCTCTTTCAAGATTTTGCTAACAGTGCTCCGTTCAACACCGAAGCGCTGAGCGATCTCTTCCTGCTTCTGATGAAGATGATTTTGTTGATAGAGACAGATATCTTTCCTCAAGGCATTAGTAAGCTTGGCTTTCTTTGGTTTCGGTCGAGCTGAGGTGCTATCACGGTCGATAGAGTCGCGAAGAACATTTGGTATATCCCTAGGACCAATGTCAGATCGAGAAGATACGTGACTGAGTGCCGGGGACGGGGGTCGATGATCGTATGAATGAGAGGTCAATCCATCCTGTGAATGACCAGGATACTGATCAAAGGGAGAGCTGTAGGTCATTAGAGGAGTGGGAGTCATGGTAGTACTCGGCGTATCAGCCCGATAGGGTTGGTTCTGCATCATCATCATAGGGGTAGTTGACGCAACGTTAAAACTATACTGATCTTCACGAGAGCCAACGGGCGATTGGGGTCGAGACGCTGAGGCTTCATATGTGGTGTGGTGGCGCTATCGAGGAACGTCAGACAAGAAGATATCAGAAATGGAATACTAACGGGGCTGAACGCAGAGCTGTTCCTTGGATAGAAATTCTGCATTCCATCCCGACGCCGCTGGCCTTTGTATTCGGGGCGTGACAGCCTGTTCGGAAGGGTCCTCCCATCATGATCAACATGGGAATCAGCATAAGAAGAAGAGTAATAATCATGGGATTGATCTTGCGTATTCGATAGCATTTGATCGTGAGTGTTGTTGAGTTCTTGTTGGGCAACGCGAGAGGGAGAAGACATGGAAGATGCAGGCGATGGGTAACTTTCTTGAGGCCGAGAGCTGATACCGGAAGGTGGGAACAAGGATGAAGGGTCCGAGGGTGGCTCAAAAGGAGATGCTGAACAAGTATAACTAGTATTCCAGGAAGAATCGCTCATAATAGCATTCAACTGGCCAGCCTGAAGATGTGGTCGCCGAGTTGGTTGTCTAGAACATGCCTGAGGATAAGAAGACGGTGAAAAAGGGTAGCTGAGAGTAAGTTTGGGAAGCATTGAGAATACGTCGGTCAGTATATGTCAATTTCTGTCGGAATTTTTTTTCGAGCCTACCAGTAATTTGTGTGGATCGTCCAAGTTTATAAGGGGTAGAAGAGAAAAAACAAGTTCAAGCAGTGTCTACCAGCCGACCTCATGTGCAAAGGAACTCATCTCAAGCCTTTTCCCTTTCCGGACAAGAAATGCTGAGTACTATTTTTATCCATGTTTTCTCCGACTGCTCTTCACAGCTGCAAGCAACAAAGGTCTTCTTTCCTACCCCATCCTGTACGATGAGGTGCGCATGATTGTGATACCTGACCAATTTTCCACATCAACGGCGTTATTTGTACTACCAGTACTGAACGACGCTTCAGCACAATGGCAGTCTTGTTTCGCAGTTGGATCCTTCCACGAATTTCTTCGAGTCATCCATCGGGAACAACGGCACTAAATATTTGGTATCTATACACCCCTCGGCACTAAGGGCTAGTATAAATGAGGCGATTACATTTATCTCTACGAACCCGGTAGCGATTTACTACCTGTAGTTACTTTATTTTATGCATTCATCTACGGGCAACGGAAATCCTCACCTCTCCTGTAATGCATAGGCTATGAACAGAAGACTACTTGAGACCAGACACACTGGGAGCTTCGTCAGCAACCAGCGTGGAAAAGGTCTACAGCTTCTTCGACCATTTCTATATCGGTACAGAGCTTTGTTTAACAACATGATCTTATACTGGGATCAGAACATGCAATTGCCTTCATGAGCTTGTCTCGTTGTCTTGTTGATCTGGTTTCGCGGGAACGTCTGCCAGCGAAGTTCCTGGTCTATTCTGATCTTCCATAGTCGTCACAGATACACCCGATCTCGCTCCTTCTACGTGACATTATGATAGTATTGAGCCGCTCGGGGAAAGAAGCAGCTTTTAGATCCACCGTTTATCGTTCAGTATGTTATTGTGATATCCTATTGTGTAACAACTTGACTTCGAAATCATCGGATCCCCGCAGTAGCAATGTACTTCTATCAACCTGCCTCCCCGGTTCATTTCCATGAAACCATTCAAGAAGTTCCTTAATCAATGGTGGGAAGACACGAGGTGAAAAAAACGATGTCAGCAGCCACCTCATGTTACATTCGTCGGATGTTGGATGACATACTAATCTGGCACGTGCCGTATCGTACCGATGTCTACCGATATGTCACACGGCATTTGTTTGAGATTTCAATATAATATGATGGAACATTTTTTTCAATATCACCTTATGATCAACAGGGAATATGTGTCAGATTGGTGGAATTTCCTTTCTGACACAACCCAGACCGAGGACCAACAATGAGTGCATTTGACCGGTAGGTACAGTGATTCGTTCAATGTGATGAGATCGCATATTTAACAATGCATCAATCCTCGAGGTTTGATTGAGGACATTGGGTTCACAAAACTAATTCTAGATCATCGCGCAGCATGTCACAGATAAAATCGATCACACCTTGAGAATTACAGCGGGGCACCAATGTTAACTGATTCCTGATGCAGACTTAGGATGGATGGTCTTACATGTGGATAGATCTATGTTTATGTGAAGAAAAAAACACTAGTGAATGTATAGCTACTGAAACGCCTGACCTTCTGGAAGTTGGAAACTGTCCAGTGGCCGGTATACATACCAGTGGAAACACAGGATCGGTGGAGATTTGGGCATCGACTGGAACTGGTCAAGTAGTAGATGCAGCATCGAGGAACGGATTCGAAAATCTCATAGTCTAAGTATAGTCTAAGTATTGAAGAAATAATGCAGGATACTCGAAATATCAGTACGGTCCAGTATCTTCAATGACCGCAGTAAAAAGAAGATTTCCTGGGAAACTTACATCAAGAGCGAACTGACACATCCCAGAAAACGACAGTTCGAGGCAACTAGAGGGGAACATAACCCAAGATCTAATTTCTTGGGCGGAATCATAGGGAATTTGATTGAGATAGCCGTACTCCTGTGTTAACAACAAAGACGGCAGAAATTGAGGCAGAAATAGTGTCCGATGGCGTCCGATATTCCAGGACTAGAAGTAGCAAGACCCACTCAAGAAGGAATATCGTAATCAAGGACCAGAGTATAGTATTTCATAACTGAACCTCTCCGCAAAGTCGCCACACTGAAGATACAGTAAAAGCAAGAGGTATGTGTACGAGCTATGGAACAAGTAATGGCCAATCATAGATATCGATATTGCATTTCTTTGATTCTCCCTTTTGCATAGCATTATGAGTCATAGTCAATCGTCCGAACATCGGTAATTCACGGAACCTTGACTCATTTGCTCGGGACCTCTCGGAACCCATGTCAAGCTTCAGGCTTGGAGAATTTTCTATTGGCTCGAGTATAAAAGCTCAGCCTGCTTAGATGATGGACTTGTCATACAATGCTTCATACTCCCTTGATCGTGCGTCGTGCAACATTGACATTGTGTCATCCCAATGTGGTGACGACTTTGATGCAACTCCGCACCTGCACATCTTTGGTTAATTCTAGAAGGACAATTATGTCTTCGGGAACTCAGAAAGCATCCCTAACAGACCCAACTTCCCACAAACAAGCAACAGGGATACACTACCGTCCGTTTGCCCCAGTTATTATAAATGTCCAATCTCATGAGGATTTCAGAGGACAGAGCCACTCCGATCTCGTCGAACGGGGAGCCTTCACAATTTACAAAACGCAGTTCCACCAGCATCGTGTCTGCCATGGTGCAGGGTGACTGGGTGCTTTTTCACCCTGTCTATTCTCCAGAAGAGTTGAAGGCTGTGCAGGTGCAGTATTTGGATCAACCATTCTTTAAATACCCTTTATTGATCCACAAATTGTTGGGCTTGGCAGGTGTTACAGAGGGAAAGGCGAACACTGTCAGACAAAATTGCTTATGGTTTAGTCAGACTGGCTAGGACCATGTTCGACTGGGTTTCAGGATACAGGCATGTCGACGGTCCTCCTGATCCCAAAATGTCCATCGCTGAACTCCGCAAAGCGGGGTATCTGTTAGACAATAAGGCTTGGCTGAATGTAAGTGATGAATTTCATTATGTGGTTTTGTAGACTTAGGACTTTTTTCATCTTAGAGGATCCTATTCCTGGAGAGCATCGCCGGAGTGCCAGGCATGGTCGCGGCAACATTGAGACATTTAACGAGTCTTCGTCTCATGGTTAGTAATACTATCAGGGTCTGCATGAGACATGCCCAACTAACACAATTTTAGCGACGGGACGGTGGATGGTCTGTCATTTGTATTTGTAAAGTCATCTATTAACCAACGTTTTCAGGATCCAAACTTGTTTGGAAGAGGCTGAGAATGAAAGGATGCACCTCATGCAGGTCTTCCCTGTGTAAACCATATTGTGCTCGCTGAATTCGGACCACAGGACTTTTATGCATCTACGCAAGCCGTCCCTTTTTCTTAGAGGACTCATCCTTGGAGCCCAAGGGGTTTTCTATAATCTTTTCTGTATGCCTGTTCTCCTTGTGGTTTTCTCAACTGACCGTATCATTCTCGTAGTCCTGTCGTATCTAGTGTCACCTCGTATATGCCATCGTTTTGTTGGTCACCTGGAGGAAGAGGCTGTCTTGACTTAGTATGTTGTTGGCTCTCGTCTGACGTTTGTCACTCATTGACTGCTAGTACTCGTTGTATCGGAGATCTAGAAGCGGGCCGTATACCAGAATGGTAGGCTTTCTCTATACATGAACTCGGGAAATCTCAATAACGTTTGTAGGACCGATGTGGCTGCTCCTCAGATTGCTATTGATTACTGGCGCCTTCCACAGGATGCCAAACTCCTCGATGTAATTTACGCGGTGAGATCTGATGAAACAACGCACCGTTTTGTCAATCACAGCTTGGCCAACCTCGACCCACACACCGACGTTAATCCTTTCGCACTTCGCGAACCAGACATGCATGTGAAAGGTGGAAAGATTGAGTAAGTATTTTCTAGGTCTATCCTCCCCAACGGCTGTTCTGAGCACAATTATCAGATTCAAACGGGACGAATCGGAGCGTTATGTTAAGGACTCACATGAGATTATGCAAAAACAGCTGGACTGGCGTGGCGATGGCAAGAATAGCAATAACTGACAGCGTAACTAGACATATTCAGGCACCAACTTGGCCTGTATCAATCTCAGTCTGACTTGAGATATTAGAACTCTCCCTACTTATGTGTACTTGATATAGTTCATCGTAATCCCCTACTCAAACCCACGTGCTTTACCGCTTCCTGAGTCCACACTGACGTCCGGTTAATTCGGTCAGAGTTTCACTAGTGTCGTGTCGTTCTGGCCATGGACCCTGCATCTTCATTCCAAAACCAGTGCAACCCAGATGGTGCACCTGCTGCAGTCCACCTCTATCGACGGATATTCATTGGTCCCATGCCAGAAAAGCTGATTTCCCAGGCAGAGGCCCATGCTCATAAACACTATCACAGGGGCATATTTCTGGGAAGAGCACAGACGCAAGAAAGTGACCCAAATAATGTTACTAGTGTATCCCAAATCGTAAAAGACCATGCATTCCACCACTTCATGTCCGAAGGAGGGAGAGAGGAGGATTGGGGTGAGGCCGAGGAGAGAGGGAGGACAGAGGCATTACTCGAAAGATGGAGGGCGAGTGAATGGGGTGCTCTATGGCATAGGAGACACCGACGACACGACAAGGAACCTCAATACGCTTGGTCCAGCTCCTGGATTGGTGCAAGTTTTGAAGTTGGACGCCTCCTTGGTGTCAGCATCTTGGATGAGCCCATCATGGCTGATTTACCCTCTCACCCAATTGAAATAAGCGATGTTCCCACCAACACGACTTTTGTGTTTCCTCTGAATCAGTCCGACTCATTTCCAGAAGCGCCAGGAACGCCCAGGGATGTTAGCCCAACCCCCACAGCTTCAGACACGAATCTTTTGCGTTCACACAAAGGCACCATGAATACAGCATCTTCCAGCCTTCAAGTCACTCGTTCTCAGGTAATATCCAGCAGCAAATTCAAAGGCAAGGGAAAGAAACAGGTTCATTATAACGAGGAGGTGCAAGAGCTTGCAACGCCTAGACCCGCATCCCCCACAGAGGTCTTGGGCAGGACTTCTGCGACCGTCGAAACTACGACGAGTGCGGCGGCAAGCACACAATCATCTCCTGATTTCCCTCTACAGGGTTTTTCCTGGAGAGATGTCGTCTTCAGAGGTACCCAATGTCTTACGGCTTATGGATCTCGTCAATTAAATTAAATGCAAGACAGGATGCTTGTGAGGGTATGCATGACCAAAGCTGAGTGCTTGAGTGTGCATTTTGATGAATCAATGCATCGCACTACCCGTGGTCTGCAGCACCAAGACTGGGCGGAATTCGTCGTCGCCTGGCGACAAGATTTTATTGAGATTTACGATGACTATGTAATATTCAAACCCTTCGATGATGTGTGTGTATAATGACTGACGCCGATTTTTTCCAGAGTACATCACTTCAGGAATGGGCAATTGGACACAAACACCTTGCGTATATAATACCTCTGAAATCGCCTCGGACACATCTTTCTTTGTATTCCTTCGTCGATATGACCTTCTGCATCACATGCCGACCTATGCGAACCTATTTGAAAACTAAATTGAGTAGGACCGAACCAGAAGGAACATGTATCTATATTTTCAAAACTAGGAGTCGCTCTCGGGCGTATGACTGGACATGGAATTTATGGTATGTTGCCTGCGGAATCTCTGACAAAATGGTATTTAAGAGTTTGTACCCAAGGCGTGCCCTTGGTGGTGAAATTCCCAAGAGTATCGATATCAGAAATCCTCGTTTGGGGCTCAGAGTCGTCTTTGAGCTTCCTTGTTTGGATCTTATTGATCCTGGCACCGCGCTCAAAATGTTTAGTAGACGCAACATCATCGCATTGTGTATGAAATCTTTGAAACCAGTCCCAGGCTGGAGTAGCTTTGTCGAGCATGAAAGACAAAGGGGAAGAACGTTACAACTAGCTTGGAGGTCGGGAGCGCACGTGGATTGGATATGGAATGACTTGAATGCAAAAGGCGAACATCGGGAATGGTCCGCTCTGTGTGGACTCGCATTCAAGAATGTAAGTCCAATAGCCGAACGTTTCGACTATTCCTTCTGATCAGAATAAGTCACCGCAAGCCCCTGTCCTTGAGCTTCGAGTAGCAGAACACCACCCTACCTTTTTGCACTTCAAGAATGGCACGCAACTGATTCAGCCTTTCGCAATCGAGGGCTATGTCGAACACATTCGGCCTGGCACTCAAACGAAACAATCACTGTATCTTGTCAGTCATTGCGGTAACCTTTTTACACTATCTCCCCATCAAGCACAACCTCCATCACCACCAGGATGTGCTTTGATGTTGGGTAATTTGGAAGAGTATAAGCAAATCACAATGAAGGTGGAAATTAAACGGGGGATTTATCATCTTATGCATGCGCGCGGCTTTTGTGACCTGCGAAGCGTTGTTTTAGTTCAAAGAGCATTCCAGCTAGTTCCGCAGCGACACCATGATCAGAAGGATGATCGGTTAGCTGAAGAAAGTTCTTGGTTTAATACTTCGTCCCGAGTGAACGAAAGAACGGACAGCGATGATGAAGACGAAGGTGGGGATGAAAGCCTCAAGAGGTCAGACAATAAACCCTATCTCAGGATGAAGCGATCGTTTGAACTATTGCTTGACACTGGACGCGTTGTTCGTTTCGAGGTATGTGGCCGGTATCGTAAGTCCAATCCATTTTTGACGAGAAGGCTGATGCTGGTTTGACGCTTATACAGGTTCATTCGCGCCACGTCGCGAGTGAATGGGTCAAACGTTTGCAATCCCTTGTTGTGTACTGGAAGCAACGATACAGAGTGAACGCCAAGAATGAGATCGATCTTGCGCAAACTCAACGCCCTCGCATTACACCGCAAATCAGGGTTTTTGGTGAAGATATAACTCCTCCGGAGCACCGGGATCTTTCAACACCGTATCCGGCATTAAATACTTTGTTCAATTGGTGCATAATCGATGGGTGTCAGCCGATCGTCAAGGAAGGAAGGCTCTACATGCGGAAAGGTGTCCGTGGCCAATACCAGTAAGAATTAAGTATCCAACCAGTCTAATGAGGATGATTGACATTTGCCTTGCCCAGGGTTGTGCAGTTCTTCTTGGTGGACGGCCATTTAATCTCGTTTCGCATCTCGCCTTCCAAATCGTTGCATTTGGTAAACAAGAGTAAAGTGAACCTTGTTGATGCCTATGTCATATCCGGATATCTCGCGGCGTTAACTTTGCCAAAGGGACAATTTAGACCTAACGCGCCATCTGTGGCTCGTCTGTACGAGGATGGCCTTGAAGCGGATGATCGAGATGAGGATATGTTATTTGTGATATGCTATCACAAGCATGCGGCCGCAATTCCTTCGAAGCCCGGCATGGACTCCGCTGTCAATAATAACAACACAGAAGGACCATCTTCAGTACCCTCGTTATCCGAGAAGCATAAATATCTGGTCTGCAGAGCCCGCAGCAAACTGGAGAGAGATGGATGGTGTTGGGCATTGAATATGGAGATCGAGAAGTTAACAAGGAAACAG
>Ga0157367_1000747_pt1 | contig 15041 bp, 14 predicted proteins | sample AttbisABBM2_FD_113142 | JGI IMG/M metagenome (GOLD analysis project Ga0157367, IMG submission 113142) | Fungus gardens microbial communities from leaf cutter ant in Botucatu, State of São Paulo, Brazil - Atta bisphaerica ABBM2 | ecosystem: Host-associated > Fungi > Mycelium > Unclassified ...
CAACGCCAGGCAGGTCGAGACCGCAAAGCCAAAAGACAAAACCTATAAAATGGCCGATGGCGGCGGTTTGTATCTTGAGGTTTCGGCCAAGGGGTCTAAATACTGGCGCATGAAATACAGACGCCCCTCTGACAAAAAAGAGGATCGCCTCGCTTTTGGTGTTTGGCCCACTGTGACGCTTGCTCAGGCCAGAGTAAAGCGCGACGAAGCTAAAAAGCTATTAGTACAGGGCATTGATCCAAAAGCTGAACAGAAAGAAGCTCAGGCCGAGAATGCGGGGGCATATACTTTCAAAGCTATCGCCTGCGAATGGCATGCCAGTAACAAACGCTGGAGTGAAGACCATAGAGCGCGCGTTCTTCGCTATCTTGAGCTATATATTTTCCCCCATATCGGCTTGTCCGATATTCGCCAGCTCAAAACCAGTCACCTATTGGCCCCGATTAAAAAAGTTGATGCCATTGGTAAGCATGACGTTGCGCAGCGCCTTCAGCAGCGTGTCACGGCTATTATGCGTTATGCAGTGCAGAACGATTACATAGACTCAAATCCAGCCAGTGATATGGCTGGTGCGCTATCGACAACCAAAGCGCGACATTATCCCGCTTTACCTTCCAGCCGGTTCCCTGAGTTTCTTGCTCGTCTTGCTGCATATCGTGGCCGTGTAATGACACGGATCGCGGTCGAGCTTTCCTTACTCACTTTTGTACGTTCCAGCGAGTTACGTTTCGCTCGTTGGGATGAGTTCGACTTCGATAAATCCCTTTGGCATATACCTGCAAAGCGAGAAGAAATTAAAGGCGTGCGTTACTCGTATCGGGGCATGAAAATGAAAGAGGAGCATATTGTTCCTCTCTGTCGGCAGGCGATGGTTTTGTTAGGCCAGTTAAAGCAGATTAGTGGTGATAAAGATCTGCTTTTTCCGGGGGATCACGATGCAACTAAGGTTATGAGTGAAAACACAGTAAATAGTGCGTTGCGAACGATGGGATATGATACAAAAACCGAGGTCTGCGGGCATGGGTTTCGGACGATGGCGCGTGGTGCATTGAGTGAGTCAGGCTTATGGAGCGATGACGCGATAGAACGTCAGTTGAGCCATACAGAGCGTAATAATGTACGTGCGGCTTATATTCATACTTCTGAGCATTTAAATGAACTAAGATTAATGGTGCAGTGGTGGGCGGATTATTTGGATATGAACCGTAATCAATATATTACGCCTTATGAATATTCAAAGTGCTAAGGCTTTTAAAGAGTAGGTATTGGTTGGTTTTTTAATGTATTTTGAATGATATTATTTGGGGTTGTTATTGTTTATTGCTATAATTAAAATAATTTTGAAGTGAGTGTTAATGTTATGGCTGAGTTATTGCGAGAGCAGGACGTAAAAATAGCCTTAATTGATTGGCTATATAAAAAAGGAATGCTTAGTGATGCAACTATAATTAATGAAATGGTAGTTGCTAACTGGAGTAGACGAGCTGATTTGGCTATTGCCAATGGGAGCTTGCAAGCTTATGAAATAAAAAGTGATTTTGACTCTCTTAAGCGTTTGGATGGTCAGTTGGCAATTTTCAATTCTAGCTTCGAAAAAGTTACAATTGTGTGTGCGCAAAAATTCACCTGTGAAGTATCTAAGCGGGTTTCATCGAATGTTGGAGTTGTGGAATTTCAGTCTAATAATAGTGGTGTACGTTTTAAAGTAATTCAGAAAGGACGAGTTTGCTCTCGATTAAATAAGTTTGTTTATTTGGGTTTTTTGCTTAAATCTGAACTTAAAGATCTACTTAATCAGTACGGAATTAAATGTTCTAATAACCTTCATAGGGATCGCCTTGAGGTTTTGGCATCTAAATTAGCTTTGAATAAAATTAGAAAATTTGTAATTGCCTCTATTAAAAATCGGTATCATGCTACTTCTAATGAATTTTTATCTAGACTTCATGGTAATAAAGAAATATCTATAAACGATCTTTATTTATTGAGTAAGGCCAAAAGAAAAAATGATGCTTTGGTTAAGTTCGAGTTTAAGGCTTGTTCGAACGAATCCTTAAATGAATACCATAAAGTTGATATTGACTCTATAGTTAGGAAATATGGAGAAGATATTTCCTATATTCCAGAAAAAGTACTTAAAAGAGTTGTGAGCTAGGGAAGATTAATCTTCCCTAGCTTTTATTAGATAAGATCATCCTCATCATGATCAAAACCTAATTGTAGAGCCTCAGATAGATCAATTTGCTTGTTCAAGTGTAGATTCACTCGGACAGCAATCCACTTGGCTGGGCTTCCCATGCCTGCTATATCGCCTATTGCAGCATTTCTTATCATTGCTGCCCCCCAAGAGTCTTCCCTTTGATAATGAGGATATTTAGCCAAAATTGATTGTGCAGCTTCAATGAATCCTTCTTTATTCATTCCTGGGCGGCGCTCAAAATACCATGAATCATCTAACGCTATATCAATTCTAGGAACATATCGCCCAATTACATTATCATACACTACTGAATGAATTGAACCATGATCGCCATAAATAGCGACATCACTTCCACCAATATTCTGATGTAATTCTCTCTCAATAACATCAATATATCCAGATTGTCCATTTTCAAGGCAAAAATTTGCAACTGAACTGGGGAAACTTGTTGCTAACACACTAATTATGGCTTCAGGAATCTCAGTTCTAATCTGATTAATCGAATTTATTGCTGCTGCTGTTATAGCAGAAATATTACCTCTAATGTAACCTAGATCAATGAAAATTATGGCATTTTCTGGTGAGTTCATCGACACAAGAGACGTCAGGATTTTACTAATATCTGTATTTAAATTTCTAATTCTAAATGCAATTGAGCCTTTAATTTCTTCTAAGGTTCTTGCCTGGATAGATATGTCCCTAAGTTTTGCTGAGTCTGGCATCTGAACGACTGGAATAACATTATCATTTCTGGAGCAAAATTTTATCCAATTTTTAAAGCTATTTTCAGGAGAGAGTAGTTCGAAGCTTGAAGCGCAATGATGAGAATTATCCTTTGTAACATCCAAAATGAATGGGAGGTTACTCATAACTTCTAAGCTTTTATCTAACGATACTTGTATTTCTTCTGAGCGAGGCCATTTTCCCAGAGAAATTAAAGGCAATATTTTTTGTTTTTTTTCATGTGATAAATTACTCAAGCCGGTCATTTCTGCTGACCGGGTTCTCAAAGCTGGATAGTAAGAGTAATTTTCAAAGTATATTTTCATATTTTATTAGCCTCCGAGTCGGTATTTTCTGATCGGCTTGCTGTTCTTGGCATAGCGTTAATTTGAGGATTCTGAGTGGCAAGGTAAGCGGCTATACCTTCCATCTTTTCTTTCTGTTCTGAAGTTCTTGCAAGTTCTTGAATCAAGCCTTTGTTTTCTGCGATCAAATTTTTATTAAACTCATTATGACTCTTGATTGCCTCCATATTACTTTCTATTACCTCCTTGTGGTTGTTACTGATTGCTTTAATCGTTCTGTGCGTAAACCATCCAATAAGAAGAGCAGCTAACCATCCAGAACAAACGAGTAACCATTGTGAAATATCTTGGTTGCGGATGAAGCTAGTAGCAATGGTGATTATGGTCCCAACAACACCAATTAATCCATATACATGATTCAGCATCCTTTAACTCTCTCATGCCACGAATTCTTAAGGATCTTGCGACACTGACAAGAACCGCCTCACATCAAGCTATTCTTTACATATTTTTAAGAATAGTGCCATAAAAAAGACAACATCGGAGCAGGGTCATAAATTTTCTTCATCATGTTCCAATGGATAACAGGGGGCTGGAGGCACCTTAACTGAAAAAATAATTAACTAACTCGGAGCTTTGCGCGCACTCGTAGCCCCACCACGCCTGCACACTTCATGTAGCGGTTTTCATGCACCTGCATGAGTGGCTCCAAGCCGCGCTGCTGCTGGCCTTTGCTGTGATGTTCAGGTGCCTGAGACTCATGCGCTTTCATGCAGCATAGTCATGCACTCGCGCAGCAGACGTAAAAAAGCCCGGTACGGGCCGGGCTGAGGGGTTTTTATTTCTGACCGGGGAACCGTTTACGCTTGCGCCGATCCTGCCAGGCTTCCCGGAAGGGGGACGGGCCTGCAAGGCTGATAACATCATCACTGAACATCAGCGGTAGCTTTGTATTTGTCCAGCTCAGCATCAGATTCATGATATATCCATGGTAGAGCGTGTCTGCATCGTTTGCCCCTTCAAGTACACCCGGCGCATGAGGTGAGCCATACCATTCAAACTGGCTGTACTTCATTCACAGCAGGCTGGTCAGCTCAATGGCGTGGAAGATAAAGAATTCATCAATGAGCGCATCGATGCGCTCGTCCATGATGCGCTCATGGCAGGTGATGTAAGCGTGAGCCTTTTGCCCGGTCACGTCGGCCAGCCCAGGCAGCTGCTTTTCCCTCTGGGTAATCAGTCCGGCCAGCTCGGTCGCCGTTTCCTGCTGCTCCAGATACTCCGCACGCAGCGCCTTCATCTCCGGCGTGACGGTGCCGCCGTTCTGCTCCAGCAGCTCTCCGAAGCGTGTCCGGTTGTCCTGGCCTGCCTGATCCGTCTGTGCCTGGCTCTGGCGCAGCGCCTCAACGCTCTCCCTGGCGGCGGCTTCGGCCTTTTTGGCCTCCACTCAGGCCATCATTTTTTCCTGGAGTTGCTGAATGCGCGGCTTCCAGCCAGCGGGAAGGCTTTTACCAGCTGCAATGTTAGAAAACTGAGTGCATCAATATTTTTTTCGCAATTTTGTTCAACCTTAAGTTTATCTAGCTTCCTATCAATCAATGTCAGATAACCTCTTAGTCACGGTCTAAAAGGTTAGCGATAAGATTTCAGAGATGCTATCAGTTTTAAATCGTAGATATACTTTTTATATGAACTCAACTCGACTGGGGCCACAAAGTACCTAGACTTGCAAAAAAAATGTTAAAAACAGATAAGGAGAAATTGACTCTTATGAGAAATCTTATAAGGTATCTGTTAAAGCTTATAAGTTAAAGGTCTTCGTTATGAGTGTATGGGTCATATATGTAGCCGGTATTTCAAGGAAAAACTATTCTATCGGAAAGCAAGTTGGAGTATGGGGCATTAAAAAATTGGTCAAAAACTCCAATTTTAAAAAAATAAAACCTGGTGATGATGTTATTTTTATACATAATCTAACAAGGCCTAAAAACATTTTTTCAGAAAAGGTTCATGGTTTTCCAAGAGTCAATATAAATAATTTTGGAAAGTTCGAAGGGTTGGCCGCCGAAATTTCGTTTTCGAAAGTGATGGAAGGTTACATTTACGATGACGAAATGATATGGGCAGATGATACATACCCACACAGGTTTAGATTCCAAAAAGAAAAAGTATTAGAAAATGTATTGTTCACAGTGAAGGAGATGGGAGAAGCCTTAATAAAAGCAGCTTTAACATCATTTCATTTGAAAGGTGATATTGCTCAAGTCCAATCAGACACACTGTCGATTACCGAAAGAATTCATCTTGTGAGTGATAGTCATTATGCTCTTGAGGGGGGAGCATCATATAAAATTCATAGAAGGATAGAACGTAATAAAAAAATTGTAGAGAGTAAAAAAGAAGAATTCATTAAAAAATACGGGAAATTATACTGTGAAGTATGTGGTTTTTCTTTTGAGGATGTTTATGGTCACTCACTTAAAAAATCATCGATTGAGTGCCATCATATTAATCCTTTAGCCGAAAATGGATTAAAAGAAACGCGACTATCTGATTTGGTTCTTCTTTGTCCAAATTGTCATCGGGTTCTGCATCAGCATAATCCTTGCCTGGATGTTGAAACGCTGATCGAGAGTGTGAAAAAAAATATTAAATAGATTTTTTGAAAAACTTTTGTTGGTTTATTAAGTTAAAAAGCAAAAGGATTGAAAGCCTTGTGCCATTCTAACATCTTTTAGTTTGAAGTTGATTGGGCAAAACTAAAATTATGAAGTGTGTAAATAAAATATATGATAAGATTATAAACTAACCTTCAAATCCGGGTTGGGGGGAAAGTGTTTTTTCAATTCTGGAGTATGATTAATGAGTGCGGAATTATTATGTTTTTAATTTTCTGTAAAAAAATGTTCCTGGCATCAGTGCTGTCAATCTTATTTTCAGCGGTGTTTACTCTAGTCTGGTAGTGATAGTTGACGTACCCTGTAAGTGCGTTTGAATCTAATGTTTTTTTGGCAGTATTATCCTACACGTGTTGTAGTAAAACGCTTTGTTTAGACCGTAGTTAAGAGGCTACAAGCCTGCTTTTTCCTTGGTTTAAGGCCATTTGAGTTAGGGGCAGTATAATCTCCTATGAGTTGCCGCTACGGCGAGATACTTAAAAATAATTGCAGATAAGTGCGCATCAATCTAGACGACACTCAAAAGTACGAGTATTATCGGCACAGTATTAAGCTATATTGAACTGCCCAATTAATGGCCAGTCAATTTGCTATTTCCTCTAAATAGACTTAAGTTAACATAATGAATATAAAAAATTTTTTATTTTTAGTGGTACTTGTGCCTTGGGCCGCCAATGCCGGAACTATGAGTGCAATTTTTTCTGATACCATTACGAATATTTTTATCTTTATAAATATAGTTTTAACAATTTTCTTTGCATTTATACGCTTTGATAGATTTTCTGTGGTTCATGGGCCTGAAGTACTCACCACCATTGGAATTCTCGGATGTTTTGTAGGAATTGCTTCTTCTTTATTACATTTTGATGCTTCGAATGTTTCTGAAAGCGTTCCACATTTACTTGAGGGTGTAAAAACGGCGTTTCTGGCTTCGCTTAGCGGTGTATTTGGCTCTCTTGTTATTCGGGCGAGACATTATTTTCAAAAAAAACCAATACAGCAAAGTTCTGGTGCTCCCAAAGCGGCAACTCTGGATGATGTAGTTTCAGCGACACAAGAGCTGCAGCGGAGTTTGTCAGGCAACGCAGAAGGTAGTCTCCTTTCACAGCTTAAATTGATTCGTCAGGAGCAAAGTGACGAATTACTTGCCTTAAGGAAATCCTTTGAGAGTTTTTCCGAGAAAATGGCTAAAGATAGTTCAGAAACATTGATTGAGGCTCTTAAGGGAGTTATTAAAGACTTCAATGAAAAAATTGGTGAGCAATTTGGTGAGAATTTTAAACATTTAAATGCGGGTGTTGAGAAACTAGTTGTCTGGCAGCAGCAATACAAAGAAGAATTAGACAAGCTCCAAATATTACAAAAATCTTCTGCAGATGATTTAAATAATGCCTCAGCAGGTTTAGCCTTGTTTATCGACAGGGCATCTAATTTTGCTGATACAGCAGAAGCTTTAGAGATAACTCTTAAAGGCCTCGCTTATCAACATGAGCAAATTGAAAATTCTCAGGCCTCATTGACAGAGGTCTTGTTGCAGATGAAAGGTGTCATCCCACAATTTTCTCAGAAAATTGATGAAATGGCAGACTCAATGTCAAAAGGAGTAGCGAAAGTACAGAATGAGATTAATGAAATAATGAAAGGTTTTGGCGTTCAGGTACAATCTACGTCTTCAGAAATGAAGCAACTTTTAACTGAGACGCTTCGTAAGTCGCAAAATGAATTCAATGAAAGCCTTAAAGATTCGATGGATTCAGTCCGTCAAAGTGTTATTACTCTTGATAAAGGTTTACAAGAGGAACTGACGAAAAGCCTTGAGTCGCTTGGCCGTCAGCTGGCATCTCTATCAGAGAAGTTTGTATCTGATTATACTCCTTTAACCGAACGCTTGCGCGAAGTAGTGCAAATAGCTGCTGTTAAGTGAGATGAGTATGGATTTTGAACAAAGTAATCAGTCTTATTGGATACCATTAGCAGATCTCATGACAGGTTTGATGATGGTATTTATGTTATTAACAGCTGCTTTCATGCTTCGTGTGGAACAAACAACGACATTGGTTGTAAAAGAATATGAGATGACGAAACAGGATATGTTGCTCGCTTTGCAAAAAGAGTTTTCAAAGGATTTAAAACAATGGAATGCTGAGATTTTGGGAGACATGACAATTCGTTTTAATGATCCCTCTGTACTTTTTGCAACAGGATCATCAGATCTTCGTCCACGCTTTAAACAAGTGCTTAGCGAGTTCTTTCCACGCTATATCGCTCTTTTGAATTCTAAGACGTTTAAGAATGCGGTAAAGGAAATTCGTATTGAAGGACATACAAGCTCGTTCTGGGGTGTTGCCATTGATGAAAAACAAGCTTATTTCAAGAATATGGAATTATCTCAAGCAAGGACAAGAAGTGCTCTTGAGTATCTGATGTCCTTGCCAAAAGTAAAAAAAGATGAAAAATGGCTTGTGCAACATATGACTGCTAATGGGCTTTCCTCTTCTCACCCTCTTTCAGAAAACGGTGCTGAAGCAGCAAATCAGCGCGTTGAATTTCGCATTGTAACAAATGCGAGCGAAAAAATGGATTTAATTGCAGAAAAATTATCAAAAAAATGAGCTTTAAACTTCCTGACTTTTTAACCTGGTCGCTTTTAAATTCATTGCGTGAAATAATGAAAGCACCTCTTGCAGAAAAATTCACACAAAATTCTGATTTTGTGCCGATTGATTTCCCTCTAATTGAGCGCCTACGGAGTGTTGGTATAGATGTCAATTTCGATGAGGTTCATGTAGAGGAAGATGGTACTCTAAATTACAATAACCAAAGAGTACTACTTTATATTCGAGATGTGCCTACTATAGGCGATAATACTAATATGCCAAAATATCATCTCGCTTTCTGTCGGACCCTTGAAACAAAAAATAAAGAAAATCGTTTTGATCGGTATGTGGTGGCAAATAGTGATACAGGCGATTTTCAGGTTAATGTTTTAGGAGGCGGGGTTCAAAGTCAATCAGTACGGTTGAATGTTTGCCAAAACTGCCTTGATAAAATCATGTGGAAAGATTTTAATATTCAAGGGATGTCCAAAGTCGTACGGCAACGGCTTGTCTCAGAGTTCTCTTTAGCTGATTTTTTTGAAAAATACCCCAGAGATATTATTTCGATAAAACCAGCCCACACATCATCTACTGCACCATTAAATATCTATAGTAAAGACTGGCGTGAAATATCAAAAAATATAAGGCAATGGCGAGATTATAAATGTGAGGGGTGTGAAGTTAAACTTGCTGGCAATAAGTCACGATACCTCCATGTTCATCATCGTAATGGTCTAAAATACGATAATAATATCTCAAATCTTGAAGTTCTTTGTATTGCATGTCATTCAAAAAAACCAAATCATCAACATATAAAAACGCTACCTGAATACAATGAATATATGAGTTTTAGTTTTATTGATAAGGATTAATATTTATCACCACTCCAATTAATTTTGTCCATGTTATTATGCGAGGATAAATTTTTACATAAAGCTGCACCATTATTATCAATATGTCTCATTTTTTATAAAGTTATGGTTTTTTATACTGAGTAAATGTTTCTAAGTCATATCTTTATCGATGATATTAGTTGAAAATGATATGACTTAGTTTTAAACATAAATGACTTTTTTAGGTTTTTTAAGTTATTGAATATAGGGCATTCCTACTTTCTGACTTATTCTTTTGAGCAGGTTATAGGTTAGTTTTTAAAGTAGATGAAACTTCACTCTGTTTTTTGGTCGTTTCTTTATTCCAAGGTAAATAATAAAGATAGGACAAGTCATCTAATATAAAGTTTATATAGTCGCCAGTGTTGCTTTTTACTGGAGGTAGTTCGCTAAAAATAAAAATGTTAAGTGGTTTTGATTGCGATGCTAGTTTTTCCAGTTTGCTTCGTGATGTTCTCTCATATGCTGATGTGTCAACAAGCCGGGATGGTATGAAAAATGTGGGTTTACATTTTAAGTTACCTACCCGCATTTCACTATCAAATCTAACCAGATAGTAGTTATCATTACGATTAAGCCATGCTTTTCCATGAAAAATTCTCGGCTCATCAAGATATTCATTGATATATTTTTTATCACAGACTTTAATAAAGAAATCTTTTACATGTATTTTACCCTCGGTTGTGTTTATAAAAAAAATCTCACCTTCCATAAAGGCGTTTACTAAACCAGAAAGTCGCTTTCTCGAATGTCTGTGTTTTGCGGCTTCATCATTATCAATTAGGGACGAGCTTCCTGAGCGTTTAGTAGTTGACTCTTCATTTTCATCTGTTAGCTCGCGGGTATTAATTTTTTTTAGGTGGAGCTAAATCAATATCCACAACATCATCAATAATGAATGGCAATGCTTCAGGATCTTGTTGAGTTAACTTTATGTAACGAATGTTTTTATCAGATTCTGCTTCAAGTCTACAATCAATACTATGTTCGGATACGAATTTAAAGTAAGGCTCACGCTTTCGAAGGCCTCTGGGTTTATCTAAATTAGCGCAAGTCACTTGCGCATTGCAGTTTGGTTCAGGACATTTAAAATTGTGTTTGGATGGCAAATTTCCTCGAGCATGAAGTTTATCGGCTTCATCAGCAGTGACATTTCTTTTTAAATCATTGCTATATGCTTTTTCCAGTTTCATTATTCCACCTTTAGGATGATTAATTGTTAGGGCCTTTTTTTAAATTATTTCATGAGTTTTTTGTTTTGGCTGAGTTTGACATTTTTTGAATTGTTCCTTTAAATTTTATTTTAATGATATTATTGTATTCAAAAGAATGCTTTATTTCGATACTGTTTAATTAAACATGTAGCATTTTGGAGCAGCAATCGTGGAAAAAAACTTACCTGGAACCAAACATTACGATTTCGTTTACTTGAGATAGTACTTCAGTGGGAGGGGCGTCTTACTACTAATCACCTATGTACCGCTTTCGATATCGGTCGTCAGCAAGCATCCAGAGATATCAACCGTTATATCAAAGACTATTGCCCTAAAGGAATTGAGTATGATGCAAGGCTAAAAGGGTACAAAACAAAGGAATCCTTCTCCCCTCGCTTTAGCGAGGGAAAAGTAGATGAATACCTCGCACTTTTACACCAAGAAAAACAATTTGAGCGTCAATCACATGATCCTTTGATAGTCCTTCCCTTGATGGGACTTGGTTACGGTCACATCGAAATATTGGATGTTCCTTCTCGCCGTATAGATCCTCTGATAGTAAGAAAGCTAGTCCAGGCCGCTCGTGATCGTCTGCGTGTAGATGTTGAGTACGTTTCATTGAGTTCTGGAGAACTTAGTGGTCGAAATATTGTACCTCACACATTGATTTATGATGGTATTCGCTGGCATGTTCGTGCATTTTGTGAAAAAAAAGGTGAATATTTAGATTTTGTAATGAGCCGTTTTCGCGGTGTACCCGAATTGCTTGATAGTTCCAGATATGGCAGAGAAGAAGACTTGGAATGGAATAAAAACGTTACTGCTATAGTTGTTCCAAATCCTGCATTAAGCTCTGTACAGAAAGATATCATAGCCAATGATTATGCTATGGATAAAGGTAAGCTTTTAATTTGCCAACGCATCCCCCTTATGCATTATGCATTAGAACGACTACAGGTCAGTTACGGTGGTGATCATGACGAGAATCCAATGCAGCATCCTCTTGTTTTAAAGAATCGTAAGGAATTAATTAGTAAGGGATGTAGCTTCAAACTTACTAGTGCAGATCTACCGAAAGTGTAGAGTTTGATGAATTGAAATTCTCCATATTTGAATAGATCATCTACCCAGAACTTTTCAGGATATAAATAGTTTGAGAGAAATCCAGCTTGCTCCCAACTCTGCAGGAGCAAGCCTCATCAACCCTTACTACTCAGTCAGCCCAATTGCCTTCATCACCCGCTTTCTCTGCTGCACGGACAGCGAGGCCAGATCCTTAATCGATCCCACCCGCGTCCCGTTTATCACGTCCCTGGGTTTGAAGCTGATAATAATCTGGCACCAAGTTACCTTCACATCCAGTTGCACACCAATTGGAAAACCCGCTTCTTTTAACCAGCAGCCCTTCAGCGTAATCGCTGGAACGCGGCGATAATTTGGAGTGCGGGTCACATAACCCACGGTCGCATAGCGCTGGGTATAGTTTGGTGCTTTAGGTTCAGTGTGGCCTGAAATACAATCGAAGGCAGTCATGATTACTATTCTCCGTAAATAGTGATTGTGATCAGCGATGCGGATGTGGGGCAACACATTCGTATCGCGCTAAATGACCGGAATATTTAATCAGGCAGGAGAAAACGCAGCGAGAGTGAAAATAGCAAACTGAGAAAGCGTACGCAGAAATTTCACACAAATCGCAACGTAATCCATCATTTTTAGTGGCATATCTAAATTCTGATAGTGGCGAAAAGAAGGGGGTAAATACCTGACCATTTCACGCGTCCTAAGCGTCAATCCGCTATTCTGTGGTCCTTGCCTAAACCGCCTCCGGGACTTTCACCGCGTCACCAGACCCTGACCCCGAAATCCTTGTTTAGCCCCTCGCATTCACCTGGGAGCTCCATAACAATTTCCACATCGGCACTGTTAACGCCTTAGCTAGCCACAGGATCAGGCGCTTCCGCTGGTGAAGCGTAATCTTATCGCCGAGCCGTTCGTGACCGTTGCCTCACCGCAATACTTACTGATGCCAGCTTGCTGACCGGCAGCAACGACTGGGCTTATGAGATCACTAACGAATGTCACTTTTTCAACATTCCCAAATCGCTTGCGGTCTGTGACAGCACGCCGTTACGAAAATCGGTGCTTTCAGGGGCTGGGATTGCCTGCCGGAGTATGTTGTCCAGCGTGATATCTGCAGTGAAAAACGCATCTGCCTTTTTAAATAGATGAAATCATCGAAATGGTTATTAAACCTCTATTATCCGGCCCGCAGCCAAATAGCTGAAGTCAGATGGACAGCAAGAGCGGTACACTCTTCGCCTGATATTGAAATCCTTTCGAATAATCCCGTAATTACGCAGAATGCTTTGCAGCTGTGATGTCTGTTGATGACTACGAAGACGCAGTTAGGCTCCGTTATTACTTTATCGCTCTGTGTCGCCGTTCTCTTGATAATCTGGTATACAGACCCGTAACGCACTTAACGTCAGGATAAAAAATGAAAGTCAGCGAAGAAACCCTTATGCAGGCCGGTTTCACGTCACGTGAGCTGGGCAGAATAAAAAACATTTCACAACGCTCTGGCGATACACTGGGCGAAGCTATTAACGACCTGGCCCGACGCTTTATTATTGCTGCTGTCGCCGTGACATTTTGCCTGGTCGTGTTCTTTATCCTGCTTGTTTTTGGCTCAGCCCAATCGGTTATCCCGGGTGCTATCGGTCTGGCCTGTGGCGCTGCCGTTGCAGCATTCTCTCAGCCGCCTGTTATCACTTACAAAGCCTGGCGTTTCAGACGCGCTCAGCGCGGTTGATCGCTGTTTTTGCTGTCGTGAAGCAGTTCGAAAATGACCCTGGCCTTCACCCCGTAGTTCACGATCTTCATTGTCAGTTGTGACCTGTCCATCGTGTCTATTTTCCGGAAGTAGTCGGTCGGTAGCCACCGAAACAACCTCCATGCTTCAGGTTTACGGAAAGCGCCGGCAATGCCGTACACGCTCGATGCCAGCGTGGCGGCCTTGTAAGCGGCCAGTCCTGTCTCGGGCCTGAAGCCCATAAATTTTGCCGCACCCATAGCACCGTCAGCAAATATCCCTTCTGAATGAACGCTGTTGCCGTACATAAGATGACTTGCCTCGCGCGTTATACCGTTTATCCCGTCAATGAACAGTGTGGCACCGGCCAGCATCCCAATCGGGTTCATCGAGGCCACCATTGCCACGCCACCGACCAGCGTCAGGCCCGACAGAACAATGTTAACGGCTGAAATGACGTACCCGACAATTTTGTTATTCTCGCGCACGAACTCCACTCTGGCATACAGTCTGGCCACCTGTGTGCGGAGCAAACGGTCCTGCTCGTTCAGGCTGGTGGTTTCTGCCCGCAGCCTGCTGACGCAGGCCATGCAGTCTTCATCGCTGCTGGCACGGCGAGCCAGCGCAAACTGGTCTTCAATGACCTTTTTAATTTCTTCAACGAACTGAATACGTGACAGCCCGTGATTCAGGTGAAATGAGGCGACGCGGTTAGCCACGTCAACGAGCTTCCTCGCTTCAAGATTTACCATTGTTTCTGCCCAGGCCTGGTTTCTTCCGCCTGAGCGCATCATTGACAGCAGCGCTGCATCCATTTCCATCTCTCCTGTGATAAAGGTACCGGTTTGTGTAGGTAGCTTATTAGTCTGCTTTGCTGTGATGAACTGTATTAGGAAGGGCAAAAAATTCGCCCCAGATTGCGGCATAGTGTAGAAAATTATCAGCACAGACTCACTTTATGCAACGCCGTTGACTGCTTCGGGGAGACTTTAGTTAGCCTGTTTCTGACGGATACATCGCCGCAGAAGGCTCTGAGATGGGCAAATACCAGCGGTTCGCTGGCAATGAGTTAGCGTGGTCCAATGGAAGGTACGTCGACGCAGGCCCAGATCAGGCTGGTTTTGAGGAAGACAGGCTAAAATTAAGCTTACGATTAACGTCGAAGCTTTTATGCATCGCCAGCGTCCTGCATTTTAAAGAAGATAATATTGTCGTTGTGTTATAAAATTGAAATACCTGAAACATTTTAAATAATAATATGCATTCTTTTCTGTCATTGAGTCTAACGCTGGTGCTTATCATTTTGCTGATTAAGTATTTTTTTCTGCCGATGTTCAAACGAGACGATTTCTTTGCTGCTAAAGGTGAGTTGAAGAAGGTTTCTATTCAGGTTTTTTAAGTCCGTTTTTACAGAATGAAGTCAGCATCCTTTTCGCGTTGAAGAGAAAAAGCGGCACGCCATGCAGCGTGCCTTCAGTAATACAAAAGAAGTTTTAATGCGATGCCGCCAGCCCGGCCTCTCCCTCATCGGCCTCCTTCCGCTCCCGAATCAATCCCCACAGTGCCGCCGCACCAATAAGGTCAAATACCGCCAGCGCAACGAAGAACGGACCAAA
>Ga0157367_1000749_pt1 | contig 15028 bp, 10 predicted proteins | sample AttbisABBM2_FD_113142 | JGI IMG/M metagenome (GOLD analysis project Ga0157367, IMG submission 113142) | Fungus gardens microbial communities from leaf cutter ant in Botucatu, State of São Paulo, Brazil - Atta bisphaerica ABBM2 | ecosystem: Host-associated > Fungi > Mycelium > Unclassified ...
AGCGCTCGAACTGGCGCTGTGCGCGCTGTTCGACGACGCGCACGAGAACCTGTTCGAGCGTATCGAGGACACCGTGATGCGCGTGGCGTTCGACTTCAGCCACCGCAACCAGATCCAGGCCGCACGACTGCTTGGGATCAGCCGCAATGTGCTGCGAGCGCGGCTGATACGCGCGAAGGCGATCGCGGCGGTCAAGTAAGAGGAAGCGCGCGGCGACACGCAGTGCCGCGCTTTCGCGAGCGGCGAGTGCTCGTGCCGAGCCCGCCGCGATCCGCGTGCGTCGTCGACCGACGCAAGCGAGGCGGCGCGCGAAGCCGCCACGGCGAGCGACAGTCAGCGAACCGAGCGGCGTCGGGCCGAGTCCCGGCATCAAGCCGCCGAGCAGGCCCACCCCGCCCGAATCGCTCGTCCCGCCATTCGCCGGCCCGTTCCGCACGGCCGTGACCGAAGCGCCAACCAGGCTCACGACGAGCCCGGGAATCGGCGCGACGCTGTTATCGTTACATTCGTGCTACGAATGCATCGCCGTCACCTAACGCCGACTGTGCGGCTCGCCGTTTCAGGTGTGCGTCGCCTATCGTTTACAGCACGCCGCCCGGCCGGCCCCCGCGCGGGTCCGCCGGCCTCCGTCCCACGTCAGGAAACCGTCGCCATGAAAAAGCTCGTGAACCACCCGTCCGATGTCGTGCGCGAAATGCTCGAAGGCATCGCGCGGCAGTCGCCGCATCTCGCGATCCTCGGCGACGAGCACGTGCTCGTCCGCCAGCCGCTGCCCGAGCCGTCGCAGCGCCCCGTCGCGATCCTGTCCGGCGGCGGCAGCGGCCACGAGCCCGCACACGGCGGCTATGTCGGCGAAGGGATGCTGAGCGCGGCCGTCTGCGGCGAAGTGTTCACGTCGCCGTCGACCGACGCCGTGCTCGCTATGGGCGTACAACAAAGTCTGCGGTAAACGCTCGGTGAAACGCTTACAGTAGATAGGGATTGCATCGGCTCAAAGAGGACAATGTTTGCCGGTTATCGTCGCCGGCCATTAAATCCTCTTCTTTCAGAGCCACAAAGTCTGCGCCTGCGACTACTGATGCGGCGACCAAAATCCGCGACATATCAAGTTGGATGGAAATAATAACGCGTCGCAACATTTCCCATACGAAATATCCAGCGACCCAATGGCCCGATGGGAATTTACCAGAGCCCGACGTCACGTCGCGCCGTCTCTGCCGCAGGAAACGCAATGGTCGCTGGAAACGAAGACGGGTGACGGCTAACGAACTCGGTCAGATGCTCCTGCAGAACGGAGGCGAGCCGCCTCGGAACATCCTGGGTTGCCATTAGTCGCCCTCCGTCCGCGTAATAGACGAAGTCTTTGTGGTTGCCAATGTAATGGCCCGAGTGGTCAACGAGTTCCACGAGGAACTTGTCTCCCATGCTGCAGCCCTTGAGCAACTCGCGTGGTGTCTTGAAGATGTCGATGTAGGTCGTCTTTTGCGTTTCGATTTCGTAGAGTTCCATCGCTACAAACAGCAGGAAGATACCGTCACGACATTTCAGATAGCTTAGGGGATCGCTGATGATTGACCGAAAGGAGTCGACTGCGAAGTCATTCTTCTTCCGGGCAACCAGGAAGAAGTGCTCGTACTTATCGTCCACCTGATCCACAACATCTCCGATATGATCAAGCTCGGCCAGGTTCGACTCGGCCGGAATAATCAGATTGAGTCTCTCTCCACTCGAGCTGACACGCTTAACGAGTTCATATGCGCCCCGCAGACTACGGCGCCAGTCGGTTGTTCGCTCCTCACCAGGTCCACCGCTGTAGATATGGCCGTAAGTCCCGTCGATCCAGTCTTCGCTGACCCAAAATTGCTCAGCAACGAACCGGATGAGGTTCCTGCTGGCCAGTTCAGCAATGCTCATCTTGTTCGCGAAGATCTCACGGGTCATGCCGAATGGCTTGAGGGCCTGCACCGCATCCGTGATCCTGACATCGTGTCTACTGAACAGGGCTTGCAGGCGCTCTCCCGGCAGATCGACAACCTGCAGATAGGGCCGAATGACTGATCCAAGCTCGGTTTCCAGTCTCTTGGAAAACGCGTCAAGTTTCGCCGGGGCGGCCTCGACAACCAACATATTGAACAAATCACCCAAATCGAGAACATCCTTGTTCGGGTCGAAACTGAAGCTGCCTGCCTCTCGGAGGATTTTCTGATTGTTGTAACTCGATGTCTTGTCTCTAAGGATGATGAACATCAGCCGGTGGTAGGTTTCGTCCAGGTGATGCTTGAAGAACATTTGCTGCGTTTCGACAATCTTAGCCGCGCTTGTCGTGAGCGTAACCTGAAAGGCACAGGCCTCTTCCAACGAGCCAAGGTCGATGGCGGTGAAGCTCTTATCAAGATTCAGATTGGCGAGATCCTCGTAGCCGAAGACGATCTTCACAAGATCCCTAGCCAGAGACTCACCAAAGATGGCCGAGTCCAGCAGACCCGCCTTCGTTTTTACATCCACGTAGTACTTATAGGCGGCCAGATAAATTGCTACGCGATCGGTGAGAGTTTGGATCGAATCCATCAGCGTAAGAAGAAAGAGCGTTGAGTAGCCGTTGAGCGTAGCCAGTCGACTGCTGGGGCAACCGTGCTTGGTTACCGCCTGAGACTCCGCAGGATAGGTGCGGAGGATGCGGCGTAAGTACCCTTGTGGCCAGTTTCGCGGAAATCATGAGGGGCTGCGTCGCGCACGATTGTAGTCCTCTCCCCCCGTGCCTAGATGTCGGTCCCGTTGACGCGTTGCGTTACTCCCGCCCGTACATTACGCGATCGTATAGACCTTGGTCGCAAGGACAAACTCGTGGCGTGCGATGCCGAGGTTCTTAAATGACTGACCGAGCATCCTCTCACTCTCTCCCGCCGAATAGACGTCGGCGGTATCGAAGAAATTGATCCCTGCCTCGATACTCGCCTTGATGAGCGCATCAGCGCCGGCTTGGTTTACATTGCCAATGTGCTTGTAGACACCGCTTTCGCCGCTAAATGTCATTGTGCCAAGGCATAGTCGTGAGACAAGCAGGCCGGTATTTCCTAACGTCTTGTATTTCATGGTGTTCTCCTTGCAGTAGAGCGAACGTCTTCCTCTGGCGGAGAGAAAGTCCCGGCGCTTTCATACGGAAGGTATTCTGCATCTTTCTAGAGCGCTAAAGAACCGAGGAATATGGATAGACTCGGAACACAATGAATTTTCAACGTTCCGATAGGATTTATTTTTGCATCACTTGCCTCCGTCTCAGCATAACTTAACTTGTGAAATATCAATTCACATTGCTGTCGATAGCGATGCCCCACCTCCGTCAACGATACACGCCGGGTCGTTCGATTGAGGAGCCTGGCAGATAAGTGTGTCTCAAGGTCTGATATTGCCCTTGAAACCTGCCCGGCCGAGATATTTAGTTGCCGAGCGGCACTCGTAAATCCACCTGCGTCGGCAACTCGCACAAATATCCGCATACTTTGCAAAATATCCATACTGACCACCCATTTTTCACCCTGCGACAATCTTCATCGAAACGACATCAATCCATTTCTCGTCGACGATATCACACGGAAATTCACAACAATTACAGAAAAAGACGATGCTCGCGGTAGCACCAGATTTTCTTACCCCCGCATCGCCCCTAGCATGAATTTATTAAAATACCGAAACAACGATCATTCGATTCGAATGAGTCTTCGAAAAAAACGGATTTTTACAATCATCCGTTGCTATTGCTGGCATTCACACCTTTGACCGCGGATGATGTACCGATGTATTCAGGTGCTACCCATCCTCCGCCCAACGCCTTGTAGAGCGCGACCATGCTGACATATGAGGCCATTTCAGCCTCTGAAAGCGCATCTTGAATATTCAGAAGATTTCGCTCCGCATCCAGTTGAACCAAATATAAGGCGTTACCTGCGCGATAACGTGCACGCGCAAGCTCGGCAGCACGCTCGCTCTCGACTGCTGCCGCTGCGAGGTCGCGAACCCTCTTCTGGGTCTGCTCATATGTCGTCAATGCAACGTCTGTTTCTTCGATTGCACGCAGTACTGTCTGCTCATAGCGTGCTCGCGCCCCCTTCTCCCGAGCGCGCACCTCGCGCTGTCGCGCCTTGACGGTCGCAAGATGGAACGCGGGCCAACTAATAACCGGGGCCACGCCGAAGCCCTGGCTCGGACTGCTGCCCAAATCCACTCCCCGAACCGCGACAAAGCCGAGGAACCCTCCCAGATCGATACGCGGGTAAAGTTCCGCGGTAATAGCGCCGATATCTGCCGTAGATGCGGCGAGCTCACGTTCCGCGCTAACCACATCCGGACGTCGGCCAAGCAATTCGCTGAGCTTCCCAATGGGAAAGCGTGCCGCGAGTGGAGGCAGCGATTCTTTACGCGTCAACTCCGGCATTTCGTCCGGTCGCGATCCAGTCAGAACCGCAAGACGATCGAATGCCCGGCGATGATCCGTTTCCAGTGGTGGAATGGTTGCGCGAGTACTTGCCACTTCCGCCCGGGCCCGACTGAGATCGTCTGCGGAACCTCGCCCGGACGCCCACATCACTTCGACGACACGGAGAGCCTCTTCCTGATTCTTCAGGTTCGCTTGCGCGACGGTCAGGCGCTGTTCCGCCCCGCGCATTTCAAAGTAGTTTCGCGCGACTTCGGCAACCACAACGATGCGTGCCTGCGCCAAATCAGCTTCTACGGCTTCGCTTCGTGCTGCCGAAGCCTCCGCAATGCGCCTGAGGCGGCCGAACAGATCGATCTCCCAGCTAGCATCCATGCTAGTCCGGTAGCTTTCCGCCAGATTGCGCGAACCGACCGGACCGGGATTTGCTTGGGAGAGGCTGCGCGAATAACTCGCCTCTGCAGTCACGGTCGGCAACTCGTCGAGTTTCTTCTGATCGACAACGGCACGCGCTTCGAGGAGGCGCGCCTGTACGATCCGGATATCGTGATTTCGCTCGAGCGCAATATCGACCATCTTGTCCAGTTGGGGGTCCTGAAACTGGCGCCACCAGTCGCGCTGAACCTCCGAAGATGAGAATAGCGCGCTGTCGCTCCCCTGGGCCAACGCAACCGGACGCACGACCTGAGCCTGGTAATCGGGGCCGACCGCGCATCCCGCCAAGCCTACCGTTGTCACCAGCATCATTATCGAGCAAGTCGAACTGAAATTTCTTCTTTGCATATTCTGCTCTCTACAGCCGTTCGGCTTCGGTGTGATCTTGAAGATTGGCAAGGGCGAGTTCATTGGCTCGAGCGGAGTTCGCGGCCGCTCGATGGTCGACAGCAATCAATGTGTACATCGTCGGCAAGACGAACAGCGTAAACACGGTCCCCACCAGCATCCCGACAACGATAACCAAGCCAAGGTCGAAACGGCTGTGCGCCCCGGCACCCGATGCGAGAAGCAACGGAACCAGACCAATCACCATGGCCGCAGTGGTCATCAGGATCGGCCTGAGACGCATCTTGGCGGAATATTCGATCGCGTCGCGTCGGGCCATCCCTTCGTTAACCTGCATCTCGTTGGCAAATTCCACCATCAGGATGCCGTGCTTACTGATCAAGCCCACCAAAGTAACAAGACCAATCTGCGTGTAGATGTTAATTGTCGCGAAGCCAAGCGCTAACGGGATAAGCGCACCACATATCGACATCGGAACGCTAATCAGAATGATGAACGGATCACGCAGACTTTCGTACTGAGCCGCAAGCACAAGATAGATCACAATGATGGCAAATATGAAAGCCATCACAAGTGCCGTCCCTTCCTGCGTATATTGACGAGCGTCCGAAAGCCAATCATAGGTAAATCCCGGCGGCAGCTTCTTTGCCTGTTCGCTTAGGAAATGTACTGCATCACCCATCGTGACTCCAGGATTAGGAATCGCCTGGAATGTCGCTGAGTTGAGTTGATCGAACTGGGTGAGTTGATTCGGCTCCACGCCCGTTGATAGCACGACAAGATTAGAAAGCGGCACCTGCCCGCCCGTCGAACTCGTAACATAGAAATTCGCCAGAGCCTCGGGTGAAATTCGTTCCCGACGAAAGCTCTGCGGAATCACATCGTAAGAGCGACCATCCATACTAAATCGATTGACATAATTTTCGCCGACAAGGATCGCGAGCGTGTCCGCGATATCCTTCATAGTCACTCCCAGGCTATTCGCCTTGGTTCGGTCGATACTGATGCGAATCACGGCGTTGTTGTAGTCGAGATCACTGTCCACAACCATGAACATCCCGCTCTTGCGGGCCGCGGCCTTTAGTTCTTCCATGGCTTCGTAAACAGCTCGATAATCGCCCGCGCTTTTTATAACCATCTGAACCGGAAGGCCGCCCGTTGATCCGGGCAGCGATGGGAGCTGAAATGCGAATACGTTACTACCCTCAATACCATTCGAGCGGTTTTGCATGTCCATCTGTATCTGATCGGCATTGCGCTTTCGTTTATCCCAATCGACGAAATTTACCCCACCGATACTATTCGACACGCCATTGAATCCATTGATGAGCCACAAGTTGCTTTGCTCGGGAAGCGTCTTCATTACATCATTCCACTTTTTCCCAAAAGCCTCGACATATTCAATATTCGCGGTTTGAGGAGACTTTATCGCCGTCAAAACCGTCGATTGATCTTCGACAGGGGCGAGTTCTCGCTGGGTTTCATGATAAAGAACTGGAACGCTCGCCAAAACGATCAGTGCGAATCCTCCTGTAACCCATCGATGGTGCAACGATAAATCGAGCACTCGTCCGTAGGCGTTGCCAAGATACTGGAAGATTCGTTCCGAAATATGGGCCATCCGCCCTTCTGATGCTTTGCTATCGAGCAAGAACGAGCTCATAACCGGAGACAGCGTCAATGCAATGACACCCGAGACGATTACGGACCCTGCCAGCGTAAAAGCGAATTCCTTGAAAAGCGACCCAGTCAACCCGCCCATCAAACCGATTGGCGCATAGACTGCCGCCAACGTAATCGTCATTGCGATCACCGGCGCAGCGACTTCTCGAGCCCCGATCATTGCCGCACGAACAGGCGACTTGCCCTCCTCGATGTGACGGTGAACGTTCTCGACGACCACAATCGCGTCATCTACGACCAGTCCGATCGCGAGCACCATCGCAAGCAACGTCAGCAAATTTATGCTGAACCCGAAGATCGACATGAATGCGGCTGCCCCCAGCATGGACAGAGGAATCGTCACAACCGGAATGATGACCGCGCGTGCCGAGCCAAGGCACAGATAAATCACGCAGACCACAATCGCGATGGATTCGAGCAAGGTTCCGCGAACCTCCTCGATCGATGCGCTGATAAAACGTGCGAGTTCGAACGGCACCGCAACCTTCACACCAGGCGGGAGGTTGGCCCTGATTCCTGGCAGCAGTTCGTTTAGCTTCTTGACAATAACGAGCGGATTCGCGTTTGGTGCGGCATTCAGGCCAAAGTAAACCGCGCGAACGCCATCCATCGTTGCGCTGGTATCGGTCGATGCGGCACCTAGTTCGACCGTACCGACATCTCGCATATGGACTACGCCCGTGGCAGTACGCTTGATCACCATATCGCGGAAATCGGACACGCTAATCAGATCCGTATTGACCTGAATATCCGACACGACGTAGACGCCCTTCGCTTGACCAGGCGCCGCCTGTACGTTGTTGTCAAGCAAGGCTCTCGCAATGTCACCACCGGAAATTCCCAGCGCTGCCATTCGATTGGCGTCCAGCCAGATCCGCATCGCCATCTTCTGACCGCCATTTAGGTCAATGCTGCCCACACCTTCGATCGACGACAATTGCGGTTGAACCACGCGCGACACATAATCCGACAGCGCCGCGGTTGACATACTATCGCTTGAAAAACCGACATAGGCGACTGCCGTGGCGTCTCCGGATGATTTTACGATGACGGGGTCGTAGGCGTCTTTGGGAAGCCGATATTTGACTTCATTAACCTTCGCCATAATCTGTGTCATCGCCTTATTCGAATCAGCGTTGAGCTTCATCCGGACGGTGATGATGCTTTTCCCTGACGTGGAAGACGACGTCATATAGTCCACGTCTTCAACCGTGGCAACAGATTGCGCGATTGGCTGCGTGACGAATCCCTGCATCAACTGAGGCGACGCACCTGGGTACTGAGTCGTAATCGTTAATGTCGAACTTTCTGTCAGCGGGTACTGGCGAACAGGCAATTTACTTAGCGCGTTGATTCCCATCAGCAGAATCAACATACTTACGACGAGCGCCAGGACGGGTCTTCGTACAAACAGATCGGTAAACTTCATTATGGCGTCCTTGCTTATTGCAGCATATGATCAGGCGTATTCTTCTCGCCGACCGTCACTGTGTCATTCGCAATAACACGAACCGGTGCGTTATTTCGAAGCCTCAATTGACCCGATGTCACAACACGCTCCCCAGCGGCGAGACCGGTCTTTATAGCGATTCGCCCAGAAAACCGCTCGCCGGTCTTTACATAAACCTGCTTCACAGAGAGAGAGTGAGCGTCCTGCCCTCGAACGACGTACACGAAATCTCCATAAGCGCTATAGCTGACCGCAGTTTCCGGAACGGTAACGACATCAGGAAGCGGCGGTAGCGAGATACTGGCACTAACGTACATGCCCGGCGCCAGCGACGCGTCCTGATTGGGCAGCGTTGCCTGAACAAGCAGAGTTCGAGTACCAGGGTCGACTTGCGGCTCGATCGTAGTGACAAACCCTTCGAAATGCCGGCCGCGATAAGCATCAACTGTGACGACCATTGCCTGCCCGACCCTCACTTGCCCCGCCGATTGCTCGGGAAGAGTCACGTTGGCATAGAGAGTCTTCCCATCGGTCAGAGAAACCATCTGGTCGCCCGTGTGAACGAATTGGCCAAGATTGACCTTTCGCACACCTAAAACTCCGTCAAATGGAGATTTGATCTGCTTCTGGTCAATCAGCGCTTTGATATGACTTATTTCGCCATTGACCTGGTCGTAGGCCGATTGCGCCTGCTCCAGTTGCTCTTGCGTCGCGGCCTGCTGTGGAAGCAGGCGTTTCGTGCGCTCCAAGATGGCTCGCGCGTCGATTGCTTGCGCTGTGAGTTTCGCGAGCTCACCTCGCTCCGGCTCATCGTTTAGCTGTACCAGCGGCTGGCCTGCTCGAACCTTTTCTCCGGCCCGGAATAGGATTCGCGTGACGAGACCGCTTGCCTCCGTGGTCACCATGACTTGCCTGGTTGCTTCCAGCGAACCAATCCCTCGGAGCACTTCCGGCAACTCGCCACTCGTCGCCGTTGCCACAGCCACTTCGGTTTTCACTGCGTCGCCCGTGGCGTCCTGAACGGTTGCTTTCGAGTAAGTCTTCAGCACCCAGATTCCAACCGCGGATGCAAAAAGCAGCGCAACCACGCCGATTCCTGCCTTAACGTATATTTTCATAATCTAGATCGCAGACCAATTTCAATAAATAAAAGTGACATCAATCCAATAGCTTAAAATCTCACCATCATCCAGACATCGGGATCTCAAACGAACTCCCATTGTTTCGATCAGAACGATTGCATAGATGTACGCTGGTCGACATGAAATCCAAAACCGGAATAGAGGCAGCGCATCCAGCTCGATTCCGCGAAAATGGTGAGCCACCTCCTCTATGATGAGTAGGCAAATTCGTGACAGCGGCTATTTTTCACCGACGTGATTACATGATCGCGCTTCGATTGATCGCATAGTACCGGCCTGATTCCGGCCAATCTATGCTCAAAACGCCGCAATTCATTTGCGATCGTCCTGTTTCGAGCCATACGGCGTCGGGATACATCGCGATGTGGACTGCATCGTGCTGCAGCGGTTAAGCTCAAGTTGCAACGCAGGGGCGGCGCACAATGGCAAGCACTCTGAGAAATACAGTCCCGCTGCAATCCGATCGCGCGGCTTCAAACACCTCCGCGTCGGCTCATGACCACAGACATCTTTCACTATCCCAGAGTGAAGCCCTGATGCATCGCACCGAACGTCCTGTAGAAGTCTCAATTAGCGCCGGAATTCGAGGCAATCGAATTACGGCGAGAATTTCGCGCCAATTCCTCGCCCAGCACAAATCTCCACAATTCCGGGATGCATCCTTAGTCGAACGGAAAGTGCACCAGCGGACATGTGCCTCGCTGATATTCCCTCGGCGAGACTTTCATCACGCGTTTGAAAGCCGTACTAAAAGCACTCTCCGACTCGTAACCAACGGAAAATGCGATCGACGCGATATGATCGCTGGTATTCAGCAATTTGTCTCCGGCAACCAACATTCGCCAGCGCATCAGATAATCCATCGGCGGTGTACCGACCACTTTTTTGAAACGTGCAGCGAAGACCGATCGCGAAATGCCCGCAAGACCGGCGAGTTCGTCCACGCTCCAATTATGTGACGGATCGGAATGTATCGCGCTTATAACCTGCGCGAGCTTTTTGTCGGACAAAGCATAGAACCAACCAACACCGTTACCACCCATCATATCGAGATGTATTCGCAGCACCTCGACAAGCATGAGATTGGCAAGATGCTCCATAACACGCGCACTACCAGGCTGTCTTCCTTGCAACTCAGCCGTAAACCGTTCGAGCGAATAGCGCAATACCGCAGCCTGAGGCGCCCATTTTTCGACATGGACGATCGGCGGCAAGGCGCCAATAAGCGCATTCGCTGGTGCTCCAGCGAACGCAAAACGTCCACCTACAAGCACAACATCCTCGCCGCCGCATCGCCACGCGAGCTCGTCATCCGCTATCTGGATTGCAAATCCCGCCGGATCCATCGTTGCGTCCGGCTCCGCGTCGCTAGACACGGTGAAAGCCTGACTACGCGTCAGAAGAAAGCAATCGCCCTCGCGGAGGTGAACCGGCGCCGCTCCCTCCACGATCAACCAATGAGATCCACGGACGACCGCCGAAAACTTGATTCCCCCATGTCCCGGAAAGTGCAGCGCCCAATCTCCACCTGCAGTCAGCGTTGAAGATTGATATTCCGTTATTCTTAGTAAAGACAATACGTCTGAAAGAGGGTCCATAGTGGTTGGAATATCGGATGGGTGTAATGAAAAAAACACGAGCCCGCGACTCGGATACCCGGCAAGTATTCTTGCAGTGCTAAGCGCCATCAACGGTTGGCCTCACATCGTCATTTCGTCCACCGTGCCCCTGCATTGCCACATGCCGAGATCGGCGCCATTCCTGCACTGGCGCGGTATGTTACATTGGCCAACAATTGCCGACGCTTCGGATACATGTGATGGATTCTCTTTCCAACCTCCTCTCGCTACTGAGCGTACGTCGCTACTACTCAACCACGTTGAACGCCGGGGGGCGCTGGGCCCTCAAATTCAAAGGGCACGACGGCATAAAGTTTGCCGTCGTCGTACGCGGCTCGCATTGGTTGGCCGTTGATGGGGAGTCGCCTATTGAACTCCACGAGGGGGATTGCTTTTTGCTGACACGCAGTCGTTCTTTCGTGGTCTCAAGCGATGCATCTGCCATTCCTGTCGACTCCAACCTTTACGCGCATACTCTCGATCGCAACGAACTCGTGTGGCGATGTGGCGGCGACGATGTCGTATTGATGGGGGGGCGCTTCCACTTCGCGGGACATCCCGCCCAAGCGCTACTCAGCTATCTGCCGGTTGCCGTCAAGATTCCCAAGAAAACAACCGAGGCATCCACACTTCGCTGGGCACTCACGCATTTTTCCGATGAGGCCCGCCAGCCCAGGCCCGGGGGATCGCATGTTTCAGGACATCTTGCTGGCCTGATGCTGGTCGAAGTGCTGAGACTCTACCTCGATGCCCGTACCAATCATTGTCAGTATGATGGCTGGTTCCGCGCCATGTCGGATCCGCTCATCGCAAAAGCGATAACAGCCTTACATACAACGCCATCCGAACACTGGCGCGTGGACGCGATGGCACACATTGCGGGGATGTCGCGCTCCGCTTTCGCGAAGCGCTTCAGCACGATAGTCCGTTGCACGCCGATCGAATACTTGACACGTTGGCGAATGGCGTTGGCCTCCGAGATGTTGCTCAACACTACTACGAACAGTCTCGCCTCGATTGCAATTGAGCTCGGTTACGAGTCGGAAAGCGCCCTTGCTGTGGCGTTCAAGCGCGTGATGGGCCTCTCGCCCAGGCAGTATCAATGCAATTTTCGCCACGATGCGATGCTGCCCGGCGAATCCGCGAACAATTAACAGTCCAAGCTGATACGCATTGCATCATCCACACTTGCATACTTCAATCGCTGCCGGAGACTCGGCTCTCTGTGCAGACCGCCACCGATCACCCGCGTCTCCCCGGATATCCAGCTAGCATCATCCGAAACTAGGAATGCTACTGCGAGGAAACACCTTCCAGTGTCTCGACCCTGCAAAACGGCGCGATCGACTCGAGATGTCGAATTCGAGACTCTCGTTACGATCGTCACCTTTCCGCTCAACTTGCCCATCTCACTGATCTCACTTGGGCAATTCAAATCGGATGCGCAGACTCCGCATGCGGCCGATCGTCATCGACTGCGGTGCACACAACGGAAGCGGCCTGATGCAACCGCCTTCGAAACGCCGTCAGCGATGCTAACGCAAATAGTAAGCTCGTCGCGCACTTCAATACCATGCGATCGTCCACCAAACCTTCGTGATCCTCCGAGATCGAGTTGATCCCCGATAACCTGGACGCTATTGCTTCGCGTCCCATCCGAACGCGTCAAGAATGCCATCCGATCCAGTCGCCGCACTTGTGGATGAAATAGTGCCTCGCGACCTACGGAGTTCGACCCTATATCCGAAAAACACGATCGTTCGAGGCAATCGCCGATACAAACGCTCCCTGATCAGTGCGGCCGTACTCGCGTGATTCGGTGGACACTGCTTTGCTCTGCCGTGCCGCGTTCAATGGAATCGGGTACTAGAATTCGGCGCGGTGACGGTGACGGTGCCGAGCAGGGCGGGGCACCGTCATCCAAGACTGAACGGCGCGTTCGGGCATATGAACGCGATCATTTAGGTTGAGGAAGCCGCGACTGCCGTCGGCCAGCGCGAGCAGACCGATGATCCGGAGGCTGCGGCAAGGCTTTCAAGCTCGCCGAATAACAATCAGTAAGAGCGCAGCGACCGGGCCATCCCCGCATCGCGCGCCGCAATCGGTTGCCGCAAATGCGCGGTTATTCGCTGGCCCCGCTTTGACTAGCCCGCGGTTGGTTTGTTGAACCTGCACCGAGCAATCTCGACAGCGCCGTCGCCTGTGCGAGAAGTACAGTCGTGATCTTGCGTTCAAGTTTCTCGGTTACCCGAACCGTTGGCAAGGCAACAGCAACGGATGCGATTGGACGCCCCTCGATATTGAAGACCGGTGCCGCTATCCCTGTAATGCCCGGAAGATATTCCTCGTGTGCGATCGCCACGCCCGCCTTTCTCACCTTTTTCAATTCATCACGAATATCTTTGAGTTTGACCAAGGTCTGAGGCGTGTGGGCGACCGGTCGATGTGTCGCGAGATACTCGTCGACTTCAGCATCGTCCAGGAAAGCAAGGATCACACGCCCGACAGCATTGGCAAGCATCGGCAGTCGCTGACCAAGACTCAGCGAATGTGCGAGCGGTGACGTGGCGCTCTCCGCACAGACGACCACACAATCGTCGCCTTGGGGCAGCGTCATAGCTGAAAACTCGTTCAGCTCGACAAATATTCTATGGACAATCGGTGCCCCCTCTCGAACAACGTTCAGATTTCTTAGGTAGGCGTTTGCCAGAAACATCACCTGAGAACCGATCGAGTATCTTGCCGTCCCTTCGTCGAAGTGCAGGTAGCGTGGCTGTTCGAGGTCACGCAACAACCCGGTCAAACTGCTCTTCGGAATACTGAGACCAGCAGCGATCTCGGAATGAGTTGCGCCTGTCTTACGCTGCGCAACAAACTCCATGATCGCCAAAGCGCGGAAAGCGGACTTCGCCATAGGGTTTTTACGTACAAAAAGGGTTTGTCAGCACCACATTTTAAGTGATGTTCCACTCAAGTCCCACGCACAGCAGCGCGAGCCAACACGCGTGCATTCGGCGTCACCCGGTCAGCCTCGTGGCAGCCGGCGCAACAGCGATCCCCACCCGATTGTTGTACCTTGACTTTGCTGGAAAAATGCAGCACATTAGTTCTAATATAAAAACAATGTTCCCATATAAGAACGAAATCGAAGTGTCTATCCGTTGCGGCCCGTGTGGTCACACGCATCGATCAAAACATCCGCCTGAACGGCGCACTTTGAGTCCTTGGTTGATGTTCCGCTTCACTTGCGCGGCGAGACCAGACCGCCCCGAGCAAGGCTCGCAGTCAACGCGAAAGGACTCACGTGGACATCCCCAATATGCGTGCTTCGTGGCTCGGCGCACTGCTTCCGCTACTGGCAGTATGGCGACAGAAGCATGGCGCGCAGCGAACTCTACCGCATGGCGCTGCTAGCAGACGCAGCATCCCGGTCCGCGCTGGCGCTTACCTGAACGTGCTGTTCGTGCCGAAGGTCGTCGCGCTGTTCCGCGAACGCGCGCCGAACGCGCAGCTCGTGTTCCATCCGCTCGGCGACGGCTACGACGACGAACGTGCGCTCGCCGACGGCGAGCTCGATGTCGTGATCGATAATCGCCCTGCCCGTTCGTCGCGGTTCCGGCAGGACGACCTGTTCGACGATCGCGTCGTGTGCCTGATGCGCGCGACGCATCCGCTCGCGCGGCGCGGCGCGATGACGGCCGTGGAATTCGCGCAGGCGGCGCAGCTGTGCCCGACGCCATCGTGGCTCGAAGCGTCCGGCGCGATCGACCTGCAGCTCGAACGCGTCGGCCTGCAGCGGCGGATCGTCGTCACGCTCCCTCATTTCGAGCTCGCCGCGCATGCGCTCGTGCGCTCCGACCTGATCCTGACCACCACGTATCGGCTCGCGCGCCACTACGCGAAGCTGCTGCCGCTCGGC
>Ga0157367_1000751_pt1 | contig 15001 bp, 23 predicted proteins | sample AttbisABBM2_FD_113142 | JGI IMG/M metagenome (GOLD analysis project Ga0157367, IMG submission 113142) | Fungus gardens microbial communities from leaf cutter ant in Botucatu, State of São Paulo, Brazil - Atta bisphaerica ABBM2 | ecosystem: Host-associated > Fungi > Mycelium > Unclassified ...
GTATCTTGCCGTGGTTGTTGATCTGTTCTCACGCAAAATTATCGGCTGGTCAATGCAATCCCGGATGTCAAAGGACATTGTCCTGAACGAATTGCTGATGGCTGTATGGCGGCGTAATCCCCAAAAACAGGTGTTGGTTCATTCGGATCAGGGCAGTCAGTACACCAGCCATGAGTGGCAGTCGTTCCTGAAATCACACGGCCTGGAGGGCAGCATGAGCCGTCGCGGTAACTGCCATGATAATGCGGTTGCAGAAAGCTTTTTCCAGTTGCTGAAACGCGAACGGATAAAGAAAAAGATCTACGGAACGCGGGAAGAAGCCCGCAGCGATATTTTTGGTTACATCGAAATGTTTTATAACAGTAAGCGTCGGCATGGTTCGAGCAATCAGATGTCACCGACAGAATATGAAAACCAGTATTATCAACGGCTCGGAAGTGTCTAGATTATCCGTGGCGATTCAGCCTTTTACGGCCTGAGATAACCAACTGCTTTAGTGAATACACAATATTTACCTCAAAATTATCATGGATATGAAGAGAATGTACTCTGTACCTAATGCAAGAAACGAGAGGGAGATCAGAAATCCTAACGTATTGATTTATCAGTTAGTGGGAGTGTCTTATGAACTTATTTACCACAGTAGGTGATTTAACATAAATAGCATTATGCGCAGTTCTGCTGAGAGTCCAATTTGATAATGTCACTTTTTAGCTGGTTCATAATGTCACCCAGATGCGGCGCGTTTACCACCTTTTCTGGGAGATCTCTGCTGATGCTGGTGACCATGTTGAACAAAGAACTTCACCGTCTTTCCGTCATTCAGGCTGTCATTGAAAAACGTCTGCGTCGCCGTGATGCGGCCTCTCAGCTGGATCTTTCCAAGCGTCAGGTTCAGAGGCTGATGAACCGCTACCGCGAGTCTGGCGCAGCCGGTCTTACCAACGTACGGCGTGGAAAGCCTGGCACGCACCGCATTGATGAGGCTCTGCGGCACCGCATACTGACGCTGCTACGTGAAAACTACGTGGGTTTCGGCCCCACACTTGCCGCAGAAAAGCTTCAGGAACGTCACGGGATTACGATTTCCGTTGAGACGCTGCGATGCTGGATGACTGCGGACGGACTCTGGATCCCACACGCTCGCCGTCAGACCCGGATTTATCAGCCGCGCCTGCGGCGGGATTGCCCTGGCGAGCTTATCCAGATCGATGGCTCACACCATGACTGGTTCGAAGGCCGCGCAACAAAATGCTGCCTTCTGGTTTTTGTTGACGACGCAGCCGGCCGTCTGATGCACCTGCGTTTCTGTCAGAGTGAGTCAGCCTTTGATTACATGGTGGCCACCCGTGACTACATCAATAAACACGGCAAGCCGGTGGCGTTTTACAGTGACAAACATACGGTGTTCCGAGTCAGTCAGGCCGAAACACGACGTACTGGCATAACGCAGTTCGGACGCGCGCTACACGATCTGTACATTGACCTTATCTGTGCCAACAGTTCGCAGGCCAAAGGCCGTGTCGAACGCGCCAATCTGACGCTACAGGACCGGCTGGTTAAGGAGATGCGGCAGGAGAACATCACCGGCATTGATAACGCCAACGACTGGATTGAAACGTTCATCAGCGACTTCAACCGCCGCTTTGCCAGACCGGCAAAATACCCCAAAAACCTGCACCGCACCGTCTCAGAAAGCAGCCCGGAGCTGGATGACATATTCGCCTGGCAGATGCTGCGTACGCTCTCAAAATCACTGACTTTTCAGTACGATAAGATTTTGTATCTGGTTGAACCCACTGAGGAAAACTCACCCATAGCCGGAGAAAAAATACTGGCGTTTGACTACCCGTACGGCACGCTGTCACTCCGCTACGGCAGCAGAACGCTGGAATATCAGGTGTTCGATAAGCTGGACTGCATCAGTCAGGGACGCATTGTTGACAATAAAAGGCTTGGGGCGGTGCTGAAGCTGGCGCAGGAAAAGCAGGACGAACTGGAAGCCGCAGGAAAAAAAGAGCGCAGTCGTCATATGCCCAAAAGACGGGCGCAGATTCAGGCACAGCTCAGGGCAATTAATCCGGTTCTGGCTGAACCATCACTGTTTAAATCCAGCCTGAAAAAATGAGCTAACTACCCTTTTCTCTTCATCAGAATCAGCCGAAGGTGACATTTAAAAATGGTAAACCAGGGTGACATTATCAATATGCATAGACACCAAGCGCACAAGAAGGGTTATGTGGTGTTCTGAGGCTGACCGCGAGAGTGCGTATAATCTCCCGCATTATGGTTAATAGCCCGGAAGCGGCTGCACCTGATAAGCCTGTTATGCCCCGCCCCTTCACCACTGGACGACCATTTACCCCGTGCGGCTCCGGCATTGATCAAGGCAGAGCGCGGCATGGACGCCGCGCTCTGCCGGGCACGGAGCCACTCAACTGACAGAGGGCTTACAGGCTGTCCGGCGGCTCCGCTGCTGTATCCGGCTCCGTGCTATCCCTTTGCTCAGCCGGAAAGGACACCAAGTTAAGCCCATTCAAAACAGGAGGTGATTATGAACGACACTATCGATTATCAGAGGATGTTCTGGATGAGCTTTTCGACTCGTTTTCTATCCCTGCGTAAGGAGCACGGACTGACCCAACCACAGATGGCCGACAAGGTGGGGATACATCTGACCCAGGTTCGCCGCTATGAGTCCGGGGTAGTACAGCCCTCTATAGATATTCTCAAGCGTATTGCAGTAACCTTTAACGTTTCTACTGACTGGCTGATATTTGAGGATGGCGAGCGGGAGCCACAGGACGAGCTGAAGCTGAAGTTCGAAGCGATTAAGCAGATGGACGAAGAAGAACTCAAGTCGGTGACATCGATTCTGGATGCACTGATTTTAAAGCATCAGGCCCGGCGCGTGCTGGGATAAACCTGATCTGACGCGATCTTACCGTGGTTGTAACACGATAAGACCGCTGACCACAACCAACTAACAAGGAGTTGATTATGGCTGAGCACGATACTAAGCCAGAAGTTGTCACAGCTGAAGCGCCGGAACTAAAAAAACGACGTTATACCGTAGGTTACATCCACAACTGGAAGACGCATAATAAGGTCACTGCCATCACGCTTAAGGGCGACTGGCTGGCTGATGCAGGATTTGAGTCAGGGAGACCGCTGAAGGTACGGATTATGCCGGGTTCCCTGGTGCTGACCGCTCAGGAGCCACAGCCATCCGAGCCAGAGATTATGCAGATGCTGAAGAAGGTCTGTAAGCTTTCGGCACGTAAGCAAAAGCAGATTGTGGAGTTTATTACGGTGATTGCCACACCGCAGAAGCGGCCACTGCCGCTGGGTACCGTGGTGTGGGAAGATATGTCGCGAAGAAGATAACGTGCTGGTTATAAAGTAAAACTCCCCGCTTTTTAGGGCGAAGATTTTCTTTAATCCTGATATTGAAGATTTATGTTTATTTTTTCTTCTGGTATATCAACAGTTATTTCACATTTTGACCAGATAGATTTTCCATTTGTTAAGTTATTTTCTAAAAAATATTTCTTATAGGCAATCAAGGCATCGGTTAAATCCGCAATGGCCCTACCATCAGGATCAAACCAGTCCAGATCACCATTCTCATCAAGGTAGTCAAACTCATATTTACCACCATCATCCTCAAAGAAAATCTCAGCTCTTACAATTATTTTCTGAGCATTGCCAGGGCCGCATCCATACAATATTTTACCTATTTTTTGTTCAAGATCAGTATGCTGCATTATTTTCCTCCAGGAGAGTTTTTGAAGTCAATATTCACAGGTCTGCCGCCATCAATTGAATATTTAACGATTACCCTATCAGGTCTTGTGTTATTACCTGAATATATTGGTTGAATATTAACATCAATTTTATTCCCATCTTTCAAAGCATTAGCCCATGTATTTTCCATCTGTTTCCAGGCACCTTTATTCAGATTACCATCCATCGGAACAAGATTCAGTTTCTCACCTGGGCCATTAAAAATACTGGCTATTAAATGACCGCCTTCATCACCCAGATTACCACATTTACCGGCTTTGCATTGTTGATAACCATTTCTATCATTTTTAGATAAACTCAGAGACGCACTAACGCAAGGTTTGACCTGCCCCCAGAATTAGATACAACCTTCAGTTAGTAATGTCGGTTCTTTACCTTCACATTCTCCATTTCGCCACCGTGCTGCAAACTCTGATGGCGTCTGATAATTCAGTGCTGAATGTGGACGACACTCGTTATGATCCTGCCGCCAGTCATTAATGATTTTCCGGGCGTAAACGATATCGCTGAACCAGTGTTCATTCAGACATTCATCGCGAAAGCGTCCGTTAAAACTCTCAATAAATCCGTTCTGTGTCGGCTTGCCGGGCTGGATAAGCCGCAGCTCCACGCCATGCTCAAAGGCCCATTGATCCAGTGCGCGGCAGGTGAACTCCGGCCCCTGGTCAGTTCTTATCGTCGCCGGATAGCCCCGAAACAGTGCAATGCTGTCCAGAATACGCGTGACCTGAACGCCTGAAATCCCGAATGCGATGGTAATTGTCAGACACTCCTTCGTGAAGTCGTCCACACAGGTCAGGCACTTGATCCTGCGACCGGTGGCCAGCGCGTCCATGACGAAATCCATCGACCAGGTCAGGTTGGGCGCCGCCGGGCGGAGCAGCGGCAGACGTTCTGTTGCCAGCCCTTTACGACGACGTCTACGTTTTACGCTCGGCCCGTTCAGATGGTAAAGGCGGTACACGCGCTTGTGATTAACATGAAGGCCTTCACGGCGCAGTAACTGCCAGATGCGACGGTAGCCAAAACGCCTGCGCTCCAGTGCCAGCTCAGTGATGCGCCCTGATAAATGCGCATCAGCCGCTGGGCGCTGAGCCTCATAGCGGCAGGTCGACAGAGACAAAACTATAAGCCTGCAGGCACGACGTTGCGACAGACCGGTCGCATCACACATAAACTCAACAGCTTCCCGCTTCTGGTCTGTCGTCAGTACTTTCGCCCCAGAGCCACCTGAAGTGCCTCCTTATCCAGCATGGCTTCGGCAAGCAGCTTCTTGAGGCGGGCGTTCTCCTCTTCAAGTGACTTGAGCCGCTTCACCTCAGGAACTTCCATGCCACCAAACTTCTTGCGCCAGGTGTAAAAGGTGGCGTCGGAAATGGCGTGCTTGCGGCAGAGCTCACGGGCAGAAACGCCGGCTTCCGCTTCGCGAAGAATACTGATGATCTGTTCGTCGGAAAAAACGCTTCTTCATGGGGATGTCCTCATGTGGTTTATGAAGACATTACTAACATCGCGGTGTATTAATCAACGGGGAGCAGGTCAGCAGGTAAAAGCAGTGACATTTCAAACTTGGGAAAGCACGTGACATTTTAATCTTGCAATAACATTTGTCATGGCCGCTTCTTTATCACGTCACTAGCATCAACTAGGCATGGAGCCTAACTCCCGCACATTTACTACCTTGAAGGCTCAAGTTTGGGCTTATCAGGTAAACTGGTCAGCGGGTCGATCAGCACTTCAGTTGCGGGTATACGCAGCGTCTGTACTTGCGGCTCCTGAAGACTATGAAACTGTAGCGTAACGGATGTCCCAAACGAGGACAGGGCTACCGTAACGTTATCATAACGGGAAGTATAAGGTGGTAGTTCAGCGGCACTGCCATTAATCCCGTGGCGCGTCAGAACTGTACTCCATTCCTTTTTAACGTAAACCGTCACACTGTCGTGGCGAAATCCTAGTACGCGCATGGTCTGGCTGGCAGTATCAGTAAATAGCCCGAGCATAAACGTTACGGCCGTCAGAAAGAGAAGTGTAATGGCCAGATTCCCTGTTTGTATGTCCCTTTGCTCTTTCACAATCGATTCAGGCCCGGACAGCAAGAATTTCATCTGCCCTCGGCGCTGCCGGTTAACGTCGAGAATTATGAACCACATACCCAGAAGGAGTGAGGCCCATGTAAGCCGTACATACCAAAGTATTCTGTCGTGTTGAATGACGAACGCGATGACGACAAGCGTAATCAATGCAAAAATATGAAAAAGTCCGGCCGCTGGAGTGAACACTACATGATAGATAAATGGTCGTGGGCGTTTGTACGTGCGGTAAAACTCGGAGCGTCGTCCCCTCAACTCAGCAAACTTTCGCCGCAGCATAACGGCCTTATCACGGATTAACCTGTTCTTTTCTGTCAGTCGGTTAAATCCACGCCTTATAAGAGAGACTTTCGCAAAACGATAAACGAGATGATAGAAAGAGAGTCCTACGCACATCAAAAAGAAGTAAACGCAGAGCGTGCCCAAGGAGAAGACAGTGACGATGTAAAAGATGCGAAGGCTGTCCGCCAGAGACAGGCTGTCGGGAAACCCGCCATTCAGCGCGCAGTATACCATAAATATGGCGCTGCCGAGTCCAAACGACAGCTTCGTCAGAACGGATATGGCCTTCTCTGCCACCTCAAACCTTTTATTCAAATCGACCATGATCTACTCCTCTATTATTCCTTTTGAGTCATACAGAGTTAACAATAGAACAAGTCAGCCAACTCTGATGCCAGGTAAATCAGACGTAGTGGCCTGACAGCAGCCTCACGTCGATAACTGGACGTAATTGTGTTGCGTCACGCCCAGTCTTAAATCCATATGTTGAGGTTACATACAAAGCAACTGTGTTAAGTTAAATGCCCTTCAAAAAAATTGTGATGAACACACCTAAGCGTCAGCAGCAGATTTGCCATGCCAAGATCCCGAAAATAAAATCTTTCACATAGCAAGAGCTATTTACTGGCTCGAAAAGTGTAAAGCAATTCTGTATTAACTCACTTAATAGATTTTGGAAAAAATTTATCGATGTTACATTCAGGATCGGATAGGTTTAAATAAGGTACGAAGGATGGTTTTTTTAAATGCGCAATAAACCAGTCATGCTGAAAACGTTCACCCTGCGAGGAAATATCACCACCTGTCGTGAGTGGGATTGTGTAGTTGATTTCGTTCTCATCTAGGTTGATTCTGAATGTCACTTTGACAGCTGAATTGGCACCATAATGCTTTGCCATCAACGAATTAAATTCCTTAACATACCCTGAATAAGAAATGGTATAAGGCACATTTGGTGCAGCGTCAACTACGTACAGCCTGTCAAATTCACTACCATTAAGGCTTTCAAGCAATCCATTGAACCTCAACGCCATGGCTGCTGCCACCCATTTCGTCTGACCAGGTTCAAGCATTACAGGAGATCGGTTTTCATCCGGATTGGCAGAAAGCATACAGATTCCTCCTCCAGTTGAGCCTTGAGTTGAAGCATCATGACTGTTCAACAGTGTGAGTTCGGCTGAAGTCAGAAGCACCGGTGCCCTGCCATAATTTCTGAGCTGTAAAGCCACAAAGGCATCATCATCCATGGAGCTTGAAATATCTGCACGGGGTCGTGTGGGCACAAGCCTTGCCTGTATGACCGATATCTTCAAATTATCTTTGGAAAACAGGACTACATATATAAGGCGGAAAAAATCTGTCGCGCTGTTTAAATTACTTAAGAATGTCAATAAGGCAGCGATAATTGCTACCAAAGCTACTATTTTATTCTTCCATTTTCCTACTCTCACGGTTAGTTAAAATCTCGCATACTATTTTTAGTAAGACACACTCTAATAAAGGAATGGCTCCATGACTATTCCATAGACTGCTCTGAAAAGCTAAGGTATCTGGGCGTTAATAGTCACTTCATAATATTATAACGGTAAAGCATCTTGCAAAAATCCTGCTTCATGCTGATTACAAGCAGTATATGAATTGCGCTTCCGTCAAAATCATAAAGTACGCGGTACTCACCATCCACATCCAGTCTCTCCCGCAACAACAGCCCCCTGTCAGCCAGGTAAACGTTATAGCGGTATCTTTCCGGGTCCTGAACGATTTTTGCTACGGATTCCATCAGCAGGTTATCCACGATGGTCGCCGCCTGTTGCGCCCCTACTGTCCCACTTTTATAGGACTCAATGTCTTTAAGGCACTGCTCTGCCAAAGGCGAGATTAAGACCCGATACTTCTGAGACACTCAACACCTCATATTCAGTTTCTGGCCGCACGTAATTTCCCCAGCACTTCTTCAGGAGTTATGCCCTTGCCGTCAGTAATTTCTTTTTTCGCCTGCATGGCAAGCTTAAAAAGCGCGTTAATGTTTCTTTCCTGCTCCAGCTCTTTTAATTCAGTCTGTCTTTCAGCTGCGGTCTGGATGAACAGTTCAGCAACACCATTTTTAGTAACGTATACGCCGCCTTCGAACGTTCCTGCATTGCCGAGACTGTCTCGGGCAAGTTTCTGGGACATGGTTTGTGACATAGAGGGACCTCATACACGCTTAGCAGGACAAGTTGTGCCCTTAAAATTTTTAAAAAGCCTCACAGAATTGCTCGGCTGAACGATACGGTTTACCACTGTCTGAAGTGGGTAACTGAGAGTATAATCTGAGTGGATTAATTGTGTACAGATTTATCCGCTCCGCAGATTATGACATTTTCACATCAGGCATCTTCAGCTTCAGCTTCAAATTTGTGGTAGCTTAACGGCACTTAGACAGGCAAATGCCTGTAAGCCCACAGGATGCTCATAATGAAACCTGCAAAAGCCTCTGACATCAATGAAGCCAATGAAATGCTTGCCAGCGGGCAGGAGAAAGTCGAGCTTTGCTTTAGTCTTTCTTCTGACGAATTTTTCACTTTTACTGATTACTGGTGTGAAAGAGGTGCAAAAATCATCAAAAAGCAGAACTTTATAGTAAAAATGAATAACTCTCGCCATATTAAAAATCCAGGATAACTGTTCTTTTTACCCCTGTCTGCAGTGGGAATCTCGTTATAAGAAGCCGGTTAAAACTGGTTAATCCATTGATTTTATAGTGCTGTTGCTGATTTTAATTTGATTGTGCCCAGCTCTTTTATGATTGATAACATTCATTCTTCCCATCATTAGCATATGGCGGAAATGAACCTGTGACTGATGCTGGCCCACTGCTGGCTCCTTTACGCTCTCACTTGCAGCGGCCAGCATGCCAGGACCTCAGTAAAATTAATACCTGATGATCACATACTCTGAACGCTAGCGTTCAGAGTATGTGTTGTTCACGGACGCAGTCACGAGGAACGTTCATGCATCATTCGGCACATGAAGTTTCTTCCGCAAAGTTTTTCTGCCACTGCCAGGAAGGACGCACACAGGCAATCTTCCTCCCTTAATGCGCTTTTATGCGGAACGCCTCTGGTTTACCCGTTAACCTGTGCATGTTTTTTGTTAACGCTGCTCCGGCTGAAAATGCAACAGCGGTCTGTTCGTTCTCTCTCACTGCGCATACGTTTTGCATAACGCCCTCCTTCTCATGTAAAGGTCATTATTCATCTTTATCGCAGGTACTGAGCATAGAGTGCCTGGACGCCCCCGCCCTGCCCGCCTTTTTTCATTTTCTTAATTATTACCAAAGGGTTAGCACCGCTGACGGTACGCGAAACTCCGCCGGGGGCCTGCTTTTTATTTCCGGCCGGCCAGCTTATTCTTCGTATACGGGAGAAAAGCCGGAAAACCGATCCAGAAAGGATCCGGCGCGGATCGATTTATTCTCATCGAAAACCCTTTACAGATGCGCGAAAATACGTTCCAAACCCGCAGACAACGGAGAGTAAAAGTTTGGATACTTTGCCCCGCGAAATGACGCAGATTTCACACAGCGACGCCAGTGGTCAGAATGTGAACAGTTCAGGTGCTGCACGCTATTTTGACTATGAAAGCGCGGTCGCGCTGCGAAACCTGGCGGCCGCCTACGGCACCGACATGCCGCGCTACCTGCTCGCCCCTGAGGTGGCCGTGCTGCTGTCAAAGGTGACCGATCTCCGCAAACGCCTGTTTATTGATACCCTGTGGAACACCGGCGGCCGGCTCAATGAAATACTGCCGCTGACTAAGGCGGATTTTGTGCTGGACGATCCGCTGAGCGGAGAGCCATTCGTTTCTCCGTTTGTGGTGCTCCGCACGCTCAAGCAGCGCAGGCTGGAGGGATCTGCCGGCAGCCGGTCCCGTCGCCGCGGGCGCCCGACAAAAGAAGAACAGCAGGCGGAGATACGCGATAACCCGCCGCCGGCGCGCGGCTCTGGGCTATCCGGAGCGAAGACACGGCCCGCAGCTGGATAAGTCAGGCGGTGGAAGCCGCAAATCGTGACGGCGTCACGTTCTCCATCCGGCCGGTCACGCCCATGACATTCCGGGATTCGTTTGCGATGCACCTTGTTCAGCATCAGGTACCGCAGAAGGTCATTCAGACCCTGATGGGCCATAAGGATGCGAAGTCGACCGAATGGTATACGCGGGTCTTTGCGCTGGACGTGACGCGCCAGCTCAGCGTGCGGTTCACCATGAATGCCGATGAGGCCGGTCGGCTGGTAATGCGGTTATGATCCCTGGCGGGCGATTCCTGCTGCCTGAATGACCGCAGAAGCGTTTCCGGCACAAACCAGATATGGCCACGGGCGCGTGAGCAGGCGACATACCGTTTGTTTCGCGCTAACGGCGGCAGATCACTCAGACGGCGGCGGGTGAGAAACGGCCAGTGCGCGCTGCCCGCCACAGTGCAGACATCATAAAAGTTGTCGGGGCCTTAACTGGTCCCCCAGTTCATTGAAAAACAGCCGTAGCGGTGATGCTCACGGTAAAACAGTTTGATAATGCCGTAATCGGCGAAAAGCGTTGTCGCCTGCTCATGATCATTCACGGTTTAAATCCGGTTGTGAAGGGATATGTGTGCTCGGACAGGTATATGCATATCTGATGAGATAAACTCACCTACTGTCTGTTGACTGCGCCACGTTTTGCTGAGGGTTTCCCCGTCTGGAAACATACCCACTTTTGTAAAACGGGTTTCCTGGCAGGTGATGTTATCGTCCAATGTGACGTTGGTATTCCCGTCCCGGCCGGTGTCGAATGTGTGCTGACAATCATCCCCGGTCAGCAATACGGAAATACCGGCGCTGCATAATACAGGTAAAAAATTAACATCGTGACCGGCCAAGCCCTGTACTTCATCGATTAACAGCACGCCAACGTTCCGTTCAGGGCGTGCGCGGATGTCAGCCATCATTTTCCTGTGCATCAGCAGCACGGACAGACGCCTGAGGCAGACTCGTCCGGCAGCCTCCTGTAAATAAAGTTGGTGCGAACGCGGTACCCTGAGTAAAGGAGTGGCAAAGCTCAGACCGCGAAGCGGCATCTGATGCTGCAGCAGGGGCCGGCAGCAGAAACCATGAAGATACCCGAACCACGTCATCACACGGATCCCGTCCGGGATGAGACCAAAACGCTGGATGACTCTGGCACGCAGGTGCAATGGGTTATTTTATGTGTGCATCAGGAGCAGGGCCAGACTGTCTCTGAGAAACGTGTTTATGCATGCAACCGCCTCTGATATATATGCAGTTAAAGTCATCTGTGCTCCCTTCTGCAGCAGCCGAAAAGCGTCCCGGGCTTTACCGGCGGGCATGTATTCCTGGACGCTAATCCGACAGCAAATGCCGGCGAAAACCCGTTCGCAGCGTTTAGTATTATCGCGGTACATACCAATCTCAAAGATGGAGCGCGAAGCATCTTGATCCCCTACACCTTCCTCTCCGGACTGGTCATGTCAGCAAAGCGCTCAACACAGTTCCGTTGACAGTCGCCGTCATTGTCTCTCAGCGCAGCAACGCGGTTGCCCGGATGACGCGCCAGCTCAAGGTAGCAGCGGAAACGTGTACCGCCGATAGCGACGATGTACACCCCAGCGTCTTCTGGCGCTCTGTTCGTAGGATTGCGGTAAAACGCGTCGGTCAGAATGAATCCGGTTTCCACGTCAACCAGAATGACCTGCCTCGCCAGCGTGAATTCAGGCATGTTGATATCCGGGCCTTGATAAAAAACGTGCCGTATATTCGGGGAGCTCACGCATAGCCACTGGCCGGCTCTCTCCCGGCAGAATGGCACTCCTAAGCTCAGGGCGCGATGAGATATGGCTGCTGTGCCTGGACACAAAAAGCTGCATCTGCCCATCAGATGGCAGCGTGTTCATGAGCTTTTCAGGTTCACATGAGTGAGGTGATCCTCCGGTTCTTCCAAGAAAAGGGCATCAGGCTCTCTGTACTGTTGAGGCCGGCGCAGGGTAAACTCCATTTCATTAATCACCGTCTGCCTTTACCGCGATTGCGAACACAAATGCTGTCTTCAGTAATATCAGGACTTCGGGACGCGAATGCGGGCCCGAACGGATGCCGAACTGGCAGTTTTCGACGCCCTCGTTATTGTCGGACAGCTGATCTTCCTGACAAAGGTTTTTTGTGCTGATGCGAGGTATTTTCCAGCCTGTATGCCTTAAATCAGTGAGAATACCCGCTTCTTCAGCAACTCAGGCGAGCTGGGATAGTATCCACATCCTGATTCACTTATGCCTGATGATAATCCCGTCGCTCTGGTCACTGATAGAAAGCCAACTTAACGTCGGCATTACTTAATTAAAAATGGTGGGAATTTCAGGTTGAAATAATTTTAATTTATTTAATAAAATCAATAATTTAAGTAAATTTCGCTCTGGGTAAAACCTTATTCTTAATTCCTGATACTTTCTCACAGAGGCATCGTCAGCAGGGGCTGATCACTGGTCATTTACAGACTTAGTCACCATGCGATCAATGACGCTCCGGACGGCGGCATCAAGCTCAGCCTGACAGGCCGCAGAAAGACGGGAGAATTCGTAAGTGACAAGACGTTTGTCAGCATCGGTTTTTTTACGGGCGAACTGCTTTTTATCAATAAACTCCGCCAGCTTCTCTGTCACGATTTTTTTGCTGCCCGCAGCTTTGCGGGGTCCTTCGCTTTCAGCACGAAAATAGCTGATTATCCGGTTCTTATAAGCGGGCTCGGCCATATCATGAGATGCATCCTCTTCAATCCGGCTGCGGACGCAACCGACTAAGGCGTCAGTGGTGATCTGTCTTGCCCGTGCTTTATCCGTCACCTCCAGCAGGGCCCGGTAGTCACTAATTGAAAGCTCGCTAACAGAGGGGAAAACCGCGATGATTTCATCTGGCACCGCGGCAGCCTGAAAAGCCCGGGTTACCTTGGCGGCCGACAGCCCTTCTGCAGCGGCTATCTCTGACTGATTCATGTCTTCCGGATACATAAGTCTGAGGCGTTTTCCGAGTTCACGCAGCGTATGCTCTTTTGCTGTCTGGATGTCCACGGCCAGTTGTCTGGCATCAGAGAGAGACAAGGCATCACGCGTCACCAGAACCTCAAATGCGGTTCCGTTGTAAATGCAAGCGGCACGACGTCGTGAACCATCCAGTATCTCAGTCCGACCATTAACCTCACGTCCGATGGCAGGAAAGAACTGCTGGAGCCGGATGGTCCGGGAAATATCACTGACCGAATCGCGCGTCAGAAATGCTTGGTCACGGCCGTTTACCGTGGCATCAACGAACGTCTGCGTTTCGATGTCATCATGCAGTATCTTGGTCAGGACAAACCGGGCCTGAGCACCGGACTTGAGAGTAAACACCCGCTCGCTGTCTGACTCGTTCATCATTTTTGAAAAACTGGAATTACCCAGCTGCCGGCCCAGCTTGACCATTTCCTTTTTCATTTCACACCTCTGATGAATTCAATCCTTTTAAATACGGCCTGAGTGAAACGCTCCGCCTCACGCTTCGCTTTCTTGAGCGCCTCAGCGCTTCCCGGATAGGAACTGGGATCGGCACTCACAATGGTGTCGAAGCTTTCTCCGCAGCGTTCAAATCCGTCAAGCCTGGGCAATGTCGCGTCAAGAATGTAAGAGGTAAAAACATCACGGGCGAGGCCGTGTGTCATTTCATGATCCCGCTTCGAGGTCATTTTCGACATAAAGCCAATATTTCCCTTTATCCGCGGCGTGATGCCCTCTTCCTCAAGCTGCTCAATCATTTCAGGCAGCCGCGTGAGGTACTTAAGGGTGGAGTGGAAATCGACCTGTGCGGGCGGTGTGGGCGTCAGCAGCAGGTCACTCGCGGCGAGAGCATTCAACATAAAGGCATCGAGATGAGGACCAGTATCAATAAAGATGAAATCGTAATCAGAACCGACACGATCAATAATCGTCCGGCGCAACACTTCAGAGGGAAGCCTGTCAGGCAAATGCTCTCTGACAAGATCATTCCATTGACTTGCAATAAAACCATCGTCAATAGAAGCAGGAATAACATCAACACCGGGGATAATGGTGGGTTTAATGATGTCCTCTCTGAGCTGGCCAGCATCCAGATCATTAAGCATGGCCTGTGCAGCTGTTTCCATTATGGAACCAATGCTGTTTTCCTGGCTGAGAAACATGGTACTCGAGGCCTGCGGATCGAGATCAACAACCAGTATACGAAGATCGTGCTGAAGAAGATCCTGATGAACCCGCAGGCCATGTGCCAGAGTCACCGTACTGACGGTTTTCGATACCCCGCCTTTCAGGTTCACAACAAAAATAACAAAAGGCCCATCCCCCGCGTGCATATCACGATATTTAGGCACTTTACGGTGAGCATAGATATCGACAACATCCTGGATGGTCAGGGCGTAATGCCGGGTGTTACCGGCATCTTTTTTACCAAAAACATGTCCCTGCGATTCCATTTCTTCAATAGCTTGCTCAACGGCACGGCGGCTTAGTTTGGGAAGGTTAGCCACGGAATTGCGCGTGAACGTCTGATAGTACTGATCAAGACCAAACTCATTTCTTCTGACTGAAATATCGTCGCTCATGCTGCGCAGCATCGCGCTCGCTCTGCGGGCTGTCTCATCCACGCCACCGTAATGACTTTTCATTTAACCGTTCCGTTGTCAATTTTGAAACTGATTGTACATCTGAAAAAGGTCAGATCAACTTATTTCGTTAAATCATAAAAAAGTTGTACAAACACAGAATATGCTAACTGACA
>Ga0157367_1000752_pt1 | contig 14998 bp, 10 predicted proteins | sample AttbisABBM2_FD_113142 | JGI IMG/M metagenome (GOLD analysis project Ga0157367, IMG submission 113142) | Fungus gardens microbial communities from leaf cutter ant in Botucatu, State of São Paulo, Brazil - Atta bisphaerica ABBM2 | ecosystem: Host-associated > Fungi > Mycelium > Unclassified ...
CCTGTAAAGAAGCGGGCCGCAGCGATCAAGCAAAAGTACAAAGAGTGGGCAGACGAGCGCGGTGTCAATGCGGATGATTTCCCCGGCTCGCGTTACGTGCTGCTTCACAGCCTTGCGCATGTATTGATGCGTCAGCTTGCGTTGGATTGTGGCTACTCCGAATCTGCTGTTCGCGAACGCATCTATAGCAGCACCGATCCGCAGCGAAAAATGGCGGGAATCTTGTTGTATACCGCCAGTGCGGACTCCGAGGGCAGCTTGGGTGGGTTAGTGGATCTAGGCACCAAAGATCGGTTTCCAAATTTGATTCACAGCGCACTGGAAAATGCCAAGCGCTGCTCATCAGATCCACTCTGTTCCGATCATCAGCCGGATGTGCATGCGACCATCAATGGTGCAGCGTGCCACGCCTGTGTATTGGCGCCAGAAACTTCTTGCGAGGCTTTTAACCGCTTTTTGGATCGTAATTTCCTGGTACCGACCATGGCCTACACCGACATGGCACATTTCAAATAAGGAGTGGCCATGTCTGCTACCAGGGATAAAGCCGCACATACGTTGGCGCACAGTGTGCGCCAGTTGATCAATGCCGGTACATTTTCCGAAGTGATTGTGGCCGTGGAGTCACATGCGTTAACCGCACAATCCGGCGCTGCGAGTATTGCCAAGTTAGCCGCCGGACGAAGTGCAGTGCAAGGTGCGCTGACAAGTTTGATTGCCACCTGGGCACGTGAATTTGCCGTACTTGGAAATCCAGCCTTTGCCCTGCAGCTCTCGGCAATCAAAGACGCTGTAGCACAAACGGAAAGTGAGGCCACTCAGACCGAAGTTGTGTGGACTGGGCCAAAAGTAGAAGGATCCTATCTTCGTGCTACGCGCCAAGTCGTGCAGGATATTATTTCCGCGGCCCAAGCCGAGCTATTGGTGGTTGGCTATTGGCTAGCGGGCAAGGAAGATTACGAAGGAATTATTAACGACATTGTCGAATTAATGGCCAATGCTGTTGCACGTGGGGTTAAGGTCACCATGGTGCTCGATGAAGGTGAGAAGGGTTATGGTAAGAATAACCGGGATACCCTGATCGCGCTTTGGCCAAAAGACATTCCGCAGCCAAAGCTTTTGACTTGGAAAATCCCGCCCGACGATAAACATCTGAAACTACATGCCAAAGTCTTGGTGGCCGATCGTCACGATGCGCTGGTCACCTCGGCCAACCTAACTATGTACGCGCTGGACCGTAACATGGAAATGGGTGTCAGGGCACAAGGGCAACCCAGTGCGCGGATTGCCCTGCAATTTGAGTTACTTGAACAACATCAAGTAATTGTGCCCTATGGCGTCACGCAGTAGTTTGTTTTTCTCCATTCTTTAGTTTTAGCAGCTCAAATACGACTTGCCGCGATTGATCATCGAGCGTGTAATGGGGAATTCCACGATCTTTGTCGATATGAAATTCGTACGATATCGAAGAGGTATCGTCCATGTACAGATCAAGTATGGACGAGTCGATCTCGTTCCTTAATAGGCGAAGATTTATTATCTCGTCCTCAGACCTTTCTGGATCGTTAAACCAATTTAATAAATCAAGTTGCGATAAATTGTTTTTGATTCTGAATTCCGTCATCTTTTGGGTGAATGATTTTGATGACAATATTACATTTTCGTTTTCGGCGCAGTCGAAAATTGGAAATGTGTCTACGATCGATGATGCTGTATATCTGTAAAGGTTTAGGCTGGTTGAGCAATTAATGTTTGTCCATAGCCAATGAATGCTGCTCCAAAGAATCCCCAAAAATCCGACATCATTTCTGGTGTAAACGACCATGGGATGGGCGTAGATGCATCCGCTGGGGACGAGTGTTGGGCATAGGTATTTGAATGTAAAAGGCTGAACTATTACATGCTCAAGATTCTTAATTGCGGCCATAAGTCCGGGCCTCGTTTCATTGTACTGCCACCAAAACTCTCGAACTCTATCTCGAGTGGCCTTGTCCTTGTCTGGCTTGGCATGAGTTTGCACAAAAGAAAGTGCTTCCGGGTATTTTTCTTTAACCTCATCAAGATCCATTTGGTTGAAGTATATTGCATATTCTCCAGCCCAAATCTGTGGATTGCTATTTACATCTTCACCCTTGTAATATGGAAATATGCATCCTTCGGATGACTCCCTGAGCTGAGATATGGATTCATCGTTAATTACAAAACCCGTACTGCCTAAATAATGTCCAGAGAAGCATATTCCATTATTTTCGGTTAAGGACTTTATTTCGATGTCGGCGCCCATTGTCAGGCTGCTACTTATGCGTAGACATTCCTTGCCACCAAGTTCCTTTACTCCGTTGAATTTGAATTTACTTGAGCATACGATTGCAATTTTTATCCCGGCATCCGAGCCGGGCCAATCCATGCTTCGGATTGCATAAAAAATATCAATGCCATTGTTTGTGGCATATCCTAAGCCTACTTCCCTGGAGTCCCCTTGCGAGACGACGTCGCTCAAGATAAACCCGAATGCTCCTCTTTCATTGGATAACGTAATAGCTTGGCGTATGAAGTAGGCGCATAGGTCTGCAGATCCTGCATTATTTGGATGATTTAATTTTAGGTAATCCAGTATTTCCCCGCCAAGGCGCATACTGATGCGGCGGCCGCCGAGAAACGGTGGATTTCCAATAATTGCATCAAACCCACTATTGATCCTATGAAAAACCTCTGGAAATTCCATTTCCCAACAGAAAGGGGAAATGGGTCTACCCGAGTTTGTTAGGTGATTAACGGTGGTCAATATCTCGATAGGGGCCTTCTCATCGACCGCTAAACGCTCAAGCCAGTAGCGATATTCAAGGAGCTTGGCTTCTCTCTGCTTGGTGTTAGTCCCGTTAAAAAAGGCGGCTATAGCAAGCGTTGCGTTCAAACGGATGCTTGCCAGCACTTCTTCCGCAATGCGGTTTTCTTTTTCTTTTTCAACAAAGTTGTGATCCGCGATGGAATGTATGGCTTCACGGTGCTGTTCAGCTTCTTTTACTTCCTGGTCTTCTGTCTCTTTAGCAAACAGTGGTCCAAAATCATTGGTGATGGGTTTCCACGTAAAGTTGCGGATTTGAGCAAGTGAAAGGCCAACCAATGAGTTGCCGTGCTTGAGTGCATGATCCACAAAGGTGAAGGGGCGATCGGTGGAAAGTGTGGTCAGCCAGAGGGACAGCTTGGCCATCTCCACCGCCAACCGGTTCATATCCACACCATAGACGCAGCGCTCAGCAACATAGCGCCGAGCAAACACGATCCGCTCCTCGCGGGATTCCGGCATCAGGTTCTCGGTGGCTTCTCCTTGCGAGGGAGTTCCAAACGGCATGGTCAAAATGGCGCACGGCTGCTCGGCAATCATGCGTTCCCAAGCGTCTACCAACCGTTCTGCCAGATATCGGGTTGCTTGCACCAAAAAGGCACCGGAGCCCATGGCAGGGTCGCAAACCTTGAGGGCTAGAATTTCCCGCGGCGTCTTGATCAGTTTGGGCTCTACCAATAATCCTGGTTTTCCGTCGACATTCACGTAGACCTGATGCTCCAGCGTGCGACGCACCACCGGCTCGGTGAGCGTAGGGGGGGTGTAGTGAGCTCCACTGGATCGACGGTCTTGCCCGTGGGTCACGTAAAGGCCGCCGGGGCGAACGACACCTAAAGGCAGCAAGAAACGCTCGACTGCCTTTGCCTGAGCCAGTAACTCTGGGTCGTCAGTACCTAAATTGAGTTGCGAATGACGCTCTTCATCGCGCTCTATTGTTTTCTTGATTGTGCCCGCTGTTTTGCTGGTGTGGAGCGCAATCGCTTTGATAAGCGCCGCTTCTGAAAGCCCAGAAAATTCGCTGGCACTGACGGGTTCTGGCTCCGAAATTTTCGGCCCCCCCTGCAGCAGCAGCAGCGTTTGGTTGGCTGGGGCTCTAGCAACGCGACGATCCAGCAAGCCCTCGTACATATGGCCAATTTGTTCGACGGCGAGCGTGCGATAGCTCACGAGCTGGCGCACGCCATCAGCTTTGGCGTACTTGAGGCTGCGCAAAATATCGCGAATGACGGAGTCCCTGACTCTGGGAGGTTCGTGCACCTCGTTTGGCCACTCACCATTTTTTGCGCGGCCTTCAAGAAGTGGGTATCGGTTTGGATCAAACAGCTGACCACCATGAGCAGCAATGCGGATGTCGGAGTCGATACTGCCGTCATGCAACAGGCGTGCACTCGCAAGTAACCGGGCATATGCCGCATATGAATGCTTGAGCTTTTCTGGAGCGAGTCGTCGGGTTTCCTCCAATTCGGTCAGCAGGTGCAGTACGCCATAGGCTCGGTCGTAGGTGACGTTACCGTGCGGCAGCAAGCCGTTCTCTTCGGCATAGAGCGTAAACAGCAGGCGCATGATGAATGCGACGCTTGATTCAAATATTTCCGTTTCGCCATATCCAAGAAGGTACTGGGCACTTAGTTCTGCATCCACTCTGTCCAATTCGTGCACAAGTATCTGCAAGGCCTCACGGACCTGATTGCCTAACTGATCAGCGACATCCAGTTGCCGTTGTCTACTCTGCTTGATAAGTTCAAGGATGACCTGTTCTCTTGGCCCAGCAAAGAAACGAGACTCGCCCAGTAAATCCTTAAAAGCAGCAAGCGTCAGTGGATCATCGTTCCAGGTCTGCGCTGTCCAAGTCATCCAGGACGTAGTCTCAGAAGGTGATGCAACCACCAGGCGCCAAGCTTCGCCATTCGTTAGTATGCCTAACTCTACACCGGTCTCACGCAGCAAGCGCTCAAGCTTAGTAGTGGGCGATGCCTTCCAGCGACCTTTATCTTGAATCCATGGTTTATCCAGTGATTGCTCGCGCGGCACTTCAAGTACCAGCATAACGGCGCGGCCTTCGTCGAGCAGTACGCGGCTGGGGCGTAGAGTTTCCCCTTGTTCGTGCAAGTTAACTACTTTGTCGGCAGGAATGGATGCACCAACTTGCCAGTATTCCTTGTCCTTCAGGCCCAGAAAGTCTTCGAGGATAAAGTTGACCCAGGCAGGTTGGCCATTACCTTCAACCATGCCCTTGGGTAGATTCCAGATTTCTCGTTGTTTTCGGAAAGCAGCGACTTCAGCTTTATCGAGCGACCGGAAGTTGCCCGCATCAGCCAGCACGGGCTCGCTTAATACAACACCTGTTATTTCGACGCTAGAAAGCCAGCGGTGCTGGCGGATTGCGACACGTTTATTGGTGGCCATCAGTTGCCCCGCGTAGGAAGGATGATTTCCAGAGCAACTGGATACATTCTTTGGTCCGTCACTTTATATAGATCTCGTTGGCGTCTTGGCTCGGTCTCACGCTCTTTTTGAAGCTGCTCGAGCCTGCGTTGAAGCGAAAGAAAATCCTGCTCACGTTGTTCCTGCTCTTCATCATCAAATGCAAATTGCATCTGCAAATCTGCGGAGCGCTTTTGCCAATCTTTGATGGCATTCCTGATGGCCGTAATCCGCTCGGTGGCCAGACCCTGCGCGTGCTTCCGAGCCACTTCACCCCGATCATGCAGGGTTGCAATCAATGTTTTGGCCTCTGTCTCGGCGTTGATAGATAGTTGCTGCATGATCGCATCAACGTGCGGTGCAATCAGTGCCTGAACATCCTCTATGTTGCCGTCAAAGATGTTGGCATCTGCTGGACGAATAACTTCCTTCTTTACGACTGTTTCATCTTCAATAGATAGCTGACAACGTACCAAACCCTCGTGAAGACGGTTATGTTCAGGTCCCAGTAAAACCTGCCGCCCCCAAGCGATGACAGATGGTGCTGTAACCTGAGCAGACTTTGATATGACCACTCTGTTCAGACCGCTACGCGAAGATTGCGTCCCCCACATCTGGATGCGAAAGGTGGAAATTGCTCGTCGCATTAGAGGGTGGTCGAGGTGGATGATTCCCACTGCATCGTCTTCTCTCGCTTTAACGCGATTAAACGAGAGGCGCTTCTGCAAATAGTCTGTACCGACGTAGGCTTTGCATTCGGTCCACGCAGTTGGAACGCGGGATAACGAAAATTCATCATTGCCGAGATCGCTGATGGCATCGGTGCACCCCTCCAGTCTTAATGCCTGCTTCAACAATTCAAGCTGATTACTATCGGAAATATCAAGCGCGCTCCGAGCTCGGTTCAACGCTTCGACCATTTGCGCGACGCCTTCGTTCTCTCGCGCTTCAATTGCCATTTCTTCACGAGCAAGCTTCCTGCGGGCGTCATCATCGATTGCAGCAAGATTCACTGCCTGACCTAGGGCTTTCCTTCGGACATTGTCCGCGATCAAGGCGCCAACGCTGCCGAGGTCATTTCTGATGGTTTCAACTTTATCGACAATATGTTTGAGGAACTCGGAGTCCTCTTGGTTTTTATATACAAAATGATGGATGCGAACCTCATTTGCTTTTTGACCGTGACGATCAATACGGCCGTTGCGCTGCTCTAGGCGGATTGGGTTCCACGGAATCTCATAGTGAATAAGATTGCGGCAATATTTTTGAAAGTCTGCGCCTTCTGAGGCAGCATCGGTGGCCAGCAAAATGCGTACATTGGTTTCGCTATTCGGCGATTGAAATTCGTCGTTGATTTTTTGTCGGTCAACGTCACTCATGCCGCCAATAATTGTTCTTGTTGCATCAATAAGACCATGTTTTTCCAGGATGCGTTCAAGATAGTTGAGTGTGTGTTTGTACTCAGTAAAAATAATAACGCGCTCACCATTCCACTGGTCGCCATTGCGCAGGTTGCGGTTAATCCACGTAATTAGAGCCGCTGCCTTGCTGTCTTCCTGAATGGAAAAGTGGGATGCTTTACGGTCAACAATTTCAAACATGCGCTGTAGCATGCTTTTCTCATCATCTGTTAGTTCAGTGATGAGTCTGGATGCGGCGCTGGTAGCAGCCTCCAGGTTGTCTTCTTTATCTTCATCATCACTCCAGTCTTCTGATTCCCTTTGCTCGAAGCTATTAAACAGAGACTCACCAATGCCCAGCTCTCCTTTTATGCCGGCATTCGTTGTGTGAACGATGAGACTCTCTCTCAATGCCAAGGGTGATGACAATGCTCGTTTTTTCAGAAGAGTAAGAATGAATTGAAGTGGTCGCTCTGATCGTTTATCAGTGGAGGCTAATCGGCTGTCTTTGTAAGCGTTAAGCAGATTAAATAGGCGTTGCTCATCGCCCTCCAATTTGACATACAGATGTGGATCGCTTGTCTCGTTACGAGGAAGAATCACTCGTTTAGGGAACCGTGGCGTCCCATCCGGATTCGCAATTTCATGCTTTAATCGCCGAATGGTAACGGCGGAAAGTTGTGCCTTATCTAGGTCGGTGCCACGCGAAAATCGAAGATTGTCCAAGATCTCCAATAGGCCGGTGAAACTCTCCCGATAACCATTGTGGGGGGTGGCAGTAAGAAACATTTTGTGCTCGAATTGCTCGGATATCGCGCGAAGTAATGATGTGCGCTCCGAATCCCGAACGTACTGTTTCTTCCCGGAAGGTGCTGCGTTATGGGCCTCGTCGAGAATCAGCAGATCCCATGGGCGATTGTTCGGGCTTTCCGCATGCCTACGCCTGACGTACTCATCAAATAACCGACGAGGGTGTTCGGTCTTCAGGTAGTCAATTGATGTAACCAAGCGGGGGAAACTGGCCCACGGATTAATGCCGGGGCCGTACTCCTTTCTCATTTTAAGAACGGAATCCCGGTCAATGATTTTAAACTCGAGGCCGAATTTTTCGGCCAATTCATCAACCCATTTGATCTTTAAATGAGCTGGGCAGACGATCAAGACTCGGCTTGCCCTGTGGTTATGGATAAGCTCTTGCGCGACAAGGCCGGCTTCAATGGTTTTGCCCAAACCCACATCATCAGCGAGCAAAAGACGTACCCGGGGCATATCGGCTGCCCGAATTACGGGAGCCAGCTGATATTCTTCCATTTGCACCCCACCCCTGAAGGGGGCTTGGAGCATATCGCCTACAGCTAATGAGCTGGAACCCCATTGCAGTGATCTGATAAACGCATCAAAAAGCTCTGGCTCATCATGGTCCGTGATGCTTGGTAGTGAGGTGGACTGAATAAAATGCGGAGCAATTTCACGTTCCCAAATAACCTGAATATTTTCTCCAAGAGCATCATCGCTTAGGCACTCTAACGCTACTCTATGGATAGCCTGAGTTGATTGTGTTTTGGTTTTACTAACAGCCGTGACCGCCCATATCTTGTGGCGCAATTTAACGATCTGCCCCTGCTCCGGTCCTGCCCCTTTGGCCGTCATATATACTTGTTCGCTTTTTCGAGTGAAATGTCTTGATTATATCTGCGATATCATGTATGCGAAAGCTTGACTTCGCTTGTGTGCCATCGGCCAGAGCGTTGATCTCTGTAGGCGCGCTTGCACCCCATTGACGCGTTTGGTCATATGCAGCCCGCCCAAGCCTAGCAGTATGCCAAGCGTCAGCGTGGCCAGTGGTTGCGGCCGAGGGGGCGGTGTTGCTCCTCGAAAAGCTGTCGCCCGCGCTGGAGCAGGTCGACAGTTCGTCGGGTGCCCTGGGCACGGCGGTCAACAAGGCCATCGAAACACTGGTGCCGGTCATTGCGAAGGCGGATGTCGACGCGTGCGTTCGGCAGCGTTGGGTCGAACGCCTGTGGCAGGCTTTGCAGGACGATGAGATGCCCTACATCGAATCGCTCGGGGAGCGCTGGGGCGAATTGTGCGTCACCCCAGAGATTGCTGGCCGGTGGGTCGATGAGTTCTTGCCGCTGGTCGAACATGTCTGGGATTCCCAGTCCTCCGGTCACGGTTTTTTCAAGGGCACGGGTGCATGCCTTGCTTCGTTGTACGCTGCCGGTCGCCATGAACAACTGCTCGCGTTGCTGGAGCGAGCGCCGTTCAAGTGGTGGCATTACCGCCAGTGGGGTGTAAAGGCGCTCGCCGCGATGGGGAAGAAGGCGGAGGCGATTCGATATGCAGAGCAATCGCGCGGTTTGAATGACCTTGGCTGGCAGATTGCTGAGGCCTGCGAAGCACTTCTGTTGTCGTCGGGCATGGCGGAGGATGCATATCGACGCTATGCGATCGAAGCCAATCAAGGCAAGACCAATCTCGCCACCTTTCGCGCCATCGCTAAAAACTACCCGAACATACCGCCGGAGCAGATTCTGCGCGACCTGGTTGCCAGTACTCCCGGTGCTGAAGGCAAGTGGTTCGCCGCCGCGAAGGATGCTGGCCTGTTCGACGTTGCCATCGAGTTGGTCACGCGCAGCCCGACCGACCCGCGCACACTGGCGCGCGCAGCAAGAGATTTTGCCGAGCTTCAGCCAAGGTTCGCGGTCGCTGCGGGACTTGCTTCATTGCGGTGGATTTCGCTCGGCCATGGTTATGAAATCACGAGCACCGATGTGCTCGATGCGTATTCTGCCGTGCTGAAGGCCGCATCAAGCGAAGGCATGGATATTCAGCAGGTCAAGGCTCAGATCAGGGATCTGCTGGCCTCGACGCCCACAGGCAATCAGTTCATGAAGGGCGTTCTGGCCCATCATCTTGCGGCCTGATTCAGTCGTGTTTTGCGATAGCCTGCATCGGTATGCTGGCATACGAAACTCCCTCATGGTGTCGGTGACGGTTCGTCTGGAGAATTTCGCTTTCAAGGCGAGTTTGATGGAGAGGGCCGGTACCGATGAACGAGATAAACCAGATTTCCCCCGAACGCATGACCTCAGAGCAGCGCCGGCTCGAAGTCGCGTCGCTGCTGGCCAACGGGCTCGTGCGCCTGCGCGTCAGCCATTTTTCACAGTCCACGAAGCGCCCGCCGGAGAGTGAGTTTGAGCTTGCCTTATCTGGACGCCAGCGCGTTCATACAGACCCCGTCAACAACAAAAATACGGAGTCCAGATGAGTACGAGCCCGCGTACATACAAGACACCAGCGTCGGTTGCCGCGCAAATAGCCCGATTGTCTGATCTGCCGATGGCCGAAATCAAGGCGCTTTGGCGCAGGCTGATCGGGGGCGATACGCCCACACACAACCGGCAGTTTCTCGAGCGCCGCATTGCCTACCGACTGCAGGAAGTCGAGTTTCGCAAGGTCGATCCAAACCTGCTTGAGAGGAACAAGCGCCGCATTGCCAATCTGATAGAAACGGGCAAGCTCACGAAGAAGGCGCGATCGTTCCGTCCGCCAGCGGGGACGGTGCTGACTCGCGAATACCAGAAGGTCGAGTATCGCGTGACGGTCATTTCGGACGACCGATATGAGTTTGAAGGTCGGCTGTACCCGAGCCTGTCGATGATTGCCCGCGAAATTACCGGGACGCGTTGGTCAGGTCCTGTGTTTTTCGGTCTCACGGAGCCGGGAAAGCGGAAGGGTGAGAAACAGCGGGGGCGGAAATGAGCGATTCACTGATACGGCGCCTGCGCTGTGCCGTCTACGCGCGTAAATCCACCGACGAGGGACTGGACCAGGAGTACAACTCGATCGATGCACAGCGCGATGCGGGGCATGCCTATATCTCTAGCCAGCGTGCCGAGGGCTGGATTCCGGTCGCCGATGACTACGACGATCCGGCGTACTCGGGCGGGAACATGGACCGTCCCGCGATCAAACGGTTGATGGCAGATATCGAGGCGGGCAAGATCGACATCGTAGTGGTGTACAAGATCGACCGGCTGACGCGCAGCTTGACTGACTTCGCTCGCATGGTCGATGTGTTCGAGCGTCAGGGCGTCTCGTTCGTTTCGGTCACCCAGCAATTCAACACCACGACCTCGATGGGCCGACTGATGCTGAACATCCTGCTGTCCTTCGCCCAGTTCGAGCGCGAGGTCACCGGGGAGCGCATTCGCGACAAAATCGCTGCCAGCAAGCGCAAGCGCAAGCGCAAGCGCAAGCGCAAGCGCAAGCGCAAGGGCATGTGGATGGGCGGTATTCCACCCATCGGGTACGACGTCGTGAATCGACGACTGGTTTTGAATGACGGCGAGGCAAAACTCGTGCGCCACATCTTTCGGCGTTTCGTCGAAATCGGATCGAGCACCCTCTTGGTCAAGGAGTTGAGACTCGATGGCGTGACGTCGAAGGCATGGACCACGCAGGACGGCAAGGTCCGTAAGGGGCGGCCGATCGACAAGGCGCTGATCTACAAACTGCTGCACAACCGTACCTACCTCGGGGAATTGCGCCATCGGGATCAATGGTATCCGGGAGAGCATCCGTCGATCATCGATGGGGAGCTGTGGGACCGAGTTCATGCAATCCTGTCCACCAATGGCCGTGCGCGCGCGAGCGCCACACGGGCCAAGGTAGCGAAGGTGCATTGTCTGCTCAGGGGTATGGTGTTTGGAAGCGACGGCCGGGCGCTGTCGCCAATTTCCACGGTGAAGAAAGACGGGCGTCGATATCGCTACTACGTCCCTCAGCGCGAGAAAAAGGAGCATGCCGGTGCATCGGGCCTGCCGACCTTGCCAGCGGCCGAACTCGAGTCGGCGGTGCTGGATCAACTGCGGGCGATCCTTCGATCGCCAAGCCTGATCGGGGATATGCTGCCTCGGGCGATTGCGCTTGATCCGAGCCTGGACGAGGCCATGGTCACAGTGGCGATGACCCGTCTCGATGCGATCTGGGACCAGCTGTTCCCGGCCGAGCAGACCAGGATCGTCAAATTGCTGGTCGACAAGGTGATCGTGTCGCCCAATGATCTGGAAGTCCGGTTGCGTTCGAACGGCATCGAGCGTCTGGTCCTTGAATTGCGACCGGCGACCGATGGTGCGGCAGAGGAGGTCATGGCATGAGTAAGATGTCGATCCAGCAGGCGGGGGAGACAAACGTCGTCGAAGCAAGCGACGGCCGTCTCACGCTGTACGTGCCGATCCGGATCAAGCGGCGTAGCGGCCGAAAATTGGTCACGTTGCCCAGTGGTGAAACCATGAAACCTCGACCGTGGGACAACACCACGGCCACGCCGCTGCAGTTGGCGTTGGCGCGAGGACACCGCTGGCTAGGGATGCTGACGTCGGGCGAAGTGCAGTCGCTCAAGGAAGTTGCTGCCCGCGAAAACGTCGACCCCAGCTATGTGAGTCGCATGGTCAACCTGACCACGCTAGCACCCGATATCGTGGCCGCGATCCTGGACGACGCGCTGCCAGATCACATCACGCTGTTCGACCTAGCGGTTGATCCGCCGGCGTTGTGGGAGCAGCAGCGCCTGCGGCTCCGACCGGAGGAATGACAGGGGCATGCTCTCGCTGGCGGTTGCGTCGGGCCGATACCTCGTTAAACTCATGGGGGTCGTGGCTTTGGCCGTCAACTGTGGAGCTTGATGATTGAGCGCAATCCAAAAAATCAACCCCGAAAACCGCTTGGTGGTGGCGAAGATGCTGCCGGACGGGCGCATCGATCAATCCTCGGTCCAAGCCTTACAGCAGTGGCAGCGTGGCCCACGTAATCTTGAGCTTGTCAGGCATGGTTATGGTTCAGACATGCTTGACATTCTTACCCACGAACTGGGCCTTGTGTCTGTCGATGAGGAAGGCCTACTGCGGTCTAAGATTATCGTCGTTCGATCGGAAGAGGACGCGAAGGGCGCTGTAATGCGTCTACTCGGAAAAATTGCAGAGGCCCTGGTAGTCCGTGCATGTAACGCGGATTTGTGGGCGAACCGTCGTTGGGGCCAAGTTGGCCGCAGAGGGCGGTACGTTCATCAAACTCTTGACGACTACATTGCCGTTGGCACAGGACTTGAGACGACGCGCCATCGGTATGCGCAGAAGTATCGGCCCAATGATCCGCACCGCGACGTCATCTGGATAGACAAGAGCAACACGGTGAGCGAGTTGCAAATGCTTGATCAGGGGCGCCCAGCAGGTATTTCGGCGGGACTTCAGCTGAAGGCTAGCATGGATGGCTTCAGCTACATCTATAGGAGCGATGTTGCCCGCGCGAAGTATGAAGTTCCACTTGTCTATTTCGACCTTTGTAACGATTACTACAAGTTGACCGATGCCATATACGCGGAAGAACGTGATGTCGCCATAGGGGTGGATATCGTTCGCGGGATGGACATTGACCCGGCCCTTCACGATGAGCTTTATTCGCATTGGTGGCTCGCGGACAACTTGATACGTGGGCGCATGGCCCTTGACGACCTTGTGAAGAACGACCTCCTTTTTGATGCGTTCAAGAAGGATTTGCTCGAACAAGACGATGCGACGGTCATCACCATCTAGGCGTGAGGGACGTCGTCGTCCTCTTGGTATGGCCGCCTCGCCGGCTCATTCCCCGAGGTGCAGGTCGGTCATGATCGCTACCTTCGCACTCGCCGACGTTCGCCGTGGTCTTGTATAGTTTGCGGACAGACAAACATCAACAATCATTATGCCGACCTTCGTCGCCATCAAGATCCATTACGACCACCGCGCCTCGCTGCCTTCTTACCTGAAATACTCGGTGGTGCCCAGCCGCGAGCAATACGACGACTACCTCAAGCTGTTCCGGGAGGAGGGCGTCGGCGGCAATGGGTTTCACGAATGCCTCAACTTCGCGGTGAGCCAGTCGGACACCCTGCGGTTCTACCTCCCGCCGACCTGCGTTCCGGCGGCGAAGCGCGAAGACGACGAGTTTGTGTTCTTCTCTTTTACGTACAAGGGTGATCAGGAGTTGTCCGCGCACATCGTCGGGATCCATGCCGGCGCGAACTTGGTGAATCGCGAGGGGCAGGCGCGTGGCGAGCCGTTCGTCATCGACGGCGTCGAGCCGTTGGTGTTCCATGCTGAAGCGCCGTCGGACCTAGTGACCCTGATCACTCCGACCCTCCCTTACGAGGTTAGCGACGGCGTCTACACCCCGGCCTACCCGTCGTGGGGCTACGGCCTGCGCTATATCGATGAGGAACACGCGGCGAACATCGTGCGCGACGCGATCCGGCAAGCGTCGGCTGCCTTGGAATCGGTGGGGGAATCGGAGAGAGTCGTTATCGAGCGGGAGCTTGAAGTGCTTCGGCGCATCGATGCGCGGTACGGCCTGGGCGCCGACGATGGCTTGCGGAATCCGCGTGGCGGTGCTGGTGGCGGAATGCCCGACACCGAGATAGGCTACCGGGGTGAACGGTTCATCTACGAACGGGAGCTGGCTTATATCAAGTCCATCGGTCGGGAGGCTAAAGAGGTCGAATGGACATCCCAAGTCGCCCCCACCTCGCCGTTTGACATCCGAACGCTGCGACGGGGGTCGGACGGCACTGTCCTCGAGCATTTTTTGGAGGTGAAGTCGAGTGTGATGGGCGAGGGCGAGAACGTGTACGTCTCGTCAGGGCAGGTCGAGTTCTTCCAGCAGAAAGGGGCGTGCGCAACGTTATGCCTCGTGAACTTCGGGGAGGCGGGAGCGTCAGTCCGCGAGCTAACGCTGGACGAGCTGCATGCTGAATTCGACCTTCTGCCCGTCAAGTACAAGCTGGCCCGTCGTGCCTGAGCACCGGCTGCGAGCAAAAACGTTGCAGGGTTAGCCGCGGGAGTTCTGCAACGCTGCGGCGAGAGCGGGTGCTCAGGCGCTGTTCTCGGTTGGTTACCTGTGCGGTCGATTTGCCGGCTCCTGCCGGGAACAGTCACCCGAGGGTCGCACTAGGCGCGATGGTTTTCCTCGCCTGCCGATGCAAAAAAACAACCACTTGATTCGTCCGCGCGTAAACCATTGATTTGTATCGGAGTGGCCTGTAGCCTTTGCGGACTTCCGGTGGGGCAGGGAGACCGAAGCCGGAGAGAAGAATGGCCGGCAGAGAGTGGAATGTGACCCGAAACGGGCCGTGCCGCTGAGCGGTGAAGTCCGCAGGCGTTCGCGAGGACCCCCGCGCGTACGCGGCAACAGGCGCGATTAGGCAAGAAAAAACCCTAACCGAGAGCGGTTAGGGTTCGAATATTGGTGGAGGCGGCGGGAATCGAACCCGCGTCCAGAAGCGCTCCACGAC
>Ga0157367_1000753_pt1 | contig 14987 bp, 10 predicted proteins | sample AttbisABBM2_FD_113142 | JGI IMG/M metagenome (GOLD analysis project Ga0157367, IMG submission 113142) | Fungus gardens microbial communities from leaf cutter ant in Botucatu, State of São Paulo, Brazil - Atta bisphaerica ABBM2 | ecosystem: Host-associated > Fungi > Mycelium > Unclassified ...
AACGATCTGCCCGGCTGGCAGACGCTGGATAAACAGCAGCAGCAGCTGACCATCCGGGTCTTTACCGGCCTGACGCTGCTCGACACCATCCAGAACGTGATCGGCGCGCCGGGACTGATGGAGGATGCGATTACCCCACACGAAGAAGCGGTACTGTCGAATATCAGCTTTATGGAAGCGGTACATGCCCGCTCCTACAGTTCGATCTTCTCAACCCTGTGCAACACGCAGGATGTGGATGCCGCCTACCAGTGGAGCGAAGAGAATGGGCCGCTGCAGAACAAGGCGCGCATTATCCTGGAGCACTACCGGGCAGATGATCCGCTGAAGAAGAAGATCGCCAGCGTCTTCCTGGAGTCGTTCCTGTTCTATTCCGGCTTCTGGCTGCCGATGTACTGGTCAAGCCGGGGCAAGCTGACCAACACTGCAGACCTGATTCGCCTGATTATCCGCGATGAAGCGGTGCACGGTTACTACATCGGCTACAAATATCAGCAGGCGCTGGCCAGCGCTGACGATCTGCGTCGCGAAGAGCTGCAGCAGTTTGCCTATGATCTGCTGCTGGCGCTGTATGAGAATGAAGTAGCCTATACCGAAGCGCTCTATGGTGATGTCGGCTGGGTGGAAGAGGTAAAAACTTTCCTGCACTACAATGCCAACAAAGCATTAATGAATCTGGGCTATGAGGCGCTGTTCCCGGCGGAGCTGACGGACGTGAATCCGGCCATTCTGTCGGCGCTCTCACCCAACGCTGACGAGAACCACGACTTCTTCTCCGGCTCAGGCTCCTCTTATGTGATGGGGAAAGCGGTCGAAACTGAAGACGAAGACTGGAATTTCTGATAGTCGGGCAGGTCGTCCTGATCTGAAAGCGTTTCTTCATTCAGACGGCACCAAAACTCAAAGCGATGGGAGCATACGCCTGTATGCAAAGCATAGCGGGCCATGGATGGCATCTTTTGCGTCTTTGCGAAAGGCGTATGCTTCCTGAGCCTGTTCGCATAACGTCACCCGTAAATCCTCTACCGTGGTTTAAACCTCTTGTTATGACTGGTATGGCCTGTTAATAAACATGCGTGTGAAATAGTTTTTTGAGTTATTATTAACCTCAAATGATTATTAGCGACCGATGCTGTTTATGAATGCGACTCGCCAGGGTCTGACGCCTGCTTTAGTAATGCTGATGTCGGTAGCTACCGGCCTCTGTGTAGCCAGTAATTACTACGTTCAGCCACTGCTCAATACCATCGCCCAGCAGTTTGATCTCTCTGTGAGCCTTGCCGGGTTTATTGTCACCACGGCGCAACTCGGCTACGCCTGCGGTCTGCTGTTGCTGGTGCCGCTGGGCGATCGCTTTGAACGACGCAGCCTGATTGTGACGATGATCCTGCTGGCTGCGGCGGGCATGGTGATTATTGCCCTGTCGCACTCGTTCCTCTTTTTACTGCTGGGCACGGTCATGACCGGCCTGTTTTCGGTCGCTGCACAAATTCTGGTGCCGCTGGCCGCCACGCTGGCTGAGCCGGAGCGACGCGGTAAAATTGTCGGAACGGTAATGAGCGGTCTGCTGCTGGGGATTCTGCTGGCGCGTACCGTGGCAGGCGGCCTGGCACAGCTTGGCGGCTGGCGCACCGTCTACTGGACCGCCAGCCTGCTGATGGTGATTATGGCGCTGGCGCTGTGGCGATCGCTGCCACGCGTGAAACAGTCCGTGCCCATGAGCTATCCGCAACTGCTGGCGTCCATCTTTCGTCTGTATGCAGGCAATCGGGTGATCCGCACACGCGCCTGGACCGGCTGTCTCTCCTTTGCCAATTTCAGCCTGCTCTGGACCTCAATGGCGTTTCTGCTCTCCGGCGCGCCCTATCACTTCTCAGAAGGCAAAATTGGCTTGCTGGGCCTGGTCGGTGCCGCGGGTGCGCTGGCCGCACGTCAGGCGGGTTCACTGGCCGACAAAGGTAAAGCGAAGCTGACGACCCGACTGGGCCTGCTGCTTATGCTGCTGTCGTGGGCCGCCATTGCGTGGGGTGCAGAGCAGCTTGTGCCGCTGATCGTCGGCATCCTGCTGCTGGATCTGGCGGTGCAGGCTGTCCATATCACCAATCAGAGCGTGATTTATGCGCAGATGCCGGAGGCGCGTAACCGTCTGAATGCCGGTTACATGACCAGCTACTTTATCGGTGGTGCGGCGGGCTCGCTGCTCTCCGCTACCGCTTACCATCTTGCGGGCTGGTATGGTGTCTGTATCGCTGGCGCGTTACTGACTTTGGTGAATCTGCTGATCTGGGCGGGCGGATCGCGCTTTGAGTCGGAAAAAATTAACTGAAGGTTGTCCGGACAGTGCATTGGTCTGGTCACAAATGGTTAGGTTTGTTATGGTTAGTAACAAACCTATTCACTTCAGTTATTTTTCCTCGCGATATTATTAAATTTGCCCCCTTTTTGATAACGTCCCGGCACTGCGGCTGCCGCCGGGCGTACGGGTTTTTGACCCAGGGCCAGGGAATGGCCTGGAATACCTTTGATGGTGCAGCGTGCGAGTTTGTCAGCGACCACCTGCCAAAAAGTGACTACGCTTAGCCTGTCACCATAGTTATTATACAAGTTGCAATTAGTGAGGTTTTTTTTAATGGAAAGTTCGTTTACTCCCATTGAGCAGATGCTAAACATCCGTGCCAATCGCCATAAGGATTTTCCGTTGCAGGAAATTATTCTGACGCGTCTCTGTATGCATATGCAGGGTAAACTGCTGGACAACCGCAATAAGATGCTGAAAGCACAGGGTATTAATGAGACCCTATTTATGGCGTTGATTACACTGGATGCGCAGGAAAATCACAGCATTCAGCCTTCTGAGCTCAGCTCTGCCCTTGGCTCTTCACGCACCAATGCCACGCGCATTGCTGATGAGCTGGAAAAACGCGGCTGGATTGAGCGTCGCGAAAGCGATCACGATCGCCGCTGCCTGCACCTGCATCTGACCGATAAAGGGATGGAGTTCCTGCGTCAGTTGCTGCCACCTCAGCATCAGAGCCTGCAGTACCTCTGGTCGTCGCTGTCAGTCGATGAGAAGTCTCAGCTCGAAGGCATTACCCGCAAGTTGCTTAATCGTCTTGATAAAATGGATGAAGATCAGCTGATCGCCTCGCTGTCCCGCTAATAGCAATAAGTGCGACACAATCACCTGTCGAAATCGTTATTTTAATTTCCTTTTTTATCTGGCCAGCGCTCAGTCGCTGGCTTTTTCGACTCGGGCGCTGGCAGAAAAGGATTTCTGCCGCCCGACTAAATGGAAAACGTGGAGAAAGTCATGAGTGCAACGGCAGAAGCACAAAGCCCGCAACCGTCAGCCAGCAAAAAGAAGAAGCGCAAAAGCGTGCTCATTGTGCTGGCGCTGATCTTTGTGCTGATTGGTATTGCCTGGGGCGTTTACTGGTTCCTGGTCCTGCGCCATTTTCAGGAAACCGATGACGCCTACGTTGCAGGTAATCAGGTGCAGGTGATGGCCCAGGTCTCCGGTAGCGTGAATAAAGTCTGGTTTGAAGATACCGATTTCGTCAAAAAAGGCGATGTGCTGGTTTCACTCGATAAGACCGATGCCGAGCAGGCGTTTGAAAAAGCGCAGACGGCTCTGGCCACCAGCGTGCGTCAGACGCATCAGCTGATGATTAATGGTAAACAGTATCAGGCCAGCATTACGCTGCAGCAGACCGCGCTGGCACAGGCAGAAGCCGACCTGAAACGTCGTGAGCCATTAGGTGCGGCTAACCTGATTGGCCGTGAAGAGTTGCAGCACGCCCGTGACGCCGTGGCAACGGCCAAAGCGCAGCTGGACGTAGCCATTCAGCAATACAATGCGAATCAGGCGATGATCCTCAACACCTCGCTGGAGAATCAGCCTGCCGTGCAACAGAGCGCGGCTGAGCTGCGTGACGCCTGGCTGGCGCTGCAGCGCACCGAAATCCGCAGCCCGATGGATGGCTTTGTCTCCCGTCGCAGCGTACAGGTCGGTTCGCAAATCTCTACCAGCACCCCGCTGCTGGCTGTCGTACCTGCCACCAATCTGTGGGTCGATGCGAATTTCAAAGAGACGCAGCTGGCAGGCGTTCGTATCGGTCAGCCTGCCACCGTGGTCGCCGACATCTACGGTGACGAAGTGGTTTATCAGGGTAAAGTCGCAGGACTGGATATGGGCACCGGCAGCGCCTTCTCTCTGCTGCCCGCACAGAACGCCACCGGTAACTGGATCAAAGTGGTTCAGCGCCTGCCGGTTCGTATTGAACTGAATCAGGAAGATATCGCCAGACATCCACTGCGCATCGGCCTCTCCACGCTGGTTAAAATCGATACCACCAGCAAAGAAGGCAGCGCGCTTGCCACCAGCGCACGTCAGCAGGCCGCTTACAGCAGCAACGCCCTGGCGATTGACCTTGCGCCGGTCAATCAGCTGATCACCGATATCGTCCGCGCCAACGCCGGATGAGAACGCGGAGGCTGTAATGGCACAAAAACCGCTTGAAGGGATGCCGCTGGTCCTGATGACCATTGCGCTGTCGCTGGCGACGTTCATGCAGGTTCTGGACTCGACCATCGCCAACGTGGCTATCCCTACCATTGCCGGGAACCTGGGGGCGTCGAACTCTCAGGGCACCTGGGTGATCACTTCGTTTGGCGTCGCCAATGCGATTTCGATCCCCCTGACCGGCTGGCTGGCAAAACGCATCGGTGAAGTGAAGCTCTTCACCTGGTCGACCATTCTGTTTGCTATCGCCTCATGGGCATGTGGCATGTCAGATAGTCTGGAGATGCTGATCTTTTTCCGCGTCATTCAGGGGATCGTCGCGGGTCCGTTGATTCCGCTGTCGCAAAGTCTTCTGCTCAACAACTATCCTCCGGCCAAGCGGAGTGTTGCGCTGTCGCTGTGGGCGATGACGGTGATTGTTGCGCCGATCTGTGGCCCGATACTGGGTGGCTGGATTAGCGATAACTACCACTGGGGCTGGATCTTCTTTATCAACGTGCCCATTGGTGTGGCAGTAGTCATACTGACGCTGCAGACCCTGCGTGGCCGGGAAACCAAAACAGAAATCCGGCCGATCGATATGGTCGGTCTGGTGCTGCTGGTGGTGGGGATCGGCTGTCTGCAGGTGATGCTGGACCGCGGAAAGGAGCTTGACTGGTTTAACTCGTCCGAGATTATCGTGCTCGGGGTCGTGGCGGTTATTGCGCTGTCAGTGCTGCTGGTGTGGGAGCTGACGGACGATCACCCTATCATCGACCTGTCGCTGTTTAAATCGCGCAACTTCACCATTGGCTGCCTGTCGATCAGTCTGGCTTATATGCTTTACTTCGGCTCGATAGTCCTGTTGCCGCAACTGCTGCAGGAGGTCTACGGCTACACCGCAACCTGGGCGGGTCTGGCATCTGCGCCGGTGGGGATTTTGCCGGTAATCCTGTCGCCGATTATTGGTCGCTTTGCGCATAAGCTCGACATGCGACGGCTGGTCACGTTCAGCTTCATTATGTATGCCGTCTGCTTCTACTGGCGCGCGTATACGTTTGAACCGGGGATGGACTTTGGTGCCTCAGCCTGGCCGCAGTTTATCCAGGGCTTTGCCGTAGCCTGCTTCTTTATGCCGCTGACCACCATTACGCTGTCGGGACTGCCGCCGGAGCGCATGGCCGCCGCCTCCAGCCTGTCGAACTTTATGCGAACCTTTGCCGGTTCAGTGGGAACGTCGATTACCACCACCATGTGGACGAATCGCGAGTCGATGCATCATAGCTATCTGACGGAGTCGATTACCCCGTATAACGTCAATTCACAGCAGATGTATAGCCAGCTGGAGAGCATGGGGATGACGCAGCAGCAGGCGTCAGCTTATATCGCGCAGCAGATTACCAATCAGGGACTGATTATTTCAGCGAATGAGATCTTCTGGGCATCGGCGGGAGTATTTTTGATCCTGCTGGTGCTGATCTGGTTTGCCCGTCCGCCGTTTGGGGCAGGCGGTGGTGGTGGTGGCGCGCACTGATCTCACACAGCAAAACGGGCCTTTCGGCCCGTTTTTCATTTCTGACATGTTCACAGGGGGATGGCGTTTTTTGCGTCTTTCCGAGCTGACCCTGTTCCCTGCGCAGGCTCGATCTTAACGCTGACCCGTACCTGCCAAAAAAAACGGGCCTTTCGGCCCGTTTTTTTATGCGTTCTGACGCCACCATTCGGCGAGCAGTACGCCGGTTGCGACAGAGACGTTGAGGCTTTCCACGTTACCGGTGCCGCCAATCGACAGGCTCATATCACCCTGTTTGAACGCGGTGTCAGAAAGACCTTCACGCTCCTGACCTAACACCAGCACCATTTTCTCCGGCAGCTGAGCCTGCGCCAGCGGCGTACCCTGATGGCTGGAGGTGGTCACGATGGTGTAACCCGCTTTACGGAACGCTTCCAGACCTTCGCTGAAGGTTGCGCCGCTGATCGCCTGCACATGCTCAGCGCCGCCTTCTGCGGTACGCACGGCTGCACCTGACTCCAGCAGTGAAGCGTCATTCACCAGCAAACCTTTTACGCCAAAGTGCGCGCAGCTGCGCATAATTGCGCCGAGGTTATGCGGGTTGCTGACATCTTCCAGTGCCAGTACGCAATCTTTGGTATTTGCCTGGCTCAGCCATTCAGATACCGCCATGCCCATACGCTTTTTGATCAGGAAGCAGACGCCGCCATGATGCTCAGTACCTGATGCTTTAGTGATCTCAGCATCTTCTACCACGTGATAGGCTTTGCGGTTAGCCGCCAGCCAGCGCAGCGCTTCGCGGAAACGCGGTGTTACTTCCTGCACGAACCAGGCGCGAACAATCGCTTCCGGACGGCTCTGGAACAGCGCCTGACAGGCGTTCTCGCCATAGACGCGGGTCTCTTCATTACGCTGACGGCGGATCTGCTCAGGATCGACGAAGCTCTTGCCGCTTATGCCGCCGTGATCCGGCTTATCGCTCTCAGGGGATGACGCACGATCGGCGGATGGTGCGCGTGACACGGTGCGCCACGGGGAGTCGCTGCTGCCATAGGCGCCGCGGCTGTCATCACCACGATCGTTGCGGCGACCTGCGCCATCGTCTGAACGGCGTGGTGCACCACGTCCGCCTTCATCACGACGCGGTGAACTGCTGCGACCGGTGTCGTCACCGCGACGACCAGCGGAGCGACCGCCTTCCTGAGTGCGTTCAGTGCGGGGGCCAGATGAACGACGATTATCATCCTGGCGGGCAGCAGAGTGACCACCTTTGCCTGTACGAGGATTCGGCGCTCGCGCGCTTTTATCGTCCTCGCCACGCACGTACATCACCTTAACTTTGCCGCTCTTGCCTTTATATTCGTCGTTCATGTCTTCCTCCTGCATTTAGAGCGCGCAGATTACCTGATGTGCTGGCGCTTAGCTATCAACTATTGAACCTATAGAGCAATCCAGATTGAGCGAAAAACCGCCCCCTTTCATAATGGACAACTATTACCAGACTGACACTTTTCAACATCAGAGGTTCCTATGAATACGGTATGCGCTTCATGTCAGGCAACCAATCGCGTTCCTGACGAACGCCTTGCCGACGTGGCGAAATGTGGTCGCTGCGGAAATGAGCTGTTCGATGGCGAAGTGGTGAATGCCACCAGCGCCAACTTTGACAAATATCTGCAGGATGATCTGCCGGTAGTGATCGATTTCTGGGCGCCCTGGTGCGGCCCCTGCGTCAATTTTGCGCCGGTGTTTAAAGATGTCGCCAGTGAACGCAGCGGCAAGGTCCGCTTTATTAAAGTGAATACCGAAGCGGAGCCCGCCCTGAGCGCCCGTTTCAACATTCGCAGCATCCCGACCATTATGCTGTTTAAAAATGGCGAGCGGGTCGACATGCTGAACGGTGCTATGCCCAAAGCGCCGTTTAACGAATGGCTTGACGAATCACTCTAAACTTCAAAGGCCAGCCAGTCTGGCCTTTTCCTTTTCATCTGCGCTTCGATTACACTGACGTTTTTCCTGCCCTGAATACTCATGTCTGATAATGCCGTTTTGCGCTTGCGCACCCAACGCCTGGCCCGCGCCACCCGTCCTTTCCTCGCGCGCGGAAATCGGGTCATTCGCTGCCAGGGCTGCCTGCTGCCAGAGGCCAATTGCCTCTGCAGCCAGATCGTGCCGCAGTCTGCCCGTAGTCGCTTCTGCCTGGTGATGTTTGATACCGAGCCAATGAAGCCGAGTAACACCGGTCGTCTGATTGCCGATATTCTGCCGGATACCCAGGCATTTGGCTGGTCACGCACCGAACCGGATCCGCTGCTGCTGGCGGCCGTGCGTAATCCCGATTATCAGCCACTGGTCGTCTTCCCGGCTTCCTATGCCGATCCCGGTCGCGAGGTGCTGACAACGCCGCCCATCAGCGGCAAGCCGCCGCTGTTTATTATGCTGGATGGCACCTGGACCGAAGCGCGCAAGATGTTCCGCAAAAGTCCCTGGCTTGATGCCCTGCCGGTGATGTCGCTGGATGTCAGCACACCTTCGCGCTATACGCTGCGTGAGGCCCACGGTGAAGGTCAGCACTGTACCGCTGAAGTGGCAGCGGCGCTGCTGGCACAGGCGGGCGATCGGCGGGCGGCAGAGGCGCTATCTCACCATTTCGATCGGTTCCGCACGGCTTACCTGGCAGGAAAGCCGCATCACGCCGGACAGGCTTAACCGCATCCATCTCTGGCTGGCAGGCATGAGCCTGCCCTGACAGTTTCCAGGATCCGAATGCTCAGCCTGCGATCTGCCCGGAGGCACGGCCAGCAAAAAGCGTTTACAATCACGCAAATCCCGATCTCTGGAGGGCGAGATGAGCCAATGCGGACTGGAAGCGCTGTTACGACCTAAATCAATTGCGGTGATTGGTGCCTCGGTCACGCCCGGGCGTGCCGGCTACTTTATGATGCGTAACCTGCTGGCTGGCGGTTTTAGCGGACCGGTGCTGCCGGTGACGCCAAAATACAAAGCGGTCAGCGGCGTACTCGCCTGGCCCACTATCGACAGCTTACCTTTCGCGCCTGACCTGGCGGTGATCTGCACCCACTCAAAACGTAACCTCGAATTGCTGCAACAGCTCGGCGAGAAAGGCTGCAAGGCCTGTATTATTCTCTCTGCGCCTGCCAGCCAGTCGGCGGAACTTAAAGCCTGCGCCAGCCAGTGGCAGATACGTCTGCTGGGACCGAACAGTCTTGGTCTGCTGGCCCCCTGGCAGGGACTCAATGCCAGCTTCTCGCCGGTACCCATAGAGAAAGGCCGTATCGCGTTTATCTCCCAGTCCGCCGCCGTGTCGAATACCATTCTCGACTGGGCGCAGCAGCGTAATCTCGGTTTTTCGTGGTTTATCGCGCTGGGTGACAGCCTGGACACCGATGTTGATGACCTGCTCGACTTCCTGGCTCGCGACGGTAAAACCAGTGCCATCCTCCTTTATCTGGAGCACCTCAGTGACGCACGTCGCTTTGTTTCCGCCTCACGCAGCGCCTCCCGTAATAAACCGATTCTGGTGATCAAGAGTGGTCGCAGCCGTGAAGCGCAGGCGCTGCTTGGCACCCACAGTGGTCTTGACGCGGCCTGGGATGCGGCCATTCAGCGCGCCGGATTGCTGCGGGTACAGGATACCCATGAGCTGTTTTCCGCCGTTGAATCGCTGAGTCATATGCGGCCACTGCGCGGTGACAGGCTGATGATCATCAGTAATGGTGCGGCGCCCGCCGCGCTGGCGCTGGATGAGCTTTACGCCCGCAACGGGAAACTGGCGCAGCTCAGCGATGAAACGCGTCAGCAGCTTGAGGCTATTTTGCCTGCTGGTGCGGGTCGCGGTAATCCGCTGGATTTAAAAGATGACGCCACCGCTGAGCGCTACGCTGCCTGTGTGGAGATCCTCCTCGACAGCCATGAACTTGATGCCTTAATGATCATTCATGCGCCAAGCGCGGTCGCGCCCGCGACTGAAACAGCCGCTCATCTGATCGATACCGTGGCCCGCCACCCGCGCGGCAAGCTGGTGACGCTGCTGACCAACTGGAGCGGCGAGTTCTCTTCACAGGCTGCGCGTCGTGCCTTTACGCAGGCGGGTATACCGACCTGGCGCACGCCGGAAGGCACTGTCACCGCTTTTATGCATCAGGTTGAGTACCGGCGTAATCAGAAGCAGCTGCGCGAAACGCCTGCCCTGCCCGCCACGCTTAACCAGGATAGTGCACATGCTCACCAGCTGCTGTCACAGGCGCTGGCGCGCGGCATTACCTCACTGGATACTCACGAAGTGCAGCCAGTGCTGCAGGCTTATGGGCTGGCCACGCTGCCAACCTGGATCGCCAGTGACAGTGCGGCAGCGGTAGCCATTGCCGACCAGATTGGCTACCCGGTGGCGCTGAAGCTGCGTTCACCCGATATCGCCCATAAGTCAGAGGTTCAGGGTGTGATGCTCTACCTGCGCAATGCCAGTGAAGTGGAGCATGCCGCCGAAGCTATTTTTGATCGGGTAAAGCAGACGCTGCCGCAGGCACGTATTGAGGGGCTGCTGGTTCAGAGCATGGCAAGCCGTGCGGGCGCGCAGGAACTGCGGGTTGTGGTCGACCAGGATGCACTGTTTGGCCCAATTATTATGCTGGGTGAAGGCGGAGTTGAATGGCAGGCTGATAAACAGGCTGCCGTTGCCCTCCCCCCGCTGAATATGACGCTGGCACGCTATCTGGTAATCCAGGCGATCAAGAGCGGAAAAATCCGCAGCCGCAGCGCCCTGAATCCGCTGGATATCCCCGGCCTGAGTCAGCTGCTGGTGCAGGTCTCTGATCTGGTCGTGGATTGCCCGGAGATCCAGCGACTGGATATTCATCCGCTGCTGGCGGCGGGCAATGACTTTACCCTGCTGGACGTCACTCTGACGCTGGCCCCGTTCCACGGCGATAACGAAACACGACTGGCCATTCGCCCTTATCCGCAGCATCTGGAAGAGCAGGTAGAGTTAAAAGATGGGCAATTCTGCCTGTTCCGCCCGATTCTGCCAGAGGATGAGCCTTTACTGCGCGATTTTATCAGTCAGGTCACCAAAGAGGATCTCTACTACCGCTACTTCAGTGAGATCAACGAGTTCACGCATGATGACCTCGCCAATATGACTCAGATCGATTATGACCGCGAGATGGCGATTGTGGCGGTCCGTCAGCATCAGGGGCGCCCCGAAATCATTGGCGTCACCCGCGCCATCTCTGACGCTGATAACATTGATGCGGAGTTTTCAGTGCTGGTCCGTTCGGACCTGAAAGGGTTAGGTATGGGCCGTCGTCTGCTGGAAAAGATGATCCGCTATACCCGACATCACGGCTTGCAACAATTAAACGGTATCACCATGCCTCATAACCGCGGCATGATTACCCTGGCCCGAAAACTCAATTTTCATGTTGATATTCAACTGGATGACGGTATTGTCAGCCTGAAATTGTCTTTACAGAATGAGATCAGCTAACCTTGTAGAGAAAGGTAAAAAACGTTCGAATCGACGAAGTTGATGTTATTATTTATGGTTATAACCCTGATTTGATGGCAAAAGGCCATGCAATGAACAGAGAAGAAGTGCACTGTGATGTTGTCTAAATTTAAACGTAATAAACACCAACAACACCTCGCAGAGCTGCCGAAACTGTCACAATCCATTGCGGATATGTCGACACTTTACTCGCCGGCCGAATTTCGTCAGACGTTGCTGGAGAAGATTGCGGCAGCGCATACCCGCATCTGTATCGTTGCGCTCTATCTGGAAAACGATGACGCCGGACGTGCCGTCATGGATGCGCTTTATCATGCGAAGCAGGCGCGACCGGAGCTGGATATCTCAATTCTGGTAGACTGGCATCGTGCGCAGCGTGGGCGAATTGGCGCAGCGCGAGGCGTAACCAATGCCGACTGGTATTGCGAAATGGCGACGCGTTATGCCGATATTGCCATCCCGGTGTATGGTATTCCGGTTAATACCCGCGAAGCCCTGGGTGTACTCCATCTTAAAGGTTTCATTATTGATGATACGCTGCTCTACAGCGGCGCCAGCATCAATGATGTTTACCTGCATCAGCATGACAAGTATCGCTACGATCGCTACCAGGTTATCCGCAATTCGCAGCTGACCGATACCATGTATGACTGGATCACGCTCAATCTGAAGCCAGCAGAAGCGGTTAACCGGCTCGATTTTGCTGAGCGCCCTTCCAGCCCTGAAATTAAAAATGAGACGCGCCAGTTCCGTCAGGATCTGCGTGGCTTCAATTATCAGTTTGAAGGGAATGCCGGCAACGATGAACTGGCGGTCACGCCGCTGGTCGGTCTGGGTAAGCATAGCCTGCTTAATAAAACCATTTTTCACCTGATGCCCTGTGCAGAACAGAAGCTGATTATCTGTACACCCTACTTCAACCTGCCCGCCTTGCTGGTGCGTAATATCATTAACCTGCTGCGCCAGGGAAAACAGGTCGAGATTATCGTCGGTGATAAAACAGCCAATGATTTCTATATCGCGCCCGATCAACCGTTCAAAATTATCGGCGCGCTGCCATACCTGTATGAAATCAATCTGCGCCGTTTCCTTAGCCGGTTGCACTACTACGTTACGACCGGCCAGTTGGTCGTAAGACTGTGGAAGGATGGCGAGAACAGTTATCACCTTAAAGGGATGTGGGTCGATGATGAATGGCAGATGATTACCGGCAATAACCTCAATCCACGCGCATGGCGGCTCGACCTGGAAAATGCGGTGCTGATCCACGATCCTCATCAGCAGTTAGCAGCGCAGCGTGAAAAAGAGCTGACGCTAATCCGTCAGCACACCACGGTAGTGACGCATTTCCGTGAGCTTGAAAGTATTGCTGATTATCCGGCCAAGGTGCGGAAACTGATTCGTCGTCTGCGCCGGATACGTATCGATCGTCTGATCAGCCGTATTCTTTAATCCCTGCGGCCATGAAGACATCCATTATGCGAAGCGTGCTGCCTGCTTTGCTGTTGTGTAGTGGAAGTGCCCATATGGCGGAAGATCAATGAACAGGACGGGATAAAGCAGAACACTTTGTCGCCTCCGGCAGTGAATATGGACATCGCCAGCACCTTTCTGGCCAGCAAAGCAGGTCTGTCGGCATTCTGTTTTCGTTAAGCCCTGGGGCGGGAAAAGAGCTGTATGACAGCCGCCCGAATGGCAGCGGCTGGAGCTGGAAAGATTTCGCCTGGGATGCCGCCGGTGCAGCCAGCGGCATTGCCCTGTGGAATCTGAGTCAGTAGCTGTTTTAAAGCTTAATCCCCTTACCACGCTTGTGCAGCAACAGCGACACCAGAAACGCCACCGCACCCATCGCTGAGACATACCAGAAAAAGGTGGTCTCAATCCCCTGCTTCTTCATCAGCAACGCGATATACTCTGCTGAACCACCGAAGATGGCATTCGCAACAGCGTAGGAGAGCCCGACACCCAGTGCGCGCACCTGCGGCGGAAACATTTCGGCTTTAAGGATTCCGCTGATAGCCGTGTAGAAGCTGGTAATCAGCAATGCCAGCATAATTAACAGGAAAGCCACGCCGGGACTCTGCACATTTTGGAGCAGCGTCAGAACTGGCACGGTACAGATAGCCGCGCCCGCACCAAAGATCATCATCGAGGTGCGACGACCGATTTTATCTGACAATGCACCAATAATCGGCTGAATCAGCATAAAGACCAGCAGCGCACCGGTCATCAGCCCGCTGGCCGTTTTAGGATCCATACCCGATGTATTAACCAGATACTTCTGCATGTAGGTGGTGAAGGTATAAAAACTCAGGGAACCGCCTGCGGTGAAACCCAGCACCATCAGGAAAGGACGGGTATGGTTGCGCAACAATCCAATTACGCTTCCCGCATCGCGATGTTCGCGGCTGGTCTTGTCTGACGTTTCTTCCAGAGAGCGCCGTAACCATAATGCGACAACCGCGAGCAGTGCGCCGAGGAAGAAGGGGATTCGCCAGCCCCATCTGCGTAGCTCCGCGTCAGTGAGCAGAAATTGCAGCACCACCACCGTCAGTACCGCCGCTAACTGGCCACCGATCAGCGTGACATACTGAAATGAGGCGTAGAATCCTTTGCGCCCTTCCAGTGCCACTTCGCTCATGTAGGTTGCGCTGGTCCCATATTCCCCACCCACCGATAATCCCTGAAACATACGCGCCAGCAGCAGAATGACGGGAGCCGCTACGCCTATCGTTGCGTAACCCGGCAGGCAGGCAATGACCAGCGACCCGAAACACATCATACAGACCGAAACCAGCATCGAATTTTTTCGGCCATGTTTGTCGCCGATATAGCCGAACAGCCAGCCACCAATCGGACGCATCAGAAATCCTGCCGCAAAAACGCCCGCAGTCTGTAACAACTGCGTGGTGGTATCGCCCTGCGGAAAGAAGATGTGCGCAAAGTAGAGCGAGAAGAATGAATAGACATAGAAGTCGAACCATTCAACCAGGTTGCCCGATGACGCGCCGACGATAGCCCAGATGCGTTTCCTTGTATCATCCGGCTGAATTTTATTATTTGTTGTTGTCATGCCTTACCTCTGTTCCTTGCTGATCAACAGCGTTTAAAGGATTGAGTAAAGCATTTAAGTCTACTAAAGGTAAAGGCGGGGTAATCTGAGATTAATATTGTGAGCCATATCGCCAATTAGCGAAAAATCAGCGAGTTGCTGGCGATTCTTGAGAGAAGCATGGGGGTTACGAGGGCTGCTGGAAGTGGAATTGCGGTCACTATTTCTACTTAATGTCGCAAAATCTGGACGTAAAAAAGCCCCGCACTCGCGTGCGGGGCTTCTTCACTTATTTGATGCCTGGCAGTTCCCTACTCTCGCATGGGGAGGCCCCACACTACCATCGGCGCTACGGCGTTTCACTTCTGAGTTCGGCATGGGGTCAGGTGGGACC
>Ga0157367_1000756_pt1 | contig 14969 bp, 11 predicted proteins | sample AttbisABBM2_FD_113142 | JGI IMG/M metagenome (GOLD analysis project Ga0157367, IMG submission 113142) | Fungus gardens microbial communities from leaf cutter ant in Botucatu, State of São Paulo, Brazil - Atta bisphaerica ABBM2 | ecosystem: Host-associated > Fungi > Mycelium > Unclassified ...
GGGCACTTGCGGGAATACCTGCACGATCCGCTCTTCATCCGAACGCCCGGCGGCATGGCGCCGACGCCGCAAGCCGACGCGCTGATCGGGCCATGCCGGGAAATTCTCGAGTCGCTGCGGCGCTTCACCGCGTGGGAAATCGCGTTCGATCCTGCGACAGCCCAGAGACGGTTTCGCATCTGCATGACCGACGCGAGCCACATCACGCTGCTTCCGCGGCTGCTGGCCCACGTCCGGGCGCAGGCGCCCGGCGTCCGGCTGGAAGCCGCACGGATCGACGGCAATACGGAACGCGCGCTCGAATCCGGCGAAGCCGATCTGGCGATCGGCTATGTGCCCTGGCTAGGCGGCGGCATTTATCAGCAGAAGCTGTACGACCAGGACTGGGTCTGTCTGGCCAACCGGCATCACCCGAGGATTCGCGGCCGCCTCGGGGCAAAGCAGTATCGTTCGGAAGGACATGTCGCCATTACGGCGGGAACGGGCGCACAACTCCTCGAGCAGGCGCTGCGACAGGCGCGCATCGAGCGCGACGTGGTGCTGGAATTGCCGGGTTTTCTGGGTTTGGGCGCGATCGTCCAGACGACCGACCTGATCACGACGCTACCCCGTCATATCGGCCAGACACTGGCTCAGGCGAGCGATCTGGCGGTTCATGCGTGCCCGATCCCGGTTGACGGGTTCGCGGTACGGCAGCATTGGCATGCGCGCTATCACCATGAGGCGGGCAACCGGTGGCTGCGCGGCGTCGTGATTGGATTGTTCGGTGCATCGCATTGACGGGTATTCGCGACGCCTGCCCGGTGACAATTTCAATGCGCAGCGCACGAGCTCACGAATTCATACGGTTTCGCGTCTCTCCACCGTCAACGACCGGTGAAAAACCGGTGACGAATGTATTTTCCGCTACGGTGACGCTCGGCTTTCGACCGGCGCGCTAGGTCCGCCGGACATACCGCTCCGAAACGACTGAGCGTTGCTGGATCCATGCGACGGCAAGCTCCAGCGCTTCATCGCGTGCCTCCTGGGCGTTGGCGAAGTCCCCATCGACCTGCTGCCGCGCCGAAACAATTTGTTACAACGAGCCGTTTTCACGCCCTCTTGAAGCGCGCGATGGGCGCCACTATTTCGCAATCCGCCAGACATCGGCTCGGCTGCACCGCGGCGTTCCACGCGCCCCGGTACCCGCAGCCGGATTCCCTCATTGGTGATCCTTTAATCGCTCAGGAGATGGAAATGCAGATTCGTCCCCTCTACGACCGGGTTATCGTCAAGCGAATCGAGACGCAGCGGACGACGGCTTCGGGCATCGTGATACCCGAAGCCGCGGCAGAAAAACCAGAACAAGGCGAAGTCGTCGCAGCCGGCAGCGGCCGGCTGCTGCAGGATGGAGCACCGCATCGATTGCCGGGCTGACCCTGACGACGGATGCAACGGCTGTCAAAGCGCCGCCGAAGGACGAAAAGCCGGTGCAGTCCGCCACACCGGAACTCGAGTACTGACCCGGCAGCGGGTCGTGCATGCGCCGGCCAACAGTCGCGGCCGGCGCAACGCGTTCGGCGCCGCACGCTGTCCTCGTAATGCGGCGCCGCCTTTTTCCGGAAACCGACATGAAACTCGAACTTCGCATTGACGCAAAGCCGCTCGACATTGAGCTCGACGACGTCGTGGCGGGACTGCTGACCGCCCGGCTTAACCTGCCCGCAGGCGCCGACAACAAGGACGCACTCGCGCGCTACCTCAGCGAAAAGGGCGAGCCCTGGAGTCTCGATGAGGAGCACATGCGCAGGCGCATACTTCGCCGGCTGATTCTGGATATCGCCGACCCGGCGCTGGTCATCCGCCATCTCATGGCTGACGAGTGAACTTGCCCGACCAGCCAGGACGGGGCCGTGGCGACATAGGCCCGTGTCTCGACTGTCTTGCTATCCCGCAGAATCGGACATCACGATGCCCGGCGATGCTCGCTCGTCTGTTCGCTCATCGATTCGGCTTCCCGCTGGCGTGCTCGGAATCGACTACCTCAAGTTTCTACAACTTTCGGTTGACGATGAGCTGCTCGGCGCGGCGTCACTCGGCGACGAAGCGCTGGGGGAAGCCATGAGCGCCATCCGCGTTGGTTCAATGCGCGCGGCACGGCCGGCAATGAGGGTCTTCTTTGATGGCTGCCGATTCTGGCTCGCCAGTCACTTTCACCGCTATGAGGCGGCCCGCCGTCTCGGTGCCCGTCATCAGGAATTCTGGTGCGAGATTAGGCCAGGTCCAAAGGACGACGCCGTGCGATATGCGTCGAGCGTTTCCGGCTTCGTGCATTTCCGCCACGACGCTTCCACATCGGCTGGCTGACCGTCATCGATGGATTCGTTGCGTTCGTTGCCCACGGCGAGCCACGTTTGTCGGGTTTGCTCACATCGTGTTCAGGCGGGTGGCCGCAGACACCTTTCTGCGTCTCGAAAGGCGGAAGACAGACGTGAATGGAACGAAGACCACCCGCTAACAACACGGTCCGTCTGGATCCACGGCGGTATCAAGTACGGCGACGGCCCCGACCGAGCGCTCGCATGGCCGTCCGCTACGCCGCATCGCCACGCCGTGCGCATCGCGCGCCGACGCTCAGCAGCGCAACGCCGAGCGCGGCCGCCCATTCGGTCGAGCATGGCATCGCGTCCGCGGCACCCGCCAAGCCGCCTGCCATATCCGGTGGCGCGGCCGGTTCGGCCTGCAGGCGGTCGACCATCTGCCGGAATCCGGCATCGCGCAGCGCGTACAGATGGACCTCGACCCACAGCGGGAAACATTCCCAGCCGGCGGCAATGTCCGCGTAGTCGGCGACCGTGCGAGAACCGCAACGCGCGCGCGTCGCCGGCCGCACCTTCGTCAGCAGTCGATCGCGGTCGCGACGCAGAATCTCGATCAACAGCTCGCGCTTGTGCGCGAAGTTCGCATAGAACGCGCCGCGCGTGTAACCCGCGCGCCCGGCGATATCCTCGATGGTCGTATCGGCGAAGCCCTTTGCGATGAAGCATTCGCGAGCGGCGGCGATAAGCCGTTCGCGGGTGTCGAGCCGGCGTTGCTCGCGGGGGAGGCGTGAGGGTTTCATCCTGTGCTGTCTGTGCGGTGGAAATGACTGATGCGGCGCGATATCGCGCCACGCGAAATGTCATGTCGACCCGGGCGCTGGAACGAATAGACGAGATCCAGATGCGTGACGAGCGGATTCGCGACGTCGCGCTTTTCGCAATGGTGGTCAGCGTCGTCGACATCGGGATGTACATCGCAAGTCAACGCCGAGATGCCCGCCCGGCGCGAAATTGAAGCCGGCTTCGAACGCCGGGTTCCATGACGCACTGTCCGACGACCGGGTCGCGCAGCCCGATCCGCCGGCGCCGACGTCGACCGGCGCGCCCGCAACACCGCCTTCGACCAATGCGGCGCACGATGTCGGCCGGCGGCGCGGCGGACGCTGAAGCAGCAGGTCGCATTCGTGGCAGGCGACCAGGTTGTCGGATTTCATCGGGTCTCGATCATGCGGGTCATGAAGGCCCGGCGCCGCGCGACGCACGGTACGCCGGGCATCGGGCGTCGAGTTTGCGGACCGGTGCGGCCCGAATGCGCGCGGCCGGCCCCTCGACGCAAGCAGCGGCTATTGCCGGGCCGCGACCGTCGTGCCGGTGTCGGGCGGCAGTTCGCCCATTGCCTGCAGCAGCGCCGCCGTATCGGTCATCCGTCGGCTCGCGGCACGCACCGCATCGAGCTCCGCGCTCAGATAGCGCTGCTCGCCCGACCGTTGCGCGGACATCGGAACGGCACCCAATGTGCGGCGTTGCGCCGTTTCGTGGAAGGCCTCGCCGGCCGCGCGCGCCGCGCGTTCGTTCGCGGCCAGCGCTTGCGCGTCGTTGTCCAGCGCGGCGAGCGAATCGGCGACGTCGCCGAATGCGGACAGCACCGCCGCCTTGTATTGCAGCACTGCGGCGTCGTACGCGTCGCGCGACGCCCGCCGGTGAGCCAGCAGCGCACCGCCGTGGAAGATCGGCTGCGACAGCCCGGCGCCGACGGCCCACAGCCCGCCCGCGCCCGACAACAGCGCCGGCCAGCTGAAGCCGCCGCGCCCCATCGTCGCCGTGAGCGACAGGCTCGGGAACAACTGGGCGGTCGCCTCGCCGACGTCCGCCGATGCCGCCTTCACGGCTGCCGCGGCCGCGCGGATGTCAGGGCGTGTCTTCAGCAGGTCGGACGGCACGACCACGGGCACGTGTTCCGGCAGCGACAGCCCGGTGAAGGAGGGGACCGGCGGCGGCGTATCGGGCGTGCGGCCCAGCAGGATCGCCAGCGCGTGAACCGCGCTCGCACGTTGCTGGCGCAGCGGCGGCAGCGTCGCGGCAAGCGACGCCGCGGCCTGCGTCGACGCCAGCGCCTGCACGTGGGACACCGCGCCAAGCGCGTAACGCTGCTGGTCTTCGAGTGCGGATGCCTCGGCGACGGCGACCTGGCGCTCCGTCAGCAGGATCTGGCGGTCGAGCGTCGCGGCGCGGATGGCGGTGCCGACGATGTTGGCCGCCAGCGCACGCCTTGCTGCTTCGAGCTCGCAACCGCGCGCGTCGACGCGCGCGGCGCTCGCGTCGTTCGCATATCGCGTGGCGCCGAACAGGTCGAAGGTGTAATGCGCCTGCAGTTGTCCGACGAAGACGTTGTAGCGCAGGCTTTGCGCGCCTGCGCCGGAGATGTCCGGCGTGCGCGTGCGGGCCGCCTGCGCGTTCGCGTCGATCGACGGCAGCGTCGATGCGCCGATCTGCGCGCGCAGTTCCTCCTGCGCGGCGGCGAGCGTCTTGTCCGCCGCGGCCAGCGTCGGATTTGCGCGCAGGCCTTCGTCGACCAGCGCGTCGAGCGCGCTGGAGCGATACAGGCGCCACCATTGCGGGACGGGCGCGGCGCCGACGTCGAATTGCTGCGCGACGCCTGCCGCTTCGGCGGTGCGCGGCGCCTGAGGCGTCGCGCCGTAGTGCGCCGGCAAAGGCATCGCGGGCGGCGTGCTGCTCGGGGCCATTGCACAGCCGCTCAGGCCGAGCGCTGCGCTCGCGGCGAGCACCGATGTGATACGGGGGAAATTCATCAGCATGTCTCCGAGGACGCGACGTCCATCGCACGCGACTCGCGTTCGTCGCTGCGCACCTTGAAGCACGTCGCATAGAGGGCCGGCAGGAAGAAGATGGTCAGCACCGTCGCGATCGTGATGCCGCCCATCAGCGCGGTGGCCATCGGGCCGAAGAAGCCGGAACGCAACAGCGGAATCAGCGCGAACACGGCGGCGGCGGCAGTCAGCATGATCGGCCGGAAGCGGCGCACGGTCGCGCCCACGATCGCGGCGAAGCGTGGCTGCCCGGCCGCGATGTCCTGGTCGATCTGATCGACCAGGATCACGGAATTGCGCATGATGATCCCGAACATCGCGATCACGCCGAGCAGCGCGACGAAGCCGAACGGCTTGCCGAACAGCAGCAGCGCCGCGACCACGCCGATCAGGCCGAGCGGGGCCGTCAGCACGACGATGAAGGTGCGCGAGAAGCGCTTCAGCTGGATCATCAGCAGCGTCAGCACCGCGATGATCATGAGCGGCATCTGCGCGTTGATCGACGTCTGGCCCTTCATGCTCTCCTCGGCTGCACCGCCGATCTCGATCCGGTAACCGGCCGGCAGCGTGGCGCGCAGCGTCGCCAGGGCGCTGTCGATGTCGCGCGTCACGCCGATGCTCGGCGCTTCGCCACGGACGTCGGCCTGCACCGTGACGGTCGGCTGGCGGTCGCGTTCCCAGATCACGCCGTATTCGAGCGTGTCGCGCACGTGGCCGATCGTGCCGAGCGGTACCGGGCCATGCGGCGTCGGGATCGCCAGGCCGGCGAGCCTGGACGGGTCGATGCGTTCGCTCTTCGGCGCACGCAGGTCGACGTCGATCAGCTTGTCGCGCTCGCGATACTGCGTGACCGTATAGCCGGACAGCGTCATCGCGAGAAAACCCGACACATCTTGCGACGTCACGCCGAGCTGGCGCGCCTTCAGTTGATCGATTTCGAACGACACCGATCGCTCCGCCGGCTCGTCCCAGTCGAACTGCACGTTGCGCGTGCGGGCATCGGCACGCACCTTGTCCGCCACTTTTTCGGCGATGCCGCGGACGGTCGCGATGTCGTCGCCGCTCACGCGGAACTTGATCGGAAAGCCGACGGGCGGCCCGTTTTCGAGGCGCGCGACGCGCGTGCGCACGGTCGGGAAGCGGCTTGCAAGCGTCGATTCGAGCCAATGCGACAAGCGGTCGCGCGATTCGACGTCCTTGGCCGTGATCACGAACTGCGCGAAGTTCGGCTGCTGGAGCTGCTGGTCGAGCGGCAGGTAGAAGCGCGGCGCGCCGGTGCCGACGAAATCGACGACGTGATCGATTTCTGCCCGGCCATCGAGTACCTTCTCGAGCCGCCTGGCCTCACGCAGTGTCGCGTCGAACGACGCGCCTTCCGGCAAGCGCATGTCGACCAGCAGTTCCGGCCGCTCCGAATTCGGGAAAAACTGCTGCGGCACGCGCGTGAATGCCGCCATCGCGATCGCGAACAGCACGCCCGTTACGCCCAGCACCACCCAGCGGCGCTCGATGCACGCCGAGATCCATCCGGACAGCCGCCGGTAAAAGCCCGTTTCATAAACGTCCTGCCCATGTGCATGAGCGTCGTGATGCTGCTCGGGCAGCATGTGGTAGCCGAGCAGCGGCACCAGCACGACGGCCGCGAACCACGACACGATCAGCGAGATCGCGGATACCTCGAAGATCGACCGCGTGTATTCGCCGGTGCTCGATTTCGCGAGCGCGATCGGCAGGAAGCCCGACACCGTGACGAGCGTGCCGGTCAACATCGGGAACGCCGTGCTCGTATACGCGAATGCCGCGGCGCGTGTCCGGCTCCAGCCCTGCTCGAGCTTCACCGCCATCATTTCGACGGCGATGATCGCATCGTCCACCAACAGCCCCAGCGCGAGCACCAGCGTGCCGAGCGACACCTTGTCGAGGCCGATGCCGAACGCGTGCATGCACAGTGCCGTCACGGCGAGCACGATCGGAATCGTGATGACGACGACCATGCCGGTGCGCAGGCCCAGCGACACGAGGCTGACGACGAGCACGATCGCGACGGCTTCGCCGACCGCTTCGACGAAGTCGTCCACCGAGTGCTTGACGGCATGCGGCATGCTCGACACCGCGGTCAGCTTCAGACCGGCCGGCAAGCCGGCCTGCAACTCGCTTGCCTTTGCATCGAGCGCCTTGCCGAGGTCGATCACGTCACCGCCTTTTTGCATCGTGATGCCGATGCCGAGCACCGCGTGACCGTTCGTACGCATCTGCGTGACGGGCGGATCGTCGTAGCCGCGCGTGACCTTCGCGACGTCGCCGAGCCGGAACGTCCGGGCGTTCACCGTGATCAGCATGTCGGCGAGCGCCTGCGTGTCCTTGAATGCGCCGCCCGGTCGTACGAACACGCGATCGTCGGCCGTCGTGACCGTGCCTGCCGGGGCGACGGCGTTTTGCGCGTCGATGGCCTGCGCGAGCTGCTGCGGCGTGATCGCGAGGCGCGTCAGCTGCGCGTTCGAGATCTCGACGAACACGTGCTGGGCGGGGTCGCCGAAGTAGTCGACCTTCGCGACGCCCGGCACGCGCAGCAGCACGGTGCGCAGCTTGTCCGCGTAATCGTGCAGCTGCGCGGGCGAATAGCCGTCGCCTTCGAGCGCATAGACGTTGGTATAGACGTCGCCGAATTCGTCGTTGAAGAACGGGCCGACGGTGCCCTTCGGCAGCGTCGGCCGGATGTCGCCGACCTTCTTGCGCACCTGATACCAGGTTTCCGGCACCTGGTCGACGGGTGCTGAATCCTTCATCGCAAAGAAGATCATCGACTCGCCGGGGCGCGAATAGCTCTTGACGTTATCGACGTAAGGTGCGGCCTGGAGCTGGCGGCCGATCCGGTCAGTGACCTGTTCCTGCACTTCGCGCGCCGTGGCGCCCGGCCAATAGGTCTGGATCACCATCGTGCGGAACGTGAACGGCGGATCCTCCGATTGCGCGAGGCGCGTATAGCCGATCACGCCGAAGATCGTCGCGAGGCCGATCAGGAAGATCACCAGTTGCTGATGCTTCAGCGCCCACGCGGAGAGATTGAAACGGTCATCGTCGCGCGACGCGGCATCGGCGTGTGCGCCGTGGCCCCCGTCGTTCGAATGCCAGTGTTGCGGAGCATTCATGACGCGAAGTCCTCCGCATGCAGCGGCGGCACCACGCGCACGTGCTGGCCGGCGCTGACCGTATGGACGCCTTGCATCACGACGCGTTCTTCGTCCGCGAGGCCCGACGTGACGGTGATCGTGCGCTCGTCGTAGCGTCCGACCGTTACCGGGCGCAGTTCCAGCGTGTCGCTGCCTTTGCGAACGACCCAGACCGCCGGCGCTTCGCCGCGATGAAAGAGCGCCGTGGCCGGCAGGGTGATCGCACGGTCCGCGGCGGTGTCGGCGGCGCCGTCGAACGTTACGCTGGCGGTCATGCCGGAGCGCACGTCCGGGCCCGGCGAGAGCAGGGTCAGCTTCACGCGCCAGGTGCGGCTTTGCGGATCGGCGGCCGCCGCGACTTCGCGCACGCGTGCGTCGAGCACCTTGCCCGGCAGCGCCGTCAGGCTGACGTGCGCGGTGCGGCCGACCGAGAGATCGCGCAGATCGCGCTCCGAGACGTCGCAGAGGATGTCGAGGTCGCCGCTCCAGTCCAGATGAAACACCGCCTGGCCGGGCTCGACGTTCTGCCCGGTATCGGCATCCTCCGACGTGATGACGCCGTCGTGATCCGCGACTAGCGTCGCGTAGCGCAGGTGATCCTCCGCGAGCGCTATTTGTGCGAGCGCGGAATCGCGTTGCGCGACCGCCGATGCATACGCATCCTGCGTTGTCTCGAGCTGCGCGGGCGCGATCAGGTTGGCCTGAGCCTGGGCGCGGTCGCGATCCAGTTGTTGCTTTGCGTAGGCGACGCGATGCTCGGCGGCATCGAGCTGTGCGCGCGCGTTCAGCAAAGTGTTGTGCAGATCGGCCGGATCGAGCATCGCGAGGGCCTGGCCGGCCTTGACGGTGTCGCCGATTCTCACGCGCCGCTCGACGATCTTGCCGCCGACCCGGAACGACAACGGCGTCGAATATCGCGCCTGAACCTGCGCTGGCAGCACGCGCTGCACTGCGCCGTTGTCCGGATGAACCGGTAGCGCGACCACCGGTTGCAGTTCGGGCGCCGGGGCCTCATGCGAGTGGCAAGCCGCGAGAAGAATCGCACAGCAGGCGAACGCGATCGGGGCGCGCCGAAGCGGCGGCACGATGCGTGTCAGAAACGGGCGCGTTGAAGTCCGCGCGTCAAGACCGGGTGATTTCACGATGTTTCCAAGACAAGTGAGGGGCCAACTGAAAAGGGGGCGGCGACCACGGCGGGTCGCACCGGTTTATGCAGGCGCGCGCGAGCGTCTCCGTCGACGGTGCGCATGACGATCAATCAGTACTACGACGTTTGAGGTGTAGTTCGTCCCGATTGCCGACATGGCACGGCTTGCGCACGGCGATGGCCAACGAGCGTGCCGACGGGGCCGTCCGCACGTCCCCGACGCTCGCTACCGTGGGTCCGCCACAGTGTCTGCACAGGAACCGGTTCTGTGATTTCGAGATTAGACTCATAACTGATAATATTGTCAAGTATGAGCGAGCAATCTAGAATTGCGCCATGCAGAAAATTCTTTTGGAAGGGGAAGGCGCGCTCGTGGACGACAAACCGGTCCGGCCGCGTCGCCCGAATGCGTCAGCGGGCGGCGCAGAGCAGCGCCAACCGCGCGGTGCCCGGCGCAAGCAGGCGACACGTATGCGCTTGCTGCGGGCGGCGTTCGGCCTGATGGCGGAAAAGGGCAGGGACAACGTCGCGATCAGCGAGATCACCGAGGCGGCGGATGTGGGGTTCGGCTCGTTTTACTACCACTTCGAATCGAAGGACGGCCTCTTCGCCGCGCTGACGGAATGGGTGTTCGACGATTTCGCGGACGAGCTCGAGCGTCTTGCGAGCGGTTTGTCGGATCCGGCCGAGGTCGTGTCGGTTTGCGTGCGTCACACGCTGATGCGCGCGCGCCGCGAGCGGCTCTGGGGGCAGTTTCTGGTGCGGGAGGGTTTCTCGGTGCGCGCGCTCGACCACGGGCTGGGCCAGCGCTTGCGGCGGGACAGCGAGCGCGGAATCGCGGCACGCCGCTTCGTCGTCGGTGATCCGTTCGTGAGCGTGCTCGCGATGACGGGGACGATTCTGGGGGCGATCGCGGCGGAGTCCTACGCGGCCGACACGGCTGCGGGCGGGGCGAGGAAGCCGGTGGGAGACGAGGGCCGGCTCCCCGAGCGGGCCGCGGCGATGGTATTGCAGACGCTCGGCCTGACGCGCGCGGAGGCAAAGGACGTGGCGAACCGACCATTGCCGCCCGGCGACTTCACCGCTGCGGAGAGCGGTTGACGATCGGTTGCCGCCGACGCAGGTCCGGTCGATCCGCTCATCGAGGTCGCGGCGCCGGCCTGACGCCGGAGCCGACTGCATGCTGCCGCACGCTGTCCGCGGCACCGTCGGCACGTCGCGCGCGGACAATGCGCGCCTGCGTTGTCGATCAACGCTTCAGAACTTGTACGTCGCGCCGGCCATCCCATAGTAGTTGCTGCGCGTCTGGACGATCGGACTGTCGCCGTAGCGCCCTAGCAACCGCGTGAAGCCGCTGCTCGCGTGCACCGACCAGTGCCGCGACACCGCCCAGTTCCACGCAAGCGACAGCGTCGCGCTGTCGACCCCGCCGCTCGTCGAGTACGGCCTGAATCCGCTGGCCGTCGACTGCGCATCGGTCACGCCGTAGAAGGTCTGCATGTAGCGCCCCGTGCCCGCATGCACGCTGCCCGTCAACACGACATCGTGCCGTCCGGCCGCGAACACGGGCACCGCGAGATCGACATGGCCGGACAAGCCGCGCGACGTGTGCGTGACCGGAGCGTCGACCGTGACGCTCAATTCGCCGCCATCCAGCAGCTTCACACCTGCCCGCATGCCGACGACCACCGCGCCCGGAATCCGGCCCATCCCCTTCAGATGGTCCGAACCGGGCAGATCGAAACGATTTTCGTCGGTACGGCCTGCGGCGTAACCCACTGCCGCCGACACGAACGCACCGTTCGGCAGGTTCAGCCGGTAGCCTGCGCCGGCGCTGGTGTCGATGAAGAAGCCGTTGCCGAACATCGCGGAGAACGAGGGCGCGACGACGGCGCGATACTGGTTGCTGCCCGGATAGCGTGGCGCAAAGCCGCCGCCGAGCGAAATCGCGTACTGGTTTTCGGCGTGGGCCAACGTGGCGAGCGTCAGGCCGGCAAGCGGCATGCAATAGCGGAAGGAGCGGAGGGATGGACGCACAATTTCGGGACCAGAGTGGCGGAGCCCGAAGTCTAGGTTCGACCGCGTGGCGCGACTGTCCGGAATCTGCGGTGAATGTGTGTTCAATTGTGATCGATTGTTCCCGACTGTCGTGCGCTGCCCGTGCGGCCGGAACGACGGTTAGAATTCCGGCTCCGCGCCGCGCGCCCACGTGCAGGACGAAGGACGGTGCGTGCATTTCGAGGAGACAATGAACGAGAATCCGCTTGCACACCGAGTGCTGCTGATCGAGGACGACGACCGACTCGCGCGACTCGTGCGCGAATACCTCGACGGCTATGAATTTGCCGTGAGAATCGTGCCGCGCGGCGATCTCGCGGTCGCCGCGGTACGCGAATACCGGCCCGCGCTCGTGATACTCGACCTGATGCTGCCGAATCTCGACGGGACGGAGGTATGCCGGCGCATTCGCGCGTTCACCAATGTCCCCGTGTTGATTCTCACCGCGCGCGCCGATGTCTACGACCAGGTCGCGGGCCTCGAAACCGGCGCCGACGACTACGTGACGAAGCCGATCGAGCCGCGCGTGCTGGTGGCACGTGCCCGCGCGCTGTTGCGCCGCGTGGAGCCCGCCGTACCGGAGCCGGCCGCAGATGCGCAGCCGCCCGCGCTCGTGTTCGGCGAACTGACGATTTCGCCGCCGAACCGCACGGTCACGTGGCGCGGCGATCCCGTCGACCTGAAGACCGCCGAGTTCAACCTGCTGCTGATCCTCGCGCGCGCGGCCGGCACGGTGCTGAGCCGCGACGACATCCTGAAGCAGCTGCGCGGGATCGAGTTCGACGGAATCGACCGGTCGGTCGACTCGAGCATCTCCAAGCTGCGCCGGCGCTTCGAGGACGCATCATCGGAGCCGCGCCGGATCAAGACCATTTGGGGCCGCGGCTACCTGTTCAGCCCTTCTGCCTGGGACGAGTAAATGCTGCGCCCATTGATCAAGCTGTATCTCATCGTCATTCTGTGCTGCGCCGCGTCGATCCTGTTGATTCAATACTCGTTCAACAGGATTTTCTACGAGCGCGTGGCGCAGGCACAGCGCGATGCGCTGTCTACCTACGCGTTTGTGCTGAACGACTATATCGAACGTCATCCGGGCGCGAAGCGCACGCTCGCGCTGCGCGAACTTGCGCAGCACGGAAACGAGCGATTCGGTTTCGCGACGATGGCCTACGCCCGCAGCCAACTGAGCGGCGCGCCGCTGCGCGACCTCGACGCCGGCAGGATCGCAATCAGTTACGACCGCAAGCATTACTACATGCCGCTCAAGGACGGTTCGGTATTGCATGCGAACCCGATCGGGCCGGCCGACCTCGACATCAAGATCTATGCAAACGGCATGGTCGCGCTGGCGGCGCTGTTCGCCGTCGCGCTGTGGATTTCGTATCACTGGCGCGACCTTCGCCGGCTGCAGAATGCCGCTCGGGCCTTCGGCGCGGGGAACCTTGCAACGCGCGTGAAGCTGTCAAGCCGCTCGAACATCTACGATCTCTCGCAGCAGTTCAACGACATGGCCGAGCGAATCGAAGCATCGATCAATCAGCAGCGGGAAATGATGCACGGGATCTCGCACGAGCTGAAGACGCCGCTCGCGCGCCTCGAATTCGGGCTTGCGCTACTCGCCCAAGGCGACGACAGCGCCCGGATGCGCGAGCGTCGCGAAGGGCTGCAGCGCGATGTGCGCGAACTCGACGAGCTCGTTACCGAGCTGCTGACGATCGGACGGCTGGAACAAGGCGCGAGCGAGCTTGCACCGATGGAAGTCGTCGTCGATGCGCTGATCGACAGTGTTGCCGGCAATGTCGCGAACGATGTCGCCGATCGGGGCCTCACGCTCGGCGTGTCGACGGCCGGCGCGCAGGCCACCCACGTGTGCGATCCGAAACTCGTCGCGCGCGCGCTGCTGAACCTGATTCGCAACGGCTCGCGTTACGCGTCGCGCACGGTGCGGCTGTCGGCGGCGAGCGATGCGTCGGGTGCACTCGTGCTGAGCGTGGATGACGACGGTCCCGGCATTCCGGTCGCCGAACGTGCACGCGTGTTCGAACCGTTCCAGCGGCTCGACTCGAGCCGCGACAGGCAGACCGGCGGATTCGGTCTCGGGCTCGCAATCGTGCGGCGCGTCGCGCTCGTGCATGGCGGAAACGTGCGACTCGAGGACTCGCCGCTCGGCGGTGCGCGCTTCGTGATTTCGCTGCCGGCGCGGGCTCTGCCGGAGCGTGCGGGAGATGCGCCGGGGAAGACGGTGTACGGCGGGAGCGAGTGCGCCGATCGCATCGCCGCGTCGAGATCATGACGTTCGCGCGCGGACGATCGCTACGGGCCGCCGCTTCGCCCGTGATGGTGCCGACGACATCCATCGATCTCAGGCGGGAGCGCGACGTCGCGACTGGGCGCATCGCGTGCGGAGAATTTTTAAAGAACCAATGCTCTATGTTCGGACTTCGAAGTGCACGATGCGAATTGACGACTTTTGTTCGAACATAGACGAAGTGACGGCATTATTTCGGCGAGGCTGTCAATAAAGTCATCAGTCACCTCGAGTCGACATCTTTGCTTTGCTATATGTTGTCCTACACAATTTCACGACAATTGACGCGGGCGATGGGAAAGCGGCATCGGAGCCGCGGCCCGGAAACTTTCACTTTCGAATGGCCCTGAATCGGGGCAGCCTCGGGTACCAGGCTCAACACAAACACAACGAAGACAAATCACCATGAACGCATCCGACATCAATATCCACAAGATTCTGGAGCTGCTGCCGCATCGGTATCCGATTTTGCTGGTCGATCGTGTGCTCGAATTCGAGCCGCAGACGCGGATCAAAACCCTCAAGAACGTGACGATCGACGAGCCGTACTTCGTGGGGCACTTCCCTGGGCAACCGGTGATGCCGGGTGTCATGATTATTGAGGCGCTGGCCCAGTCAGCCGGCCTGCTGACGCTCGGCGCGGACATGGAGCGGAGGGCAGGGGCGCTGTATTACTTGGTCGGGATAGACGGCGCGCGATTCAAGCGCGTGGTGCGCCCCGGCGACCAACTCCATCTGAACGTTTCCGTGGTGCGTTGCATCCGTGGTATCTGGAAGTTCCAGGCTAACGCGACCGTGGGCGGCGAAGTGGCCTGCGAAGCCGAGTTGATGTGCACCGTGAAGCAGGCCGAAGGCTAGGATCCGCTAACGCAACTGGACAAGGCGCGAGGTGGCTTCGCGCCGCGTTGAACGGCGTTTGTATGTGCTGCACAGGCGGCCCGCGTCTTCAACTGCAGTCGGAGGCCGGACATCCCGATAATCCGGTTCAGCCTGTCTTTTCATATTTTACATAAGGTGATTTAGCGAATTTTTAATTTGTAGCGGCTAGATAGTAATGTCCGCTTTTAGCTACATAGAAATGTCCGCTTTGATGGCCAGTAAGCTGACCAGTCGCCGGGACTCCGGCGCTGGAGGCGTCGATGGCCGCAACAGAACGGA
>Ga0157367_1000758_pt1 | contig 14933 bp, 9 predicted proteins | sample AttbisABBM2_FD_113142 | JGI IMG/M metagenome (GOLD analysis project Ga0157367, IMG submission 113142) | Fungus gardens microbial communities from leaf cutter ant in Botucatu, State of São Paulo, Brazil - Atta bisphaerica ABBM2 | ecosystem: Host-associated > Fungi > Mycelium > Unclassified ...
CACTATGTAATATACCATATATCATTGGAAATGATTTGATGAGCACTTTCTAACACAAGTTTGATTGTATGAATCTGTCCAGTTATTCATGAGATATTAGCAAACAAAGATTTTACAGTTACTGATGGCCTAATATCTTAGTTGTTTGTTGTCACTTTTGTATATTCCACATATGTGCAGATAACCCTCATTTGGAGCTTTCCAGCGCAACTTAGTTTGTGAAAATCGGTCTACTGGTTGTGGAGATACAAGCTGAATGAAGTTTGTGACAATATACCTCTATGTCTGAGGGCTAGACCTCAGACTTAACAACGTCAATTATTCCTGTTAATACTTTTCATCATCTGTCAATCATTATATCCTTATACTGAACCCCTGAAACACTATTCAGCCTTAGTATCACAACCAGTGAGTATCTTATTTGTGATATGAAATAAAGAACCAAGGAGGTTCTTGAATGAAAAGGATATTGAATTCTTTTTTATTTTCTAGGATTATATTATATTGGTGAGTACTCTATTCTTTCAAATATTCTGTGAGAATAAATAAAGACTTCTTATAATCATAAACATATCTTGCCCACAGTTGAGTAGATTTATTTACTTCTGTTTTCACAAAGCTCTTGATATTTCTTGGCATACCACTTCTTGTTGAAACAATGTTTTCAGAATGGACAGATGTTGGAGTCTATTTGATAATTACCCTTGTATTTGATATATTTGAAGCTATATGGGTATAGTTTTACCTGTTTGGTTTCAAGTCTTGGTGGGTTTATTTTGAAATTTGCCTTGTGGTATCATGCAAAATGTAAATGATGTTTAACTTTATGAAAACCATTGAATTTGACATATTTTTCTCTGTAAACATAGCATGAAAATATGGTGTATTCCTATTTCTAACAATTTTTACATTGTGAAACTCTCAGGTTTATGTTTGTATCATGAATGGTAGCAATGTAGCTACCTACATTGTTATGGAATGCTTTAGACACTAATATTTTTCTTTTCCTTTTATCTATTTTCTTGATTTTATATTTCTTTTCTTTTGAATTTCTTTTTCCTTTTTATTGACAATGAAGAGGCATGTGACATTGTAGTCACATGACAGGTCACATGATGTGACATCATAGGCCTAAAACATGGTAGAAGAATCTAGAAGATAACATCAGGGCATATAGATGCAACATGGTGGCCTTAAGTAAGACATGATACAGATATGAGGTAGTAGCACAGACTAACATATAACAGTATAAATAGGACTCTAATTTAGCAGAGGCTCCTTGTTGAGTTCTCTTGTGACTTTCCCCACTTAATTGCTTAACTGAGAGCTTTACCACTTGTATTATCATTGGACTTTGTGTTTAGTGGTTGCCACAACATATATTGAAGTACCTATTAATTAAACCTTTAGCTTTAGCATTATTTTAGGCATCCCAGATATCAATCTAAACAACTGTCATATTAGATTCAGGTGATGCTTTGATAACTCTTAGTTTAGATACAAGAGTAACATTATTGAAAATATACATTGTTTTGATAAGTCTCTCCACTATATCAGAAGTAATAGGAATATTAGTATTTTTCAAGAGATACTCAAAATCTTAAAGTAGAACTTTAATTGAGAAAGTCTAGGAGCCAAGATATCTTTTGTATCAATGATATTTATGTTCTTTTTATGATGTTGAGGTCAAATGGAGGAGTAACTTTGTTAGTCATAATAGTAAGGCCTTTGCTGTCAGCTCAAATAAAGTTGGCCATGATGTTGGATTTAATATTCTTTAGCACACTATTAATGTTTGTTATATACTTACTTGATAACACCATGAATTTTGTGGAGTTAACTTGACTTATAAGAACTAAAACTTGTCTTCTGGATAGTCTCTTGGAGGTTATGTTAATTCTAGGTTTATCTTTCCTAGGTTCATTGATGACTTTGTGAACTTCTTCAATTTTTAAGGATAACAGACCTGGGAAATTCTCCTTGATTTTTACAATTTGTTTAATGTTGGAGGCAGATACTTGTGTATATGATTGACTGTTCTAACTGTTAATATCTTTGGCTGGTATTTTATCTTTTTCTTTGAAGAATTTTGATTTCTCAAGAATCTTTTTACTAAGTCTCAGTGGAATTGGTAGAGGAATTCTAGAAATTTCTGTGCTCTTCTCAAGGGAGCTATGTTAGAAATAGACCAGCTACTGAGCTAGTTATGCTAAAAGTGCATAATGTTAAGCTTAGCTTTGACATCTGGCTGGTACTATATATATATTTTATATTGTACTTCTAACAGGCTGAAGTTTTTCTTCTTCTTAGAGTTACCTTATACATTCTTTGGTATAAATTTTGCTAATATGCACTATTAGAATGATCTGTTATTCTGATCAGTTTTCAATGTATTCCATCCTATCCCATAGATAGACAAAATAAAATCCCAAGCTGCTTATCCAAATCTTGAAATAATAGAAAGATCTTTCTTAGTTTTATTATGAATTTGCCTACTTCTGATAAAGTTAGCTATTCTGTGAAGTAATATGGAAATATTGTTTGAGTCTATCTTTAAAAATTCATTAGTATCAAAAAGAAAAATAGAAAGAGCAGCACTGTTCCAAGACCTTATTTCTATTAGTTGATTTTCTTCATATGGAATGAAGGATGAATAAAGACCTTGTGAAGTAGAAGAAGTATTAAGATTTTATGAAGTATATGTATTTGTGTCATTATTGTTTACATTCTCACCATTCAAATTTGGTGTGTTTGTGTAACTTATTCTCTCATTAGTCATCTTGTTATTCTCTTAGTCTTAATAGAACAAAGAGAATCTTTGAGATTCATCAAATTGGTTTGCCCAAAAGGGATTATTGCTCTGAGCTTCTATTTTTTCAATGTAGGAGACAGAAGATATGCTTAAATAAGCTGATAATTCTCTAGAATTGTCAGTACTAGAATGGATGGACCTATCTCTTAGAGTGTCTATATTTATATTTATATTCATATTGTTATGAATTATTGAAGAAGAAGCTATGCTAGTAACAGAAGAAAACAATGTATTTGCTAGTTTTCTGTTGGATACTATCATATAAGATAGTAGTTTGAAAGAAAGAAGTGATATATATATTTTACTTTTATTTTATTTTTATTTTATTTTATTTTTATTTCTCTTATTTTTAAAATTAGAGTTGGAGCTAGTGTGACAGTTACATATCACAAAGAACATTATAGAAGGTTTTAAAACAATAATATTATACAATATGTATTATACATATTGACCTTAAGGCAAATGTGTGCTCTTTAGAATAGATTAGGTTTAGTATAGTATGGACTATTAGTCCAGCATATATAAGATAGACAGATTATACTCAGAAAATCTATTAAGTTATTTTATGTTAATCTAATATAAGGTTTTTCTTTTGACTTATCTCTAGGTCTTAAGTCATAACATACTAGTATTTACTACAGGTAAGTTGTTACTAGTTGTCTATACTATGCTATACTACTGTGAATTTTGTTTCTTCCAACAAATTATGAGCTTTTGTTATCTTAAAATCTAGTTAGTACTTTTTTAGGCTATTTTTTTATCAATGAGAAGGACTTAACTAACTTTACTAGTGAGCTAACATCTTGTTACTCTTAGACCTATTACAGATTGAGCTGATTTAGAATTACTTCATACTTATAGAATTCTCTTACATTTTACATGTACTAATAGCTTATTACTGGTAGGGTTAAATATTTGTACTCTAGCTAGCTATATTTGCTCTCTAATTTATGCTGATTATCTTTATTGATAGTAATAGCCAACTTTGTTGTGACTCTTTTCAAGCTTACTGATCCTGCTAACTATTCCTTCTAAGAGATCTATGTTAAATCAACTTTTGCTCTCATCACCTATTCTGAGGCTATTTTTACTACTGGATACTTTGGCACTCCCTCAGACCACTGATGTGGATGAGGTCACTAGAAGAAACTTACTAAACTTCCAAGTCTTGGCTATTCTTAATTCTACTTGTTAATGTATAATCAGCTTAATACTAAGGCCCTTTGAGCTTATTTATGGACTCTTATAGAAATATCTAGTCTAATATTAGTTTTTGTCAACTACCAGAGAATAGTCATATTTCAAATTTCCAGTAATCAAAACTCTGCTTTTTAGATTGCTAAGTCTGATTCTTCTTATGTAAGACTTTATAGGAATACTTATAATATCCCTCTTTTCTTACAGATTGATGATTTACTAAATTCTTTGGCTTAGTCTACCCAATCTATACAAACTATCCTTAAATATAACAATACAATCTTCTATGCTAATGTAATGGCTACAATGAAGAACTTTGTAGTCTCAAAGAAAATTAATTATGTATTCATGGCTTTGAGTCAAAACAAATTTGTTTTATCTGACTTGCCTATTGTTGTGAATTTTTCAAAATGTGAAAAAACACTGTGTTTCTTATATAAGGGTAAAAAAGCATCTTACAGTAGCTTTTATGAAAATGAATAGCTCTTAGATTCTGGTGTCTCTATCCAATTTACTCTATTTGAGTCTGACTTTGTTGACATGACTCCAGGTAATTATAATTCTAGTTAAGTTGAAACTACAAACTCAAAAGCATCACTATTATATCAAAATTATGACTAGTATATTGTGTTTCTAGCATATAAATACATCTTCTTTTTACTAGATAAATTCTTCAGTCTTGACTAAGAGTAGAAGATAATAAAAGCAGTTTTATTTTTTGTTCTAAGTCTCATGATGCTATTCTATTAGCTACTCCTAATCTTTGGGATAATATTCAGATTGTGAGAACTCACATTCTTATGTATAATGTCCTCAATTCTATAAGTCTTATAATAAGATATCTAGACTTTGAAACTTTGCATTATTATTTTGAACATGTCTTTGATCAAGTCATGTATATATCCTTAATAATATTGAAGATGTGAAGAAGATCCATTTCCCAATACAGAAATATGTCTGCTATAGTTATACCTTTGAAAAGATATACTAACACAGTTTTTCTGAGAACTCTGTTTACTTCAGTGAGCCTCTAAGATTAATTCACTTAAATTTTTTTGAGCTATTTACCTTGTCTTATTCAAAATACAAGTGAGTGGTTATATTCCTTAACAAATATTTCTTCTATTACAACCTTGCTTTTCTGTGCAAAAAATCTAAAGTTGCAGAAACAATTAAGTCAATTTTATAGATATAGTTCAATACTACTTTTCATTCTATAAAGAGATTGCATACTAATAATAGGAGAAAATATGTAATATTGGAATTACAAAATAGTAAGAGATTATCCAAGTCTCTGAGACTAGTATTCCACATGTATACTGACAGAATAGTTATACTAAACAATTAAACCACACCTTGCTAAAAAAAGGTGCAGTTAATGCAACTTAAAGCATATCTATGTCAGGTAAGAAACATGCACAGAAAAAGAAGCCATTTGTAGGAAAATTTGCAGAAGAGTGTGGAAATATTATCTAATATATGTGGATGAGATTCTGGGGTTATCTTAACTTTAGCAGATGAGCTGTGCCTCTGCTTGTTGCAATAGTCATATTTTGAATGGAAATTATAACAAGAAATAAACTATTATAGAAGTCAAACTTTTAAGCATGGGTACTCAGAACAGTATACTACACTAGGTGATTTTCAAGCTAAGAAATTATAGAGTATTTACTTGTCTTAAATACCAGTACTAAGTCTATTCTTAGGAGATCTTCTTGGATAATAAACCCAAAATGTCATACTTCTGTATCTTTGGCTGTAGAGCCTATATATTTCTCTCTAGTAAACTTCATACAAATAAACTTACATTGTATTCTGAATTGATAATATTTATTAGATATAAGGACAATGGTTATTGCTTTATATACTATACACTAGGAAATATCATTTTATGCTCAATATATGCTATCTTTGACAAGGAACTTTTCTCTCAATATACTAACTCTCATACAAAAGAGCACAAATTGTATAATAAGTTATTAGACAAAATAAGTCCAGAAATAGAGTTGTTAGTACCTAGCTCTTCTGAAAAAGATGGACCTGCTCTAGTATCTATTCCATACATATCTATTTCCCTCATTCAAAACAATCCTCCTACTCCTTCACCTTCTTTTTCTTATAAGTCTCCATCTTTCTTACCTACTCCAGTGTCTAAAAAGTCTACAGTAGAGATTGAAGAAAATAATGATGTTGACTCTGATGTTGAAATATGACCTCTTATATCAGAATCAAAGACAGTGGACTTGTTCTTTTCCAGTTCTAGTTTTTTATTTAAAGTCTTTTCTATTTTTTGCTTGGATTTTTCTATCTCTTTCCTCTTTTCATCTTTATTTCTTATTTTAAACTTAGAAGGAACAAGGTGAAATGACAAGGAGTGACAACTGTGATATAAATTACAAAGATTACAATCATGGTCATAATATCATGTGATATAGTAGAAGGATAATGTCATATATTATAAAGGATATAATGACTTTATTTATATAGACTCAGAATATTTAGGGTAGGCTAGATGTAGGTACACACAGACTATATACCAGAGGTATATAAAGTAGATATATCTGTACTAAGAACCTTACTGAGTTTTTTTGTACTAAACAATATCAGTTTCTTCTTTTGACCAAACTCTTGGACTTAAGTTATAATATCTCAGCTCTTAACAACCTTTGCAACTTGCTCTGCAGACACCATAACAAGGTCCTGAATTGAGAAAATATAAGCATCAAACTTAGATATCCTTTAAAGAAGAGAATATTTATAGAGAATGAGAATATCCTATCAATATTCTATGAAATCCTTTATAGCATCCAAGAGAGAGGTTTTCCAACCCCAATATAGTATGTAATATGCATGAAAATACTTTGTTATGATCTTAAATCCTTAGAGTGGAATAAAAGAACAAACTCTTGTATTAGAGTAAACACAAGAGAACTTGATAGAGAGCTCTTTATAAAATAGTCTATCTTATATACCTATCTAGATGGTCTATGCTAACTACTGTGAACCCTACCCTAAATGACCATGTGTAAGGCATGAGGTCAATATGTGGTATATATGTTGTATGATGTCACTTCTTCTAGAACCTTCTACTTTCTTCTCTCACATCCCATAATCCATGTTGTGACCATACTATCAAATGTGACTGATGTGACAGTGTTACCAATCACTTCTAATCCTAACCTCAGAGTTCTAAAAATAGAAAATGTAAAATAATTCAAAATAAAATAGAAAATAAAAATAAAAATAAAATAAAATTGAAGTCTATTGTTTTTATTTCTTACATACTTGTCTGTTAGATGTAGTCCACACCTCATTATCTGAGATCCAGAAGAGGCCTTTTAGATATCAAAATCCAAGTAAAGATATATTATCCAATAATGCAGAAGTTAGAGTAGAATAACCTTTGGCTTCAGTATATGTGCTGTATCTTTACAAGTTGTACTAGTCACATATTTCAGACCAAAACCAAGGACTTTAGGAGGTAGACAACTACCAAAAGGTGGCAAGATTTGTCATTGTTAACACCAAAAGAGCAGTGTTAGTTTTAGTTAATTTTCAGAATAGCAAAATGTAGAGTATCTAGTTATCTTAAATATTAGTACTTTATAACTAAGACTATATCTGAGAATCCATGGAGACAAGTATCTACTCTGTGTACACTAAAAGTTCTTGAAATAGTGTTTGGAATTGCATAGAGAGCAGAGGAAAGCCATATGCTTAATTATAGAGTGATCTACACTGGAAGAGTGATATCTATTTCTATGGATGTTTTGAGTTTAGTAGAATAGTGAGCATTATCCATGATAGGATTAGATGAGGTCAGATGAATTTTGATAGTATATGATATTGTTAGGAATTACAAAGAATTCATCAGAATATATAATGATTTTCTGTTATCTAGAATAATAAGGATAAATGAATTTGATTACCCATATACCTTACTCAATAATACTGTTGAGATAAATGAGATTCTATATAATATCCTGTAGGAAGGCAAATACCTAATCATTGCTGATAATAATGGGGTAGAATAGATACTTCATCTCATATAGGTAAATTATAATTCAGCCAAGCTAGCTATTATTAGCTACTTGGTATATCTTGTAAGAAAAGGGAAAGTAGAGAAAATTTGCTTTCTCTTAGTTCAATATGCAGCAGAGTCTTGCCCAATTTCCAAAAATCTTAGAAATATTGTTATAGAACACTTTGAATACTAATAATTTTTATTTTATTTTATTTTATTTTTCTAATTTTATATTAATTTTGTTTTGTTTTCTTTTGATTTTGGATGGTAAAGAGGCATGTGACACTGCAGTCACATGACAGGTCACATGATGTGACATCATAGGTCTAAAACATGGTAGAAGGATCTAGAAGATAACATCAGGGCATATAAATGCAACATGGTGGCCTTAAGTAAGACATGATACAGATATGAGGTAGTAGCACAGACCAACATATAACAGTATAAATAGGACTCTAATTTAGCAGAGGCTCCTTGTTGAGTTCTCTTGTGATTTTCCCCACTTAATTATTTAACTGAGAGCTTTACCACTTGTATTATCATTGGACTTTGTGTTTAGTGGTTGCTACAACAAATATCACCAAATTGCTAGCTAATATTCAAAAGAAGTGGTTTGAGTTCTGCCTTAAAAAGCTGAAATCACTTAAAAACAAAAATGTTTATGAAGTTGTGAACTTCTCTAAGAGACAGAAAGTAATTAAGAATTACTGGGTATTTAACATTAAGTTTGATAGTCATTATAGATCTTGACTTATTAAAAAAGGATTATTTCAAGTTGAAGAAATCAACTTTGATAAATTGTCTTCTCTAGTTATCTGTTATGAGATAGCATACCTTTTTCTAGCTATTACTGCTCTTGAAGATTGGAATATTCATAATGTTGATATAAAAACTATCTATTTATATGGTAATCTAGATAAGAAAATCTACACAGAGCAGTCTAAAGGTTTTAAGCTATCTAGCAAATAAAAGAAAGTCTGGTAACTTTATAAAGTATTGTATGGTCTTAAACAAGCTAGCTTATCTTGGTAGTGGATTATGACTAAGTTTATACTAGTTCTAGGATTTAAGCAATATAAATTTGATACTAATATGTATTATCTCATTGATAAAGAGACTAGAGAGCTTGTTATAGCAATTGTCTATGTCAAAGATATTTGCTTCATAAGTTTAAAAGATTTTCTGCTTCTCTTAGAGTTAAAGCAAAAATTTATAACAAAATAAGAATGTTGTGATCTTAGAGAAACCAAAGAGTTTCTTGATATGCACATAAGTTGTAATCTTAAGAATCAAAAGATCTTTGTAGACTAATCTAAGTACTTGAACAAAGTTCTAGCATACTTTAATATAGCAACTAACCCAACAAGTATTCTACTACTATTAGGCTATGTACTTAAACCTAATAATAAACAGTATGATCTCAGTTTCTATCAAAAGTACTAGCAACTAGTTAGATCTCTGATATATCTAATAATTAGCTTATATTCTAATATAGGATTTACTGTAGTCAAACTTGCTCAACAGATAGTAAATCTCTCAAATTGTTAGAATTGAGAATTGTTATAATTTAAGGTTCAAGAGTTAGAACCAAAAGTTAAACCTTGAATTGGATTAATCACAAGAGAACTCAATAGAGTTTCTAGTACAATGTATCTACCTTATATACTATACTATCCTACTATGTCTAGCCTACCCCAAAGACCATATATAAGTCTTAAGACTAACATGTATTAAGTATATTGTATGATATCATTGTTCTAGAAGCTTCTATTATATTTTATTATAACCATATGACTATGTGACTGTGATATTGTACTAAACCCTAACTCTAAATAAAAGAGCAACAAAAATAAAAACAAAATGAAAAGGAAATAAGAAAAAGAAAAAGTAAAATCCAAGTTCAACATTTCTAACTCTGAAAAGAATAGTAGACTTTGTTTATTTTTATTTTATTTTTATTTATATTTTTTTTGTTTTGGACTTAGGTAAAGGGTGTAATATGATATGTGACTGTCACATAATATCAGAGTTACAAATAATAGACTTTATTTTATTTTTATTTTTAGACTTAGGGTTAGAGTTAATGTGATGTCACATGTTACTGTCACAAATTGTTACATGATAAGACTTAGTATCATATACCAGTTACTGTCACACAATACTGTCATAGTCATACTATCATATAATTATATATTACAATAAAAAATAGTAGAAAGATTTAGAAGAAATAGTATTATTACAACATATTTAACATATGTTGACCTTATGGATAACACATGGTCTTTAGGGTAGGTTAATGATACAGTAGCATAGACTGGTAGCTTAGTATATATAAAATAAACTAGTTTATACTAGGAACTTTATTAAGTTCTCTTATGATTATCTAATCTAAGGTTATTCTTTCAACTTTACTTATAGGTCTTAAGTCTTAATATACAAGTTACAAAGTGTAATGAAAGTGTGATACTTGTTACAGGATAGTCATACATGTTATTATAACACAGAAGATTGTAAAAGATTTTGGAATAAATAATATTATATAGTATGGCAATAGCATGTTGGCCTTATAGAATAGTTTGTAATAGAGAACTTTATTAAGTTCTCTTGTGTTATTCAATTTAAAAGTTGTTTTTTATTCTATTACTTGAACCTAAGTTATAACACAAATGAGTATTATCAAGCTGGATTACATCTCTATAGATATTTGCTTAATACTTGCAAAATACTTGCAAATATTAGATCATTTATGATAGACTCAGCAATAAGTCTGTTATAGCACATTTTGATTTAGACTAGGTACAAGATCTAAAATCATGTAAATCTATAACTAGAGATCTTATTTTTACAGCTTGCAAAGTAACATTCTGGATGAGCTACTAGCAAAAGACAGTAGTTCTGTCTTAAACTGAGGTTAAATACATGACTCTTTTTGATTGTGGCTATCAGCTTGTCTGAATAAGAAACCTTTCATATAAGAGAAGTGTTTCAAATATATTGATATTTACTATCACTACATAAGAGATCTAATTGAAAATAAACAAGTTAAACCATATCATATTGACAGAAAAAAAAAATTCTACTGATATTCTAACCAAAAACCTTGGTCAAGTCTTGTTCAGCCATTTCTATCTATTATAGTATGCTTAGGCACTACTATATTTCTTTTTTTTCTTGATTTAATATTTCTTTTATTTTTATTTTTTATTTTCATTTTTATTCTCTTTGATGATGAAGAGGCACATGACAAAGGAAGTTAGAGACTTAACCAAATTCTTCAAAAGAATGACCCACCTAAAGTAAAGAAATTAAGAAAAAAATCATATTCTCAAGCTTTATTGGCAGGGAACAAACATTGTGAGGAAAACCTTGAAGATCAAGGAAACATTACCTAAACTTCATGCAAACAAGATCAAAAATATTTAGAAGATCATCAGCAGAGGGAACAAACTGAAGCCTCAGATCAATATGACTACCAGGTATCTGTCAAGAAAACAGGTTATCATCCCCATAAACCAGAACAACATTTCCAGGTTCATTGAAAACTCTAGTGACCATATAGTTAACATTAACAGGCTACTCAAGAATATCAAATTTGATTGCAAGGTAGATTATATCCAAACAGAAAAATTGAGCATTATTATTGTTACTAATAAGGTTGCTTCCACTTTAGATCTACAAACTATGGAGAAGTATATAAAGAACTCCAAGCAAATCAATGCTGACCATGTTGATATCCTATGACTATCCCAGTCCAAATTATATCTTACAATTATTGGTTTTCTGTATTTCATGGAGAATTTAAGTACTCCTATTACTTTGGATATTATAAAAAATGTTATCAGAAGTAATCACATCTTTAACAACTGAAGCCAAACTCTTTGCCATTAGGTGTGGCATCAATCAAGCCACAAAACTTCAAGGCATTAGTAAAATCATCATCATTCCTGACTTCATCCATTTAGAAAGTAAGATCTTTGATTATTCATTATATTCTTTTCAAATCTATACAGCTACTATATTGCAAGACTTAAGGAGATTTTTTAACTCCAATTCTGACAATACCATTGAATTCTGGGAATGCCCAAGTTATAGCAATTGGATTCTTCACAAAGCTGTTGATAAGGAGACTAAAAAATTCCATCCTTCCCTGTGGAAACTGTCATGGGATTTTAGCAAAAAAAGAGATTGCAACAATCTCATTAACTATTGTAAAATGACCTTTCAAGCATTAGACAACAAAGAGCATAACTTCCTGAAGTTACTTGATGATGAAGATAAATCACTTGAACTGGCTTATTCCAAAAGTGGAATGTGGCTCAAGTATTTTGGCCATTCAAACTCGCTTTGTGCTAGAGCCTCTAGAGCAATTGTTAATCATGCACCTATCAGGGAGTATAGGCTTAGATTCTTCCTTCATGAAGAGTTCAAGTGCTTATGCAACAATTACCCCATCGAGTTGAGATATCACATCTTATATGAATGCAAGAGATTCAACAACTATTAGAATCTACAAATGGATACTATAGATCACTTCACTTTCTTTCTTATACATAATAGCAGTGCTTTCTCTTTTAGAGATAATATTATATAATTGGCTATACTTATATAGTCTTTCCTTTTTCTTTTATTTTTCTTTTGCATCTTCTCTCTTTCACTTTCACTTTTTCTGTTCTTTCTCTCTGGTTTTTCTTCTTCATGTTGCATCTATCTCTTTGTATGTAGTTACAAAGTAGATATTATGGTCTGCTCTCATGCCCCATGTAATAAATTGCTAATATAAAGAAAAGAACCACATGACTGTAGTCATATGATATATTACATGATGTAAGGTTATAGGCCTAGACTCTGAGAGAAAGGACTAGAAGGATAACATCAAGATATATATTAACAGCATGTTTACCTCATGGTATACACATAGTATACTTAAAAACAACACATAGATATTAGGATTTTATTGTTAGCATGGACCATAAGTACTTTGTATAAATAGTATAGGAATACATTAGAAACTCCTTGTCAAGTTCTCTTATGATCCCTACTTGATATCTACCTTGATATTTATTGCTTGTGTTGCTATTGGTCTTTTAACTAGTGATTGCCACAATACTATTTCTTTTTTGGCTTAGAAATACTTTAAGCTCATCTACTTCTGCTTTTATTGCTTAACAGCTGATATTTTAAGTAAGGAGGAGGGTTGCAAAGCATTCTGCTTAGTAAGCATATAGTCTATAATCTGTAATACTAATTAGATAGTCAATGTAAAAAATTTTCATATAGACTTATCTTTTATTGTCATAATTACTTCTCCAGCTCTCCATTCATTATAGATAAGTGGTTACCAGTTATCTATACTATGTCATGCTGCTATACATTCTGTTACTTTTAATAGTGTTAATCTTAACAAAGTTGATTCCAAACCATTTCTGTTCCTTGTTTCTTGATATCACTGCTTTTTTGGTCATATCTAGTAGTGAGTGTCAATATAAGTACTAGGTTGATATAAACAAAGTGTTACAAACTTAAGACTTTAAAGTAAATCAAGAAGAAGAGCTATTACAAATGAGCTACTCACTAGTTGTGATGCTTGAACTTAATGGTGTTTCAGAGGTTCAGTATAAGAAAATAATAATAATAGATGATAAGTAGTATTAATAGAAATAATTGATATTGTTAAGTCTGAGGTCTAATCCTCAGACACAGAAGTATATATATAAAAGAGCAATAGTCCATGTGCAAGCTGTTACTATCACATAATCAAAACTCATATCTGATGGGAGCTGTCATCTATCATAGCAGCTTGTTAAGACCATAGGAAGTAGACTTTGTTTCTTTTTATTTTCTTTCTCATTTTTATTTTATTTTTGATTTATTTTTCACCTTTTCCATTTTTAGAACTCTGAAGTTAGAGTTAGAAGTGATTGGTCACATCAGTCACCTCTGATGATGTGGTCACAACATTGATTACGGGGCTTAAGAGAAGGAAGTAGAAGGTTCTGGAACAAAATGATGTCATATAACATGGATACCACATGTTGGCCTCATGCTTTACACATGGTCATTTAGTGTTGTAGCAATCACTTGTTACTCAAGGACAAATGATCTTACAATGAGCAAAGCTCTCCAATAGGCTATCAAGTAAAGAGTAGGGGAATTATAAGAGAACTCGACAAGGAGCCCTTGCTGCATTGCTCCTCTATTTATACTACTACATCATGGTCTGTGCTACAACAATGTATTTACCTTGTGTCCTATTACTCATCCACATGTGTTTTCCTTAAGGCCACCATGCTTCCTACATATGCCCTGACATCATACCTTTAATCTCCACTATACATGTGCATACCATGTGTACACCATGAGGAACCCATGTCCCTTGATGTCATTCCTAACCCTAACTCTGATCTAGACTCCTCTCAATCCTTCTAGACCGTTAGTCCTTCTAGACCGTTCTAGACTCTATCACATAACTTTCAGGTCACATGCCTATCTCCTATCTCTCTTCCGTTGTAGACTAATAATTAACTACTGTCCTAACCCTAACTCTAGTCCAAGTCTGTCCACACTCTTGTCTTATAACATTTAGGGTAGGGTGTACAGTAGCTAGTACAGACTATCTGTAGAAGTATATAAGATAGACTACTTTGTAAAAGAGCTCTTTATCAAGTTCTCTTATATTTACTCTAATACAAGAGTTTGATCTTTTACCTCACTCTAAAGGTTTAAGTTCATAACACAGCTGTTAGGCTAATTTTAAAAGATAACTAATTATGTTACTATATTGATATGCTTGTATCTCTATGATTACATATCACTATGTAATATACCATATATCATTGGAAATGATTTGATGAGCACTTTCTAACACAAGTTTGATTGTATGAATCTGTCCAGTTATTCATG
>Ga0157367_1000759_pt1 | contig 14911 bp, 14 predicted proteins | sample AttbisABBM2_FD_113142 | JGI IMG/M metagenome (GOLD analysis project Ga0157367, IMG submission 113142) | Fungus gardens microbial communities from leaf cutter ant in Botucatu, State of São Paulo, Brazil - Atta bisphaerica ABBM2 | ecosystem: Host-associated > Fungi > Mycelium > Unclassified ...
CGACCACAAACGTGCCGACTTCGTGAAGTTCGAATCCTTCATCCGCGGGGTCGACGAGATCCTCGAATGCCACCTCATCAGCGGCGGCTACGACTACCTGCTGCGCTTCCTCTGCAGCAGCATCGGCCACTACCAGGAACTGATGGAGTCCATCCTCGACCGCAATGTCGGCATCGAGAAGTACTTCAGCTACATCGTCATCAAGTCGCCGGTGGTGAAGAACGCCCTGCCGCTGCGGAGTTTGATCAAGGCGGGCTGACTACCAGGTTGCTCATCCGGGGCTTACCCGGACGATCTTGAAATGCGAGCAACTTCTGGGCACCCATAAAGTGGGTGAGCGGTGCATGGCAGGCCCCACTCCCTCGGTTGGGGTTCGTCCACGCAGCCCTCGATTGTGCTTCCCGCGTCTCCTTCAGCTGCCGAACGCCAAACGAACGTGGCGGCAGTGTCTGCCAGGCACTGATGCAGGCGCTGCGTTACGCCTGGGATTGGTATCCGGCGGGTCATTACCACTAGTAGGTCTCAGTTCCATAGGACCAAGGATATGAGGTAGGTCAGACAAGGAGACTTACCAATAGCTGAATGGCTAGTGGCGAGATCCAGGCTAGCCGTGACCACACCGTTCATGGTGGTGGGACGCGCTGTAGGGCCCTGGTAACGTCCCGCTCTGGAGCGACGGCGCTTCCTTGAGGCGGAGCTAGACCATGCTCTTCTGGAAGGCCGAACCCGTCCCTACCTACCACCAGCGTTTCTCCCTGCCATTGCTCAGCTAGCTCGAAGAGGGGAAGTCGCAGGTTGCCACGCGCAGGGTCAGCTAGGAATGCATGTCCGGCGATTACTCCTTTCAAGACTACGAAGTGATGGAGCCTAACGTTTTTTGGACGTAGCAGTATTATGACTGGACCTTTGAGGCGGGCGGCTGCGTCGATGGGCAATTTGATTCCGGTAGCGTTGTACCCTAGACGCTCCGCCGATTGCTTTAAGTCCAGCATCGAGAAGCCTTCCTGCATGCGGTCGGCTTCTTCCTCCTTAGTCAAACGATAAACGATATCGGCAAGAATCTGTTCCTCGCTGAAATTCCCTCCAAAATACGAAGTGAGCAAAATTGAAAGGGCCGCTGCGCCACACGAATAATCGAGAGTCTGACGCCTAATTCCTTGCATTTTCAGATCGCTCATAGATTTCAGTTGAGGCTGCTGAAATGACTCTGACGCATAAAGTGTTAGCGGCTCCGAAAGGCAAATGGCAGCGATAGCTATGGCGATGCGTTTCAGCACTATCATTGGAAGCGCCGTTTGATATTCAGCTGAATAGCTCCGGTCCCGGCATCAGAGTTGATGCTATAGGTAATCCTCGGCGTAACGACCCAATTTTCTGAGAGACTGTAGGACGCTGAGAATGATAGATCTAGAGGATCGGTATCTGAGCCGTAGATTTTGGTGCCGTCTGCTGTCATGCGGGAGTTGTAAGCATAGGCAAGCCGCGAGCCTATCGAAAGCTTTTCGTTCAAAGCAAAGCCCAAACCGACGTAGCTTTCCAAGCCCCAGCCCGGCTTTATATCGTATCCGTCGATGGTGCGCTCGAACGAATAGCGGTAGCCAACTCCGCCAAAAAGGATAGCTGGGTCGGTAGTTCTGACGAATGCCAATCCTGGTGTGACGGACCAATGCCCTGAGCCGTTATCCAGCGGGTCTTTCCAGTTCTGGGTAAAGTCCCGGTATTCTTTTTTGCCGGTAGGAGCGCTGACGTCCAATGTGAGAGATACGGCAGGGAGATTCAGCGTTTCTTTCACCAGGAGATATTGCAAGCCAAATCCAATATCAGCCAAGCGAAATTCTCCGGTATCGCGGACGCTTGCATTGGTAGACACGTCCTCGATATGAGAATACGTATAGGGCAGGGTAATATAAGCTTCAATCCCTTCCGCTATACCAGCACGTAAGGTGGCATCAAACTGGGTCTGTCTAGCAGTATAAGCAGACCGTTCAAAATATCCGGTTTGCTGTAACGAATAGGAGCTACGTTGGGTTTTGTAACCAACGCCGAAATCCAGTTCATACTGTCCTGGAGCCAGGAGAACAGTAGAGCCGATTAAGAAATCGAGGGGAGGTGATTTTTTGGCTTCCTCTCCATACTGCTTGTCAGTGCCTTTACCATTAGCCGAAGCTTTCTTCGACAAAATATTTTGACCAGGCTCGATTTTATTGAATTCTTTCTTTAATTCTACAATTTCTGACGGTTTTATTTTCGCATAGCCAAATCTATCAGACCTAATAATGGTTTCTTTCGAATCTGATACGTTTAATATGCCGTTAGCTTGGTCACCATTTTCGAACGAGATGGCGTATTTATTATCAGTTTTTATTGCCTTCAGATCTGCCTTATCTATACGAATGTCGGCCCCATGCTTTGTACTGAAAACCAATCTGCCTTCGGAAAATGAGACTATCTTACCGGATATTACATCCCCATCGTTTAGATAGATTGTATCTGCGCAAGTGACTGTGGAAGTAAAAAAAAAGACTGAAGAGAGTAAAGAGGTTCTAAAAAATAAACGATATGACACTTACCAGCTCCTTGTGAAAAGGGGATACGTTTTCGTGTATCCCCTTCTATCCCTTCTACCAGCTACGAGTGGTCAGCGGGCGGTTCCAGCTTGTATTGCGGATAGCTTGGTTGGTGGGGTTCCCAGCGCTATCAAGGATCTGATAGTGACCATCAATTTCCGACGCCCTGGATGCGACCCACTGGTTCGGGTTGCCGGATTTGTCGGCCATCCAGCTATCACCGGCCACCTGGTAGGTGGTGCCGCCTTCCTTCTTGGTCAACTTACGGTCTCCATCAAAGAAGTTGCCAACGATTCGATAGGAGCGGTAGTCGGCTTGGCTGCCAGCACCTTTCCAAGAGACCATGTAGGTAAACAAGCCACGGGTGGTAGTCGGTTTAGCTTCGTTGGTGATAATAGCCGCACCCTTGATTTCCTTCATCTCAGCGTTGCTGATTTGAGAGGTAGACACGCCTTGGCTTTCGAGTGAAGCCAAAATAGCATTGTCAGCGAAACTTACTGCTGGGGCAGAAAGAAGTGCTACAGAAAAACCTAAAATTGCACGATTCATAATTCAATCCTGTTTAAGAGATTTGGATTCCGAGCTGCTGTATTATCTCGGACAATCGCTTATCTGAGCTAATGCTGTCTTTGAATTGCTGATGTAGTTTTTCGCTTTTCGATTTATCATTTATCAATGCATTGTAGTGATCCTCCTGTGTGTTAACTCCATTGTCTTTCAATACATTTTGGTAGTGAGACAACACTAAAGAGGAGTATTCGTTTCTGATGCCCTGGTCTGCCGAGCTAAGCTTGTTAGTGTTCGAAATGGCACCGGAGTTATAATTAGGATGCCCTGGCAGGGAGTCAACATCTTCCATTGTCGATGCAAGCCAGTCTGGAATTGCATATTGCTTCACCGAAATGTTGGGGTCGGGATTGTTAGCAATTTCGTCATATGCAGATTTGCTTTTGGCTAGTGCAGCCTTAGCTTCATCACTGATAGTGACCTTCTCGCCTTGCGCAGGCGTAGCGACAGCGGCGGTATTGGCCACGTTGGTAGCGGTGTTGGAATTCGTCTTGGCAGTAGCAGACGCCGTGCTAGCGGTCGAACTGAGTACGTTTGTGTAAGCTCGCAATGAGGTCGAATTGATCATTTCAGGTCCGTCCTTCCTAGTCTGTCCAGGCAGATACATGGTGTCTTACAGCGCGGCAAGAGACCGCCGCTGAATCGACGCGCATGCACCATGGAGCAGATTGCGTGCCAATTTTTGGTATCAGGAGGGCCGTGCTAGAGCCGTTCCCGGTTTCACGGGCTATGAGATAGGTTCTACCGGAACCATGTGTCAAGATTTTTTCAAGGTTGATACAAATTAACGCGGCTTATGATATTACGGTGATCTCATAGCCAAGCTCTATCTGGCTGATTTGTCATTTTTTCGTCGCTGTTCGAACGACTGGTAGCATGGAAAAACATTGCCTCTATCGGCAAAAACCTGCCGATAGAGGCTGAGCTGACAGATGCAGCTGCCTGCCATGGGAAGGCTCTTAGAGCCTGTTCAAAATCTGCTTCGCGTCGGCCAAACTTCGTTGAAAATGGCCTGGGTCGCCAGCCCGGTCGGAATGCTCATTTACCACTTGTAAACTCCGCTTCCTCAGCTATTTTCGCGGGGCCGCCTAGGCCTTGTTTGGCTCTAGCTCGCGAGATTATGAACAGGCTCTTAGGCAGACCCAACACAGACTTACCTACCTTTCGCCAACCATCCAAGCAGTAGGTCGTTTGCTATGTTGCAAAACGACTTGGAGCGTCAGCCCGGCCTGCGCGGCCTCGCCACAATGCTCATTACCCACTCGTAAGCTCGCGCGAGCCTGGTCGAGCGCGAGTCCGATCGCTTCCTCTAGCTTTTGACTCGCTGGCGCTCACCCTTCTCCCAGCCAGCCTGCGACTATTCGTTGGTCGTTTCTCCTCGCCTGACCTTAGCTAGGCGACTTTTCGTACAGAGCCTGGCCTGCCATAAGCGATTGGAATGGCTCACGTGCGAATTCGTTATTTTCCATGATCGCATTCTGGAAATAGATTTGAGGCTCCAAACACAAAAACGGAGTCCGAAATGACATCTATAACTAAAGATAACGCCGTAACACGCCTGACCTCACCATTACCCATTGCATTCATTCTCCTTTGGAGCTCTGGATACATTGGCGGAGCTTTTGGAGTCAGATATGGCGAACCTTTCACCATGACCTTCTACCGCTTTTCGGCGGCGGCTATGATATTCCTCTGCGTAGCGCTGGCGATCCGATCTAAGTGGCCAAGAAAGGCTAGCTCCTACCTTCATGCAGTGGTGGTCGGCATCCTTCTCCAAGCATTGCAGTTTGGTGGCCTTTATACAGGAATAGATCATGGCGTTCCGCGCCGGCCAGGCAGCACTGATCATAGGACTGATGCCAATACTGGTGGTGATTGCTGCATCCTTCTTACTAGGCGAAAAACTGAGCTGGCGAGACATACCCGGCTCATTACTTGGCGTGGGTGGTGTCGCTTTGGTTGTCGCAAGTAGCATAAAAGGTAGCGGCGCAGCCGCCACTGGCTACGGTGCAGTAGGCCTAGCGCTGACAGGAATCACACTAGGCACGCTGTATCAGAAGAAGTTTCTAGGTGGCATTGATCTGTGGGTAGGTTGCTTTATTCAAATGGTAACGGCAAGTCTAGTCATGCTAACGCTAGCCTACACCACCGAAACAATGAAGATCACAGCTGTTATTCCCTTTGCAGCATCAGTAGCCTGGATTACGCTCATGAATTCTATCGGAGCCTTGACGATACTCTATCTTATGATAAGAAAAGGTGAAGCAAGTAAAGCGACCAACCTCTTCCATCTAATCCCAGCGACAACTGCAATCATGGCATCCATGACACTAGGAGAGATACCAACGCCTCTCGCAATAGTAGGATTCATCGTATCAGGCGCAGGGGTTTTCATCATGAACAACCATAGACCCAAATAAAACCGGAGAAGATTATGAATAAGGGCATTACCTGAGATAAATGCTCAGCTTGCAGCCGATTGAGTAACCTTCTTTATAGAAAACACACAGGCAGGAGCAGTGCCTATGACGGATTTGGTCCATCGAGCGCAAAGTCGCCGGCGGAAAAATCGACTTAGGCGCTTTCGCGACATGGATCATAGTGATAAAAGGATAATGAATGATTTTCTTACGGAAACCCTGATAGGTAACTAATGAGAGTAAATCTGGACATTCAATCGCTTCGAAGCTTCATAAAAATTAGCGAGCTACGAAATTTTACCCGTGCCGCAGAAGCGCTTTATGTTAATCAACCCGCCATTAGCCAACAAATCCGGCGCTTTGAAGAGACTCTTGGCGCTCAGCTTTTCATTAGAGACAGCAAGCAAGCGCTATTGACATTAGAAGGCGAAAGACTTCTCAAGTATGCCAGGGAAATTGTCGACTCGAACGATAAAGTCGCGGATATATTTAGCGAAAAGCCGTCCAAAGAAACAGTTATCGTCGGCATGCCAGAGCATTTTTGCGAGCAACTTCTGCCTCAGATCATATCGGGAATAGTTTCGCAGATCCCTTCTATTCAAATCATCGTAAAGGTTGCAAGATCAGCCTTGCTCTCGGAGATCATCAATGATGGCAAGGTAGACGTCGGCCTGATTATTGATGAAATGGAACATATGCCGGAAACTATCTGGCATCCCTTAGCAGTGACATGGTTTTCTAGTGAAAACTTCTCACTTGCTCAAAAAGGTGACATCCCACTGGCCCTATTCAAGGCGCCATGTGGCTTTCGTAGCCTTGCTATCCGCAGATTGGAGGAAAGTGGCCTTCGATGGCAATGTGCCTACGAATCAGAAGACTTGATATTGCTGCGATCAGCCGTTCAAGCTGGCTTAGGGATCACAGTTCTACCTTACCTATCCGAACTAAAGGGCCTCAAGAGGCTTGACAATATCGACACCCTGCCGCCACTTCCAAAGTTCGCAGTTGGCCTTAAACAACGAGACGGATGGAATCCGCACTACAAACAGGATCTGATCAATACCATTCGTAGCGTTTGGACCAGTGAAAAAGCTTTTCAACCATGATTGAAGTAAAAGCCATCAACCTACACTTTTAGTACGAAAATTGGGTATTAGATTGCAACCATAATAACGCCCCATAGGAAATCGCAATCGAACCGGTACGGGAAGCGATCAGTATTCCTTAATGGCCTTGCATCCTCAGTATGTAGCCACGCACCTCACGCACCTCGTCGAACTAGATCCGCGAACCCAGAAGGTGTGACTCGAAGCTGATCGACACCTCCCCTCCGTAACGCTCCGCCAACACACGGCTGCCGGAGCGCGCTCTCCCCCTAGCTCAGAATGCAATAGAGCTTCCGCACCCTCTCCCGGCTGTCCCAGGCCATGAGCGTTTGCGCCGGCACCAGCACCGCTTCACCCGCCCTGACGGTGCAGGGCGCCTCACCCTCGACGGTCAAGGTCACGGCGCCCGCATAGAGCAGCATCAGCTCGCAGTGGGGATTGCTCACTGCCTTGCGCGTATACGCCGTGCACTCCCACATACCTACGCGCAGGGCGCCGCTGCCGCTTTCGAACAGGTCGCAGCCGGTGGCGGTGGGTTCGGGGCTGAGTAGCACGCTGGCCGCTGGCGGTGGTGAGGGCTCGCGTGGGGCAGCAGGATCGAGCAGGACGGGTGCCTGGGGCATCGGGCCTTCGCTGGCGCGACCGGGAAAGGCCATGAACAGCCGGCGCAGCTCGCCGCTGTGGCGCCAGCGGCAGCTCAGGCCGCGTGGCAGGACGAAGGCATCGCCGGCCTGCAGGTGCAAAGCGCCATTTTCCCATTCCAGGTGCAGCTCGCCGGCTTCGAGGATGCTGACCTCCACCCAGGGATAGTCGTCCAGCTGGCAGTCAGCGGAGTGACTGACGGCACTGCCCATGACGTAGCCCAGGCGGGCATCGTGCAGGTGCAGTTCGCGGCCGGCGGCCAGGGGATCGTCGTGCAGGGGCTGCAGCCCCTGGGGCAGCTGACGGTCGCTGGGCGGTTGGCAATAGTGCAGCAGGGGCATGGCGAATCCTCATGATCAGCGCGGCGGAAGTGCCGCGAACCGGGTCAGTATCGGATTCCAGGGCAGCCTGGTTGTGGCGTTCCTGGCGCCAGGCGGCACAGAAGCTGCGGTTTTTCGGGTGTGCGGCGCAGTTTCCACTGCGGAGCCAGACGTGGCCCCGGCTGCTCCAGGAACAGATACGGGGGTTGGTGTACCGGCAGCGCGGTTACTGAGTTTTAGCTGACCGCTTACAGCGGTCATCGAGTAGTGACTTTCTGGAAGTAGTCGTGTCTCTGAAGCAAAAGCTGCCGATTACCATCGGCAGCTCTCTAATAACGTGCTATTTCATCCAGCTATCGATCATAGCCCTGTTGGCATCGATCCAGATTTTTGTGCCCTTTTCCGGTGTGTTAGCGCCGTTTTCATTTATCGTTGCCATCAGCTCCCCCAAGGACTTCTCATCCATTTTCCATTGCTGTAGCCAATGCTCGACCTGGGGATCTTCAGCCTTGAAAGACTGACTGGCAATTGCATAGATGGAATCGGTAGTGCCATAAACCTTTTTCGGATCATCGAGGTAGCGGAGATCCTTCTTGGCCCATACCCAGTGTGGCTTCCACAGCGTCACCACGATGGGTTCCTTGCGTCTCATCGCGCGCTCCAGAGATTGGAGCATTGCCGTTTCCGAAGACGACACCAGGTTGTAGTCCAACTTGTACTCACCTATCGCCTTTTCAGTCAGCCCCATTATTCCAGAGCCGGCATCTATTCCGAAGATAGTGGGTCTGCCATGCCATTCGAATTTTCCTTTTTGAGTATTGAGCTCATCGATACTCTTGATGTTTACGTAGTCGGGCACCGCCAAACCCAGGTTAGCCTCCTTCAACCACGGACCAATCAGCTGAACATGATCCTTTATGCTGTTGTAAGGAGCACTATCGGTAGTAGGAAGCCATACTTCAAAGGTCAAGTCGAGCTTACCTTGGGCCACACTGTTATACAGAATCATTTTGCTGGCGCTTTGCAGCGACACTTGATAATTCTTTTCTTCCAGAAGGATCTTCCACATATTGGCAACGGCGATGTTTTCCGCCCAATTATTGACGCCGATATCTATTTTTTTGGTATCCGCCGAACTGATGGTAGCGTTGAATAATACACACAACCCCAACAGTAGCATCTGTAGTTCTTTGATCATGAGGATTACACCGATTTATCATGGCTACGACACTTGAGCTTTCTAGTTGAAGCTTCAACCGATGGCCAAGTGATGTACGCGAAGTTCGGGAGGCTGGCTGCGACTAAAACCCCTAGTCACAGCCAGGATCATCAAGAGGACAACAGTCGCTTATCGAACGGGTAATCGGATAGCAGTTCGATGCCATTTTCGTGAATATAGACCTGCTCTTCGAGCTTCACGCCTTCACCGCCTTCGTCGTGGCCGATATAGCTTTCCACGCAGATAGTCATTCCCGCTTCGAATACGCCATCGTAGCCGAGTGAGTCGATGTCTTCGCGATGAACCACATAGGGGTATTCGCCGGTCATGCCCACCCCGTGCACCAGGGCGAAGTAGCGGTTGGCCTTATAGTTGTCGGGAATCTTCCACGCCAGTTCAGCATATTCCTTGAAGCTGCGGCCCGCCTTCAGCATTTCCATGTTGGTCTGCACCTGATCATAGGCGAGCTTGTACAGGTCCTTTTGCTTTTGCGTCGCGGCCTGATCGCCGCAGAGGAAGGTCCGCGAGAAGTCTGCGTAGTAGCCAAAGCGGCCCACTACATCGGTATCCAGGGCTACCAGGTCACCCGCATTGATGGGTCGGGTACTGCACTCCTGGAACCATGGATTGGTACGCGGCCCAGAGGACAGCAGGCGGGTTTCCACATAGTCGCCGTCGGTCGCGATAACGTGCTGATGCAGGTGCGACCAGAGCTCGTTTTCGCTGATGCCTGGCTGGAGTTTGCTTTCCATCAAGCGCACGCCCGCTTCGGTAGCCCGCAGGCTGGCGCGGATCATCTTCAGCTCATTCGGTACCTTGATGCAGCGAGCGCGTTCAAGCGGTTCTTGAGCGTCAAAGATTTCATAACCGAGCTTTTGCAACTCGAAAGCCGCCGCCGAAGTAGCGCTTTCGATCGCCAGGCGTTTGTTGCTACCGCCACATTTACGTACTAGTTCATCGATTTCAGCCGCCCATTGCGCCGTGACATTGGTCAGGAAGCTGTCGCAAAAATAATAGGAAATGGCCTTGGCAGGACGGACTTCATCGACCGTATTGAGCTGTTCCGCCAAATGCAGGCAACCACCGAACTCGAAGATGACGACCGGACCTTCCGCAGGAATGAAGGCGTAACGCGCCGGATTACGTGCCGAATACACCTGCATGTTGCGCGAGCCCGTGGCATAGCGAATGTGGGTCGGATCGAAGAGCACACAGGCAGCGTAGTCGCGTTTTTTCAGCTCATCACGGACCCGTTGCAGGCGATCAAGCTGTATTTGCTGGATTTCGTCGTGCGTCGGTTCACAGTCGGAAGGATTGCGGTTGGGGCTGGACAAACTCATGGTGAACTCCTCGCAGGGCAAGTACGGTAGGTTTTATCTAGGAATTTTTAGGGATGAATCAGTCGAGCAATTGGTCGCTGCGGACGAGATTGCGCTCGGCTTGCAGGTGGGCTTCGGACAAACGCCCATAAAGCTGTTTGGTACGTTGTGCCCGGCCGATGACGCCGGGCTTTTCGGAATAGGCGAAGATAGCGGTGTTGCGCTCGGTGGCGCCTTCGACACGGGTCACCCGGTGAACCGAAAAGCGGCCCTTGAATATCTGTAAGTCGCCGGGGTTGATTTCCAACTCCTTGACCCGGCTGTGATCCTCGCCACGTACCACCTTGCCGACGGCCCCGAGATTTTCCTGGGTGCGAGTACGGATCATCGGTGCATATTGGAACAGACCACCGGCTTCAGGCTTCTGGGTCATCATGCTGACGATGAATTCGTTGGTATCGAAGTGCCAAGGCTGCTCGGTACCCTGGGGCATGACATTAATCACCAACCCGGCGAACGGATCGGCGTATTCGAAAATCTCTGGTTCGTTCAAACAAGCGCCGATAAAACGTTTCATCATCGGCGAGACATAAAGCCGATGGATGACAGCATCTGGCTGGATCATATCCCGAGTCACAAAACCGCTGGTACGCTCCATGAATGTGCGTCGCGGATCATCTTGGGGCAGAGTGGGGTCATCTTCGGTGAAGTAGGCATTGACCTTACGCACGGAATAAAAGGTCTTGCCCGACAGCGCCTGGCCTTCGGCGCGGGCCTGTTCCAAGGCTTCAGGCCGTAGAAAATTCTTTAGCAAACAACAGCCATCCTCGGCGAGCTCGGTCCGCGCGTGCTCAATCAATGCCTGCAGTTGGACATGGCCCGAATCATGAATGGGATACAGGTCGGTATTGATGATATCGCTGATATCTCCTACCTCGGCATCGGCAAGTCGAAGGCTCATGCAATTCTCCTGGAGCAGTCGATTAATAGGGGTGGGTGCCGAATCGATAATTGCGCAGAGGGGGTTGAAATGGAAATTACAAGTTGCGATAGAATCCATCGGCAGGTGCGATAGACATGTCGGGCGAATTGGATGGGACACTGCTTAAAGTCTTCGTCGCCATTATTGACTGTAATGGTTTTTCTGCGGCTGCCGAGCGCCTGCATAGAACTCAATCAACCATTAGCCAAAGTTTGCAGCGCCTGGAGGAAATCGTCGGCACATCGTTGGTCCAACGTAATAGCCGATCAGTCAGTCTGACGCCTGGCGGCGAGACGTTCCTGATTTACGCCAGACAGATCCTTAAGTTGCATGCCGATGCCATCAACGCCGTGCGCCTGCCCGATGGGCACGCCTGTATTCAGGTCGGCATACCTGAAGACTATGCGCAACTTTACTTGCCTGCGGTGTTGAGGGACTTCCGCGCGCAGTTTCCCCAAGTGCGACCAGACATCTGCTGCGAGCGATCGACGGCGCTGGTGGGCCGTTTGCAGCGCGGTGAGCTGGATCTGGTGCTGGGCGTGCAACACGCCGATTTGCCACCGGGAGAGTTCCTCTGCGATGAGCCTCTGGTGTGGGTCGTGAGTGACGAGTGGGATGCAGGTAAAAGCAGCTCGGTACCCCTGGCGGTCTATGCCGAAGGTTGTGCATTTCGCGCCAATGCTGTCAGTGCCCTGGCCAAGGCCGGCCGGCCCTGGCATGTGGTTTATACCAGCCAGAGCCCGCGGGGAATCGGGATTGCGATTGAGCAAGGCCAGTCGGTAGGTGTCACGGCAAAGCGTTTGGTGCCGGCGGGCTGGCAGGTGCTCGATGAGTCTCAGGGCTTTCCGCCGATACAGCCGGCGCAACTTATGATCTGGCGTTCGAAGCAGGGTAAGGCACAATTGGTGGTGGATGCCTTCGTGGATATCCTCTTGTACCAGCTGGAAGGCTCAAAGCGTCTGGCCGAGCGCGGCTCCGCAACTCTGACGACGGGCCATCCACCACAGTAGCAATAGGCTGGCTGCCAACAAGCAGACAATCCAGCCATGCACGAGCGCAAACTCCCCTGTCGCCTGCAGTAGCCGCCCACATAGCCAATTGGCGATAGCGCTGCCCAGCCCATAGCCAACCATGCTCAGACTCACCACCTGCAGGCTATGGATCGGATTCAAACGGGCGCTGAGGTAGGCCGCCATCAAACCCCAAACGGGGAAATAAAATAGCCCGAACAGCCCAGCGGCCAGCAATGTCAGGTTAATGCTGGGCAGCCATAGCAGCGCCACCATGGCCACCCCAAAGGCTCCTATACTCAAGGTCATTACCTTCAGGGTGCCCAGGCGATCTGCCAGGGAGCCCAGCAATAAGCCGCCCCCGGCGCCACTGATGCCAATGAGCGTCCACAGCGATCCGGTGATATGGGCATCGGCTGCCAGTCGTTCGCTAGCGAATGCCGAAAGAAAGTTCAGAAAGGGCCCGCTTACTCCCCCGATGAGCGCACTGAGTAGCAGGATGTGCAGCGCCACGGGTTGCTTCAGACAGAGGCTACCCCACTGCGCGAGAATCACCCGCAACGAGGGGGCGCTGTCCGGCTCGCTATGGCTACCCTGAGGCAAGGAGGCCAAGGTCCAGAACGTCAGCAGGGTGACAATCGAAGTCAAGCCTGCACAGATGAACCAGAAGTGGGCCAATGAGATGCCTTGCAAGAGGGCTATCAGCACCCCGTTGACACAAATCGCGAACGCCGCCCCTGATGAGGCCAATCCCAACACCCGGCTGCGGTAAGAGCTAGGGATCACTTCGCTGGCCAGCGCGGCAATGGCATTCCAGTTGGATACCGCACAAGCGGAGACCAAGGCCAGGCACAGGGCGAAGGGTAGGACCCAGGGTGTCGCGACGGCCAAGACCAGGAGCACGGGACTCAGGGCCATCGTCAGGCGAACCATGTTGCGTGGGCTGATCCAGGCCGCCGCAATACCACTGGCAATGGACGCAGCCATATAGAACAGCTGTAGAAGAGCCGCAATGAAAGCGGCCTGGCTATAGCTCAACTGAAAGGCCTGGCGGATATCGGGCAACAAGGCCGAATACAGAAAAATGCTGAAGCCATGGGTGGTGGCATTGCAAGCGGTAAAGATAAGAGCCAGTACGAAGACACTTCTAGCAGATGAGCGCGCAACGCTTTGCATATCTAGACCCTATTAGGTGCAACTGTGTCACCTGAGTGGGAAATTGCACCGTACTCACAGCATGAGCGCAATTTATTGGCATCTTGATGAGTCCGGATATGTGTTTTATCAAAAACCGCCTGCAGATCTCCGTTTATTATTTTTTGTTAAAACTGACGAGTTCAATTACGTGTGGGCGACGCATGAGGCGTCGAAAACGACGCAAACAGCAGGGTCCGAGCCTCCTTCTCGAATTGCGCAGCCATTTGAAGCCTCACCTTTGAGGGCGGCTGATGAGCCTCAGCCCAAAGCCACCCGCAACCGCCCGAGCAAGGCATCACAGGCGTCGAGCTGGCTCAACTCGACGTATTCATCCGGCTTGTGTGCCTGGTCGATGCTGCCGGGGCCGCAGATCACCACGGGGGTGTCCAGGCGGCTGGCGAAGAGGCCGCCCTCGGTGCCGAAGGCGACCTTGAGTTGGCGGGTGCCGGGTTCGACCAGGGTCTGCAGGAAGCGCACGGCCTCGACGCTGGGGTGGGTGTCCAGCCCCGGATAGGCATTGACCGTCTCGATCTCGATGGCGGCCTTGGGTGACAGCTGGCGTGCTTCGGTGACCAGGCTTTCCGCCGTGTCTTGCAGCGCCGCCACCAGTGCGGCTGGGTCGTCCGCCGGCAGGTGGCGGATCTCGAAGTCCAGGGTGCAGAGGTTGGGCACGATGTTCAGTGCCTTGCCGCCGTCGATGCGGCCCACGTGCAGGGTGGTGTAGGGAATGTCGTAGGCCGCGTCGCGCGCGCCCTCCTCCATCAGCCGGCGCTGTTTGGCACGCAACGTACCAACCAGGTCGCTGGCCAGGTGGATGGCATTGACGTGCAGCGGCGCCCGCGAGGAGTGCCCTTCCTGGCCATGGCAGTGCGCACGCAGGGTGGCCTTGCCTTTGTGGCCGAGGGCCACTTGCATGGCCGTGGGCTCGCCGACGATGCAGAGGAAGGGCCGCACCGGCGCCAGTTCCAGGACGTCCAGCAGCCGCCGTACCCCGACGCAGCCGATTTCCTCGTCGTGAGACAGCGCCAGTTGCAGCGGGCGTTTCAGTGGCCCGCCCCGGGCGGCGGCCAGCAGCGCCAGCACCGCACAGGCGATGAAGCCCTTCATGTCGCAGGCGCCGCGACCGTAAATGCGGCCGTCCTTCAGGGTGCCCACGAAGGGTGGCAGGGTCCAGGCCTGGCCCTCCACGGGCACCACGTCGGTGTGACCGGAGAGCAGCACACCGGGCACGTCGGCGGGACCCACGCTGGCGAAGAGATTGGCCTTGCGTCCGCTTTCGTCGAGCACCAGGCGACAGGCGATGCCGGCCGCTTCCAGCAGCTCCTGCACATGGTGGATCAGCGCCAGGTTGGAGTCGGCGGAGACGGTGGGAAAGCCGATCAGGGTGCGCAACAGGTCCTGGCTGTTCATCCGGCGAGGCTCTCGCGGGGAGCCTGCGCGAAGCGGGCCACGTCGAAGGCGGCCAGGGGCGTCTCGGTACGGCCGGTGGCGATGAGTTCGGCCATGGTGTCCCCTACCCCTGGGCCGAGCTGGAAGCCGGCGCCGCAGAAGCCGAAGGCGTA
>Ga0157367_1000761_pt1 | contig 14896 bp, 13 predicted proteins | sample AttbisABBM2_FD_113142 | JGI IMG/M metagenome (GOLD analysis project Ga0157367, IMG submission 113142) | Fungus gardens microbial communities from leaf cutter ant in Botucatu, State of São Paulo, Brazil - Atta bisphaerica ABBM2 | ecosystem: Host-associated > Fungi > Mycelium > Unclassified ...
ATCGGCGACACGAGGTTCGGATCGTCGAGCGGCTTGTAGCTGACGTCGTCGCGCTTCAGCCCGTACACGCTTTGCGGCACGACCGACACGCCCTCGCCCATCGCGACGAGGCCGAGCGCGATCTGCAGCTCGCGCGTCTCGTAGATGCGCCGCGGCTTCAGCGCGCGGTCGTGGAACGCGGCCAGCACCTGGTCCGCGTAGCTCGGCCGCGGCGCCTTCGGGAAGATGATCAGCGTGTCGTTGACGAGGTCGTGCAGCGACAGCACCTGCTTCGCGCCGTCGAGCGGATGGCCGAGCGGCAGCGCGACGATCATCCGCTCCTCGCGCAGCACGACGCGCCGCACGCTCGGATCCTCGTGGCGGATGCGGCCGAAACCGACGTCGATCCGCCCCTCCTTCAGCGCCTTGATCTGGTCCATCGTCGACATCTCGTGCAGGCTCAGCTCGACTGCCGGGCATTCGTCGCGATAGCGCCGGATGATCTTCGGCAGCATCCCGTACAGCGTCGAGCCGACGAAGCCGATCGACATGCTGCGTTCGATCTTGCCGATCCGCTTCGTCATCGACTCCAGCTCGGCCGTCTGCGCGAGCAGCTGCACCGCGTGCGAATAGAAGAAGCGCCCCGCGTCGGTCAGCCTCAGCGGCCGCGTGTTGCGCTCGAACAGCATCACGCCGAGCGTCTCCTCGAGCTGCTGGATCTGGCGGCTCAGCGGCGGCTGCGCGATGTGCAGCCGCTCCGCCGCGCGCGTGAAATTCCGCTCGTCGGCCACCGCGACGAAGTAACGAAGGTGCCGCAACTCCATTTCTATACCTCTGAGATATGGAACTGATACTAAATCAGTGTTGGACGACGCATTTCACGCGCAACTATCCTTCAACTGCCTGCTCGGAACCCCACAACTATACCCCCAGGGCATCAACGCCCCAACGGTCCGAACGGTGCAGGTCAGAGGAAACACGCGCATCCCGCCGGAGCGCGGCCCATCAGAGCCAGGAGAAGACAATGACCCACAGTGACATCGAAGCCCTCGTCGAAGGGTTCATCGTCGGCGCGGCGCGCGGCGAAGCCGACTCGCGCGTCCGGCAGGTGGTCGTGCGGCTGACCGCCGACCTGTTCAAGGCGATCGAGGATCTCGACCTGACCCCGTCCGAGGTGTGGAAAGGCATCGAATACCTGTCGGAAGCCGGCGCGACGCAGGAGCTCGGCCTGCTTGCCGCAGGCCTCGGCGTCGAGCGCTTCCTCGACATCCGCATGGACGAAGCCGAAGCGAAGGCCGGCCTGACCGGCGGCACGCCGCGCACGATCGAAGGCCCGCTGTACGTGGCCGGCGCGCCGGCGAGCATCGGCTTCGCGCGCCTCGACGACAGCTCGGACGAAGCGGACGGCGACCTGCTGTTCATGCAGGGCACCGTGTACGGCGACGACGGCGTGCCGCTCGCGGGCGCGAAGGTCGAGGTCTGGCACGCGAACCTGCGGGGCAACTACTCGTTCTTCGACAAGACGCAAAGCGCGTTCAACCTGCGCCGCACGATCGTCACCGACGCGCACGGCCGCTACCAGTTCCGCAGCATCGTGCCGGTCGGCTACGGCTGCCCGCCGGACGGCACCACGCAGCGCCTGCTCGACAAGCTCGGCCGCCACGGCCGCCGCCCCGCGCACATCCACTTCTTCGTGTCCGCGCCGGGCCACCGCAAGCTGACCACGCAGATCAACATCGACGGCGACGCGTACCTGTGGGACGACTTCGCGTTCGCGAGCCGCGAAGGCCTCGTGCCCGCGATCGAGCGCGTGAACGCACCCGCGGCGCTCGACGGCCACGGCGTCGACCGGCCGTTCGCGTCGATCGATTTCGACTTCCGGCTGCACGGCGTGCATGCCGCGGCGCCCGCGGCCGAAGTGGCGCGCACCCGCGCCGCCGCCTGAGCCGATTCACCGGTGCGCGCCACGCAGCGCGCGCATCGCCCCATCGCTTTGCATCGCACCGGAACCAGCACCGCAACGCTGGCGCCGGCCGACACTGGAGACACCCGATGATCCCGATCTATCCGGACCGCGCGCCCGCCGTGCGCTCGCTCGACGATTTCCTCGTCGAGGACAAGACGAGCGGCGACTATCGCCTGCATCGCAGCGCGTTCACCGACGAAGCGCTGTTCGAGCTGGAGATGAAGCACATCTTCGAAGGCAACTGGATCTACCTCGCGCACGAGAGCCAGATTCCGAACGTTAACGATTACTACACGACGTACATGGGCCGCCAGCCGGTGTTCATCGCGCGCAACCGCCAGGGCGAGCTGAACGCGTTCGTCAACGCGTGCACGCATCGCGGCGCGATGCTGTGCCGCCACAAGCGCGGCAACAAGGCGACCTACACGTGCCCGTTCCACGGCTGGACCTTCAACAACAGCGGCAAGCTGCTGAAGGTGAAGGACCCGGAAGGCGCCGGCTACCCCGAGTGCTTCAACAAGGAAGGCTCGCACGACCTGAAGAAGGTCGCGCGCTTCGAAAGCTATCGCGGCTTCCTGTTCGGCAGCCTGAACCCCGACGTGCCGCCGTTGAAGGAACACCTCGGCGAAGCGGCGCGGATCATCGACATGATCGTCGATCAGTCATCCGAAGGGCTCGAAGTGCTGCGCGGCGCGTCGACCTATACGTACGAAGGCAACTGGAAGCTGACCGCCGAGAACGGCGCAGACGGCTACCACGTGTCGGCCGTGCACTGGAACTACGCGGCGACCACGAACCACCGCAAGGAGCAGAACGCGCGCGAGGACAAGATCCGCGCGATGGACGCCGGCAGCTGGGGCCGCCAGGGCGGCGGCTTCTACGCATTCGAGCGCGGGCACATGCTGCTGTGGACGCGCTGGTCGAACCCGGAGGACCGCCCGAACTTCAGCCGCCGCGACGAATTCGCCGCGCGCTGCGGCAGCGAGAGCGCCGACTGGATGATCCAGAACTCGCGGAACCTGTGCCTGTATCCGAACGTGTACCTGATGGACCAGTTCGGCTCGCAGATCCGCGTGCTGCGCCCGCTGTCGGTGAACCGCACCGAAGTGACGATCTACTGCATCGCGCCGAAGGGCGAGGAAGCCGACGCCCGCGCGCGCCGCATCCGCCAGTACGAGGATTTCTTCAACGTGAGCGGGATGGCGACGCCCGACGATCTCGAGGAATTCCGCGCATGCCAGCAGGGCTACGCGGGCATCGCGGTCGCGTGGAACGACATGTGCCGCGGCTCGACGCACTGGATCGACGGCCCGGACGACGCCGCGCGCAAGATCGGCCTGAACCCGGTGATGAGCGGCGTGAAGACCGAAGACGAAGGGCTCTACACGGTGCAGCACCGCTACTGGGCCGAGACGATGAAAAAGGCCATCGACGCCGAACGGAGCCCCGCATGAACACGATTTCGATCGCCGACGTCCAGTCGTTCCTGTACCGCGAAAGCCGCCTGCTCGACGACGAGCAGTGGGACGACTGGCTCGCCTGCTACCACCCCGACGCGCAGTTCTGGATGCCGTCGTGGGACGACGACGACACGCTCGTCACCGATCCGCAGCGCGAGATCTCGCTGATCTTCTACCCGAGCCGGCAAGGCCTCGAGGATCGCGTGTTCCGCATCAAGACCGAGCGCTCGAGCGCGACGATGCCCGACACGCGCACCTGCCACAACATCGCGAACGTCGAGCTGGAGAAGCACGAGGGCGGCGTCTGCACGGTGCGCTTCAACTGGCACACGCTGAGCTTCCGCTACAAGACCGTGTCGACCTATTTCGGCATGTCGCGCTACGTGATCGATTTCAACGGCGACGCGCCGCAGATCCTGAACAAGTATGTCGTGCTGAAGAACGACTACATCAATCAGGTCATCGACGTCTATCACATCTGATTTCGAGACGATCATGGAACACACCATCGCACTGCAATTCGAAGACGGCGTGACCCGCTTCATCTCGTGCCGCGACGGCGAGAAGCTGTCCGACGCGGCCTATCGCCAGCAGATCAACATCCCGCTCGACTGCCGCGACGGCGCCTGCGGCACCTGCCGCTGCCAGTGCGAGTCGGGCGACTACGAGCTGCCCGAATCGAGCTACATCGAGGATGCGCTCACCGCCGACGAAGCCGCCCAGGGGATGGTGCTGGCCTGCCAGACCCGCCCGCGCGGCGACTGCGTGATCCGCGTGCCGGCCTCGTCGAGCGCGTGCAAGACCGGCGCCGCGCGCCATGAAGGCACGCTCGCGGCGGTCGAGAAACTGTCGGACTCGACGCTGCACTTCGCGATCGACCTCGACACGCCCGAGCAGCTCGGCTTCCTCGCCGGGCAATACGTGAACGTCGAGATTCCCGGCACGACGTCGTCGCGCTCGTATTCGTTCAGCTCGCAGCCGGGCACGCCGCGCGTGTCGTTCATCGTGCGCAACGTGCCGGGCGGCCGGATGAGCGGCTATCTCGTGCAGGACGCCGCGCCCGGCCAGCGGATCGCGTTCTCCGGCCCGCACGGCAGCTTCTACCTGCGCGACGCGGCGCGGCCCGCGCTGTTCCTCGCGGGCGGCACCGGCATCGCGCCGTTCCTGTCGATGCTCGACGTGTGCGCGGCGCGCGCGAACGGCCAGCCGGTGCACATGGTGTACGGCGTGACGAACGACGCCGACCTCGTCGCGCTCGACCAGCTCGACGACGTCACGCGCCGCCTGCCCGGCTTCGAATACCGCACCTGCGTCGCCGATGCGGGCAGCGCGCATCCGCGCAAGGGCTACGTGACCGCGCACGTCGATCCGGCCTGGCTGAACGACGGCGACGTCGACATCTACCTGTGCGGCCCGGTGCCGATGGTCGATGCGGTGCAGGCGTGGCTGCGCGAATGCGGCGTGACGCCGGCCAACCTGTATTTCGAAAAATTCTCGTCGAGCAACGCGGCATGAACACACCCCATCCGAACCGCTTCGCGGACAAGGTCGTCGTCGTCACCGGCGCGGGACAAGGCATCGGCCGCGGCGTCGCGCTGCGCGCCGCGTGGGAAGGCGCGACGCTCGTGCTCGTCGATCGCGCGCCGACCGTGCGCGACGTCGCTGCCGACATCGAGAAGGAAGGCGGCCGCGCGATCGCGGTGCTCGCCGATCTCGAAACCGCCGACGGCGCCACGCAGATGGCGCAGGCCGCGCTCGGCACGTTCGGCCGCATCGACGTGCTGGTCAACAACGTCGGCGGCACGATCTGGGCGAAGCCGTTCGACGCGTACGAGCCGCAGCAGATCGAGGCCGAGATCCGCCGCTCGCTGTTCCCGACGCTGTGGTGCTGCCACGCGGTGCTGCCGGGGATGATCGAGCGCAAGCGCGGCGCGATCGTCAACGTGTCGTCGATCGCGACGCGCAGCATCCACCGGATTCCATACGCGGCCGCGAAAGGCGGCGTCAACGCGCTGACCGCGAGCCTCGCGTTCGAGCAGGCGCATCACGGAATTCGCGTGAATGCGGTGGCGACCGGCGGCACCGACGCGCCGCCGCGCATCGTGCCGCGCAACGCCGAGCCGCCAAGCGTGCAGGAAACGCACTGGTATCAGGCGATCGTCGACCAGACCATCGCGTCGAGCCCGATGCACCGCTACGGGACGATCGACGAGCAGGTCGGCGCGATCCTGTTCCTCGCGTCGGACGAGGCGTCGTACATCACCGGGTCGGTGCTGCCGGTGGGGGGTGGGGATCAGGGGTGACGCCGGCTGCGCGCGGCGTCGATCAGTGCGGCGTTACTTCTGCCGGTTCCACTTCTGCTGGTCGGCCGGCGTGTTGTCGACCGAATACTTGAGTTCGCGGATCCGGCCCATCCCCACCGCCTCGTCTTCCAGCGACGGCACGACGCGGTACACGAGCACGCCCATCGTCGCGTAGGTCCGCACGTATTTCGTTTCGCCCGCGTCGAGCTTGAACGTCACGGCCTCTTCCGTTTCGGTCGTGGTCGTCACCTTGTAGTTGCCGGGCAGCTTGTCGACGTAGAAGAAGCTGCCGAGCTGCGAGCGGCCGACGGCTTCGTCGTTCAGCTTGATCTGCGGCTGGATCGCCGCGCCGAACAGCATGTTCGTGCGGTAGAAGTAGATGCGGCCGTGATCGGACGCCAGCGGCGGGATCGACTTGGCCATCTCGCTGTATTGCGGCCCCGACGCGCAACCGCTCGCGAGCAACGTTACACCGGCGGCGAACAGCCATGCACGGCACTTTCCGATCATCGGACATCTCCCAGTTGAAGTGACACAGGCGGGTCCAGCGGAGAAAAATGCGCTACGCCGGGCAAGTAGAAGCCAACGAGCCGGTTGTCGTCGAGCACCAGATACGCTTCGTGCTCTTGCCGGCCGACGATGGCAAAGACCGTGTTAACGGCGCGGAACACCCGGCCTTGAGGCAAGGTTCCGACGAATCGCCACTGCGTACCGGCCGCGATCCGGCGATCGAAGCCGGTCGACAGGTGGATGATCGCCTCCTGCTGCACGACCCGATTCGGCAACCCGGTTGCCGGCGCAACCAGGTGCGCGTCCTCGGCCACGATCGCCGGCGCGCATCCCGCCAGCGCGGCGAACATGAAAGCGGCCCCGCACCATGCAGCCGCTCGCTGTTCCATCGATTCCATAGAGACCCTCCATCGCGATCCCCATGTTGTCGACAGAATCGGCCCGGGCTTGAGCGGCGGCAACGGCGTCGGGCGGCCGGGCCGACCGGACCGTCCTGTTACCCCTCCGTCGCGAACAGCGCGTCGCGCTGATCGGTGTTCAACGTGTCGAGCGGCACGCTCGCCTGCTGGTAGCAGATCATCGCGCCATAGAGTTCGGCAAGGCAGTTGCTGCCGGCGTCGAGCGCATAGCCGTCCTCGCCGTCCGGAGCCGGCGGATACACTTCGCGCCACGCATTGATTGCCGCTTCGATTCGCACGATGGAGACGGTCTCGGCCGTCCGCTCGGCAGGTGATGCGCTCATGAATTCCTCTTGGTTGCGCGCCCCGCGCGCCATGCCGGCCCCGACGGAGCGATTGAAACACCGGGCGGCGGCCGATCCGCGGCCCGGCAGGGTCGGGAAATATAACCGGCTTTGACCGCATGCAGGCCGGTGCCGATAAAAAAATCACGCGGGCCGGCCGCGCGATCGGGCCGAACGGCCCATGACGAATGCCGCATTTCACCGCACGACGGCCGCGCTTAACCTGATTCCCAGCCGCCCATCGCCAACCGGTGCGGCGTTTCCCGCCGTCGGCGCGTGCGTCGCGTCGCGCCACGACGGCATCACCGACATTCTTTCGAGGAGGGCGACATGCCCCAGTTCAACATCGCCGCGGAAGGTACGCTTGCGTTCGACTTCGGTCAGCATTCCCCGGTCACGATCACCAATCCCGGCCCGGACGACGTAGACGTCCACGTCGACTACAACCGCGGCACCGCGAACGCACCGCAGTGGTCGAGCGCGCTCACCGGCGCGTCCGGCATTCCGAATCCGAAGCGGCTGCGCGCCAACCAGGCCTTCGTCGTCGCACGCGCCGACCTGGAAAGCGAGCATGTGCGCATCGGCGTGCACGGCAACCGGAATGGGGTCGTCGGCCGCTACTGAATAAGGTGATCGCTCGATGAGTCAGCGGGCGCGTCAGGCATCCGGATGCGGCGTTGCAAAAAACTCGCGCATGTCATCCATGTCGTCTCAAATGCACGAATGCATTGCGACGATGCGCGCCCGCAACAAACCGACGCAATTCGGCCCCTGAAAGGCCGCGATCGGACTGCATTCGGTGATACGAAACGCAAAATACATGCCGCGCGCACCTACCATTTCTGGTGGTTGCCAGTGCTCGAAAATATCCGAATGATGAGCCGGTCGCTCACTCGGCCGTATCAACGACTCAAAAAAGGTCGAGCGTTCCGGCACGGCGCGCCCGGGGGAAATAGAACGGGAGATTTCGCACGGACTCACGACGCTTCGGCGTCGAATGCATTTGCATGCCGCGGGGCAGTCGGCATGAGACAAGAGGCACCAGCGTTCGGCCGCGTCATACGCAGGCCGCGACGCGCGACGCCCGCACACCCACTTCTGTTCGAAACACGGCGCTCACTTCATGTCACGGTACGTTACGGGAGAAGAGTCATGTTGGATATCGGAAGCTCGGATACCTTGAAATACGATTTCGCCGGACGGTCATACACGATCCAGATTTACAAGGACAACCAGGACGCCAAGAAGTATTACATCGTTCCGCAGCCGCAATTCGCGGTCGCCGCGAACGGTCTGCCGGAATTCTCGCTGCAGCAGTTCACGAATGGCAAGGTCGTTTCCGGACAGTGCAATTTCCAGACCGTCCTGCAAACGCCGCCGGGGTCCATCGAGGCCGTGCAGAAGAAGTTCGGCAGCGACATCCGGATCGGCGGCTGGGACTGGAGCCTCGGTACGACCTGGTTCAACTACCAGTACCCCGACGACAAGGGGCAAGTGCGCAGGTGTTCGGCAGTGGCCTGGCCCTCCCTGGCGCCGACGACCAGTGACATCGGGCAGGCGAGTGCCCGCGCATCGTTCTCGATCTCCCTGCCGGACCAGGGCGCGGTCGCCGCGTTCATCACCGCGTTCAGCAATCCGGGTGGCGGCGGCACGTACGAAGTCCAGTACCAGATGCACGTGCCGGGATCGTTGCCGGGCGTGACGGTCACGGTCGGATTCGACTCGAGCGTCGCCTATCAGTACGAGCAGACCATCAAAATCGACAGAAACGTCTGGGGTTCGGAAACCAGCCGCACCGTCGACGTCAAGCAGTACCTGAGCCAGTCGCAGTCCGGCAGGATCACCTATGTCTGGGGCAAGATCGACCCGATGTCGCCGCAGGGGCAAACGATCACGAACTGGGCGCAGCAGACGTTGCAGAATGCCGTCACCCAGACGGTCAATTCGACCATCGCGATGATGAAGGCGAATAATCCGTCAGGCAACGACTACACGTTCAGCATGAACCAGGTGAGTTCGTTCTCGTACACGTATTCGCAGAACACGGTGGTCGACTGGATTACGCAGTCATCGACCCTGCTGCCCGCCTTCTCGAAGGAAGTGTGGGACCGGGTCTACGAGGTTGTCGACTACAGCCCGCTGTCGGTCGTGTTCCAGGTGACCAACGTCGACCTGATCGACTCCGGGGTCGCGTCGGTGGAGATCCTGGTGCAATCGCCGTCGGGCAACGATTCCGCGACCCTGACCAAGGACAAAACCAGCTGGACCTTCGAGCGCCCCGCGGTCAACAATCCGGACGGCACGCCCAACCTGCACTATTCGTACAAATACGTCGTCACCTACCTGAACAGCAAGGCCTATACGTCGCCGACGATCTACGGCAACGCCGCCGTCCTCGGCGAGGCGAGCGTGCCGTTCACTTCCGGCACGCTCGCTGCGCTCGCCGTTACGTTCCAGACGACGGGCGTCCCCTTTGGGACCACGGCGCAATCGGTGCTGCAAGTGGAAGTCGACTTCGTATTCGTCAACACCAACGTGGCCCCCGGCCAGTCGGCAGAGGCCAAGACGCTGACCCGTCTGTTCCACGCGAACGACGACAAGTGGCACGTCTCGTTCCCGACTGCGCTCCCCTATACGACGAACTACACCTACTCGGTGATCTACGTGATGGGAGACGGTTCGCGCGTGACCCTCGCGCCAAGCCAGCCAACCAACCAGAACCTGGTGCTGATCGGATCTCAGCTGGTCCCGCAGGACGTCCTCCTGAATCCGCTTTGGTCGAAGGACATGGAGAACGTCTATGTGTCCGCGTACTACGTCGATCCGGACAACCGCGTAACCGTGCCCGGCAAGACCTGGAACATCGCGAAGAAGGGCGATCCGATCAGCCCGTGGTCGTTCCTCGCGCCGGACAACGCGAACGCCTACTACAACGTCGTGATCGCGCAATACGAGTACGACGGCGAGATCATCCAGTACCCGACGCCGTGGTATGTGCCGCAGCGGCAACTGATCAACGTCACCGCGAAGCAGACCCCGACCATGGTGACCATCGATCCGTCGCTGATCCAGTGGGATACGTACAGCATGGTCACGATCGAGGCCTACCTGCTGAGGGCGGACGGGCAACCGATCCAGCAGCACCCGTTCCAGTTCGTCAAGGGATCGGGCAAGCAGTTCTACTCGTTCATGCTCGCCGGACAGGAGCCCAGTCTGAGCTGGTACTTCAAGGGCATCTACTATCCGACGGAGAAGGGGGCACCGCCGGTCGATATCCAGCAGACGAAGATGACGTCGGCGCTGCTCGTGCTGCCGAGGACGTGGAACGGCAGGCAGGTGCTGGCCAACGAAAGGCCCTACCTCGTTCCGGAAGAGCATGTGCAGGCGCTCGAGGCCGCCCACCGTCGTCTGATCACGGGCGTCAACCTGGCCGACGAGGAAGAGGTCGCGAGCGCGAAATAACGTGCGCCACCGCCCGGCTTGCGCCGGGCGGACCGCAATGCCGCGGGGGAAACGACGCTGTCGCCCCCGCGTTCCTGCACGCACCCACCGGTTCGGAGCCATCATGGCGGACATCCACTATCGCATCGTCGGTCACGGGCTGGACGGGGAAACCCCGCCGCTCAGCTTGATCGTGCTGAACCTCGTTTATCTCGACACGGATCACCATTACTGCGCGAACCACTGGTGCGCGCTCACCGCCGCGCATCCGGAGGACACGTGGCAGTTCGACCCCGGCCCCGCCACCGGCGGCGTCGTCCTGTATGACGGCCAGCAGTTCGGCCCGACCGGCGAAGCCACGCCGATTCCGCTCACGGTGGCCGACGGCGCGACGATCCAGGTCGGCGCCGGCATTCCCGCCACCACCGCCGTCATCGTCACACCGCTGCTGATCGACTGGAGCCGGGTCACGCGCGTCGACGTGACGCTCGACGGCCATCCGCTGACCTTCACCGAGGCCAGCGCCGCCGCCCGCTGGCTGTCGCTGCCGGCCCCCGACTACACATGGACGGCGACCTACACGCTGAACGACGGCTCGACCTGGGCGCATTCGGGAGCCGGTTCGACGCCGCTGCTGGTGCTGCCGGCGCTGCCGCCTGTCACGACGGTCGTGTTCTCGCCGGTCGCGGACTACTTCGAGACGCTGCCGATCGAATCGATCGCGCTGACCGTCGAAAACCCGGGCGGGTCGCCCGGCCACGGCGTCTTCGACCCGGGCCACACGCAGCCCTGGCCGACCGGCATCTTCCAGACGGCGATTTCCCCGGTCGCGTGGCGGCTCGACTACCGCTATCGCTACGTCGTCACGTTCAAGCCGGATGCGGGGCTCCAGCCGTTCGACTCGGGCGAGATCGACGGGCGCGGCGCGACGTCGGTCACGCTCGACGAGGTCGGCATTCGCGAGTTCGTCCTCGCCGGCAAAATGCCCGCGCTGATCCAGAGTGTCAGCGTCCACTATGAATCCGGCGGGAAGAGCGAGAAGCGCGCGTTGCCGGCGCGCCTCGTCGCGCGCAGCAACTATGCGCCGGGCTCGTTCTCGTACTGGCTCGAATACACGATCGCCGGCAAGACGCCGGACTCGACCGGCCAGGAGACCGGCACCGTCATCCAGCCCGGTGCGCAGCCCGCCCTCGCGTTCGTCAGGGCCGTGTCTCCGCTGCAGGAGAAATCGGTCACGTTGACCGCGCGCAAGTTGGGCGCGAGGGATAAGGTGCAGCTTGGGATCCGCACGAGCGAATCGGGCAATCTGGGCATCCCGTCATGGAAATGGGCGATCCAGGGCGTCGGCCCGGCGAACGTCACGCTCGACCGGGCCCACCCGTCCGTCACGTACCGGTACCTGGTGGTCGATCCGGATTCCGCCGCGACCGTCTTCGCGGGCACGCTGCTGGTCGATGGCGACCTGACGCAGTTCGACGTCCCGACGGCCAACACAAGCGTGGAAGTCACGCCTGATACGCTGCCCGCGTCGGTCAAGCTCGATCCGTCACTGATCGACTGGAGCGTGAACGATCACGTGAAGGTGACGCTCACGTTCACCAGCGCGCCGCGCGACGGGCAAGACTTCCCGTTCACGCGCGAAAGCGGCTACGCGTTTGCAGGCAGCACGTCCGTCGACGACGTGACGCCGATCTACGGTTACGTCGCCCGCTATTACCTGGCGGACGGGACGACGCGCATCGAGTCGGCAGACAATCAGACGAACCTGCTGCTGACCTTGCCCCCGCGCGGCACCAGGCAGGGGTAGCGCGATGGCCTGGCACCCCGCACTCGAACGCGCGCTGCAGATCGCCCGGCACTTTCACGGCAGCGACGCGGAGCAGGCGCGCACGCGGCTGCTCCGCCTGCTCGACGATCGCGTCCGTGCAGCCGACGGCTTCACGGGCAGCCTGCTGACCATGAGCGGCTTCCCGGTCGAGATCGCGTTCTCCACCGCCGACGATGCGTTGCGGTATACGCTCGACCCGGCGCCGCCCGGCAGCGATCCGCGCAGCGGGGTCGATGCCGCGCTCGGGCAGCTCGCGGCGCTCGGCGCCGCGCCGGCGCCCGCGTCCACCGTCGACGCGGTGCGCCGGCTCCAGGCCGGCCATCCGCTGCGCTTCGGCGCGTATGTCGGCGGACGGCATCGCGCGGGGCAGTGTCGCGCCAAGCTCTACTTCGAGGTGCCGAAGGACGCGGCGGCCGACGCCGACGCCTTCGCCGCCGACGTGATCGGCAGGCCCAGGTCGCTCCCGGACAAGCGCCAGCACATCGAGCTGATCGGCGTGGACCCCGACGCGCAGCGCACGGAGTTCTACTCGCGAATCGAAGGCATGATCGCGCCGGACCTGGCCGCGCTGCTCGCGCGGGTGAATCTCGCGTCGCGCTACCGCGAACTCGTCGAGCTGTTGGGCGAATGCTGCGTCGTGCCGATCTGGCGCGAGCTTCCGGGCGATCTGTACGGTTTCAGCTATTCGGTCTCCGCGCGCGGCGAGCCGACCGCGTTCACGCTCTATACGCACGCGCGCGCGCTGTTCGGCGGCGATGGACGGGCCCGTGCGCGCATCCTGGAGCTTGGCCGGAACCACGGATGGGACCTGCGCTTCTACGCGCAATTGACGGAGCCGCTCGCCGCGCTCGACGACCCGATGACCCATCACACGATGTTCGGCGTCACCGTGCATGGCGACGCCGGGCTCGGCGCCACGTTTGGCGTTGCGCCGCCACTGGAGCCCGCATGAGCGTCGCCCCCCCGACCACCACCGGAGCCGCGCTGGATGCGCTGCTCGCCGCGCAATCGCCCAGCGGCGCGTTCGGGTCCGTCGTCGATCTCCCGACAGGCCCGGTGGCCGACGAGAACGGTTTCGTGACCGCGCTCGTCCTGCATGAACTCTCGGCGTGGCCCGCCACCCCGGCGCTGACCGCGGCACGCATGCGCGCGCTCGACTTCCTGGCGCGCTGCGAGCGGACGGACCGGCGCGGCGCGTTCTCGTTCTATCCGCCCGATCGCCAGCCGGCGTGGATGCCGATTGCGCTTCTGCCGGACGCCGACGACACCGCGCTCTGCACGCTCGCGCTGGTCGACGGCGGCCGCTGGCCGGCGCAGCGGCTGACGCACGCCGCGCGCCAGGTGCTCGAGTCGTTTCGCCTGAGGTGGGTCGCAGCCGACGCAAAGCCCTGGCATCGCGAAGGCGTCTATCTGACCTGGCTGGATGAGCTGGTCTATCCGAACATCGTTGATCTTTGCGTGAACATCAACGTTGCCGCGCTGCTCAAGCGCGCGGGGCCGGCGCATGCGGCCGGACTGGCCGCGATCGTCGACATGGTGGATGCCGGACTCAGGTGGGCAGGGGCGTCGCCGCAGCGAGCGTTCCTGCTGATGCCTTACTATCCGCATCCGGCCGAACTCGGCCATGCGATCGATCGCGCGATCCGCCAGGGCGTGACCGAATTGCTGCCGTGCCGGGACACACTGCGGGACCTCGGCTGGTCGTACGCGGCCGATCCTGCCGGCTGGCCGCTCGATACCCCAGTCTGTAGCTCGGACGACGGGCGAATCGTCTGGCGCGCGCCCGTGCTCCAGCAAGCGCGGCAGCTCCGTCGCCGCCCGTCGCCGCCGGATTCGCATGCTGCGTAGGCGTTGCGCCGGACGCCCGATGAGCGTCGATGACGGGAACGGGCGCCTCCCCCTGACCATCTATTCCTGCCGGGGGAAACCACCGCGGGCTTCCCGTTTCGTCTAGCGTGCGGCGTCATGCGCCGCATCGTTCATGCCGCCGTTTCCGGCGTCGACACCGTCTGCACCTTCACGCGCTGCGAATCCCGGCTCGCGTCCACCCACGGCGCGATTTCCATGTCCTCGTAGCGCACGAAGCGGCTCTTTTTCGCGAGCCGGTAGCCGCCCCACACCACGAGGAACAGCGGGATGCCGACGTAGGTCGCGAGCACGCCGACCCAGTCGATCCGATTCGCGAGGAACGCCTGATAATCCTGGCCGAGCGCGATCACGATACACAGCACGAACGCGAACAGCGGGCCGAACGGAAACCACTTCGATTCGTACGGCAGCTGGTCAAGCGAATAGCCCTGCGCGACGTAGCCCTTGCGGAACCGGTAATGGCTCACCGCGATGCCGAGCCATGCGATGAAGCCCGTCATGCCCGACGTGTTCAGCAGCCACATGTAGACCGTCTTGTCGCCGTAGAGCGAGGTGAGGAAGCACAGCGCGCCGACCGCCGTCGTCGCATACAGCGCGTTGCGCGGCACGCCGCCCGGCGACAGCTTCGCGAACAGTTTCGGCGCGCGGCCTTCGGTCGCGAGGTTGTACAGCATTCGCGTGGACGCATACATGCCCGAGTTGCCGGCCGACAGCACCGCGGTCAGGATCACCGCGTTCATCACGCCGGCCGCGAACGCGAGGCCCGCGTGACGGAACACCAGCGTGAACGGGCTCACG
>Ga0157367_1000762_pt1 | contig 14872 bp, 6 predicted proteins | sample AttbisABBM2_FD_113142 | JGI IMG/M metagenome (GOLD analysis project Ga0157367, IMG submission 113142) | Fungus gardens microbial communities from leaf cutter ant in Botucatu, State of São Paulo, Brazil - Atta bisphaerica ABBM2 | ecosystem: Host-associated > Fungi > Mycelium > Unclassified ...
AAGTGAAAACAAACAACTGAGATATCAGGCTATCAGTAGCTGTAAAAGCTTTGTCTGCTAATATCTCATGAACAGCTGAACAGATTCACACAATTGAACTTGTTTTGGAAAGTGCTCATTAATCTATTTATAATAATATATAATGTGTCTCAAAGTGATAAGTATTGGTAGAGATACAAGCATATCAATGTAGTGACATAATTAGTTATCTTCTAAAATTAGCCTGACAGCTGCTATGACAGATGACAGCTTCCATCAGATACAAGTTTTGATTATGTGATGGCAACAGCTTACACATAGACCATCACTCTTTTGTATATATACCTCTGTGTCTGAGAGCTAAACCTCAGACTCAATAACATCAATTATTCTTGTTGATACTACTCATTATTATCTCCTTATACTAAACCTCTAAAACACTACTAAGTTCAAGTATCACAACCAGTGAGTAGCTTATTTGTGATAGGCACAAAGGAAGATTCTAGAAGGATGATGTCATACCATGTGCTGACCTCATAGCTAACACATGGTCATTTAGGGTAGGCTAGAAATAGCTAGCATATTCTATGAGGATTCAGTATATAAAGGTAGACTAGTCTGTACAGAGTTCTCTATCGAGTTCTCTTGTGTTACCATGATACAAGGTTGCCTCTTAACCCAACTTTAAGGGCTCTGAGTCATAACAACTATGACTATGTTGATTCTTTCTACTCCTTTCATTGAAGTAGGCTCTACTAGTATCTGTTAAAATAATACACTTAGGACTTTGTAAAGTTATAATCTCTATATTATTTCCATAGTCTTCATCTAGTTACTCTAACAGGGTAAGGTAAAGCTAGTGCTAACTTCTCTCTCTAACTCATATCTGAAATTGACTCAATCTTGTTAAGTATTAGCAAGCTTTCTTCAAGTTCTACCTCATACTATTCACTAACTACTTAAAAAATTAACTACTACTCTAAAAAATATAAATTATTTTGTTCTAAAAAGAATATTCTACTTTAGATAGAGTCTTAGAAATACTTGTTATTCTCCTGTGTATATAGGTCATAAAAAAACACTGCAGTATAGAGCTACTATATAAGAAAGACCAATTATCATGTCTATATAAGATAATATATATTCACAAAGCACTAGTAAACTTTGATGCAATATTGATAACTAAATTTCTCCTGCCTAACTTATATACTGCTTAAGCCTAGAGTTTGGTTTTTATTTTTGATCAAAAGTGGTATTTTTCTTAGTTAAGGATAACAGCATACCTTCTATCTTCTGATAAACCTAATTGTTAGCAATATTCTGAGTAATTCTTTTGAAATATACAACTAGTGCAACTAGTATAATGCAAGTTGCTAATTTGAACTTCTAAGAAGCTTATTATTGGATCTTGAATAATGAGATGTAAACTATGTTTAACAACAAGAAAACTTGATAGAGTTCCTAGTACAGAGTGTCTATCTTATATATACTAGCTAATAGTCTATATGAGACTAATACTAACTACCCTAAAGATTATGTGTTATTCATAAAGTTAAAATATAGTAAACATGCTGTATAATATTATAATTCTAACCCTAAGTTTAAAATAAATAAATAAGAAAATAAATAAGTAAAGTCCATTTTCAATTTTAATATATAATTTTATTGTTATATACCAAGTCCAACCATTCTGAAAACTGTTCTCTGTAGCAGTGATATCTTCTAATTAATCCTAGTAAAAGCCCATATTTTATAACAGCCATTCTTCTTATAACACATTTCCATAGTAGTGATGCAATCATTCTCAAACCTGTTAAATACTCAGTATTTCATGACAAAGATACTTTTGTTGAACTTGGCCTTTCACAATAGAGTTCTTTTATCTAACTCCTTTTAGTGTCTTATCACAGAAATCTTTGCTCAGGACTGTATACTGAAATCTCTGAACATTTCTTATATATAAGACTAGTAGTTACACTATAATTTGCTTGTCTGATAATAAATGATAATTTCAAGTAAACTCAATTCTTAGTGTTCAATGGTGACACATCACATCAGTACTCAATATTCTCAAGTTATGACTACATGATAGACAGATAGTGTAACATATAAGCTAAAGCTGAGATTATTCTAGAAAGTTTACATCATTGAGCTCATTATATGGAGTTTCTGTACTTTATATATTTCTAAGCTAATTCTATGGGTTTTCACATCCTGGTGTAAACTACATCTGATATCTATACATCTTGTACAAGTTTTTATACTTAGTATAAATTCTGATCTAACTCTATAGACTTTTTTCCTTATATGTAAACTGTATTTGATACAGAGATAGTTTGATGAGACTTTCCAACACAAGTTTAATCATGTAAATCTGTCTAACTGTTTCTAAGATAATAGCTAATAAAACTTATAGTTACTAATGATCTAATATCTCAGTAATCTGTTATTATATTTATATGTCTTATATATATACAAATAGCCTATTTAAAGCTTTTCAGTGCAACTTGGTTTGTGAGAATTAGTCTACTAGTTGTGAAGATACAAGTTAAATGAAGTTTGTAATAAGTATACCAAACATGAGAGCAAGTGTTTTTTAACCTTTTAGCTAGCATATGCTGAGAGAGAAAAACAACAGTCCTAAAACAAGGCTGCTTAACTAGCTTCTTGAGGTGAAAATAAATAAAAATGAGACCTGTCAGAGCCTCAATTCCACTAGTAGATGAAGTACAAAATATACCAATCATATAAAGAACTGTATTGCATTGCATAGCTGCTAAAAGTAATATCTATATCTTAGTAGGAGTCCAGTAAAAAACTTAAGTTAAAACAATAGATAGTGATTAGAATAATACATGAGTATTAAAAAAGCCATTTTTGGAGTCGAAAAAGACTTTTAGTAGAGTTTCCAAGCATCTCTATTGCTTTGACTACAGAAAATATCTTGGTGGAGTAGTAGTAAATATGTTTCTTGAAGAATAGGTACTAATTAAAGTCTAAGAGTATGTTTTGAGCTTAAAAGAAGGACACTAATTACTGAGAAGTTTAACTCTAGATTAAAGTATTATGTATCTTAAAAAAATTAATCTCTAACTTGTCATACTCTCTAACCAAGCGAAATAAAACTATCAAGTCTGTAGCTACTTTATAGCTACTATATAGCTTTGGTAGTGTTGTATTATATGTTTCTTCTTAAGAGATTAGATGACCATCATCTACAAATGAGAGAATAAAAGTACTTAAGTTAAGAGCTTGAGCTCTAATTTCAAAAATGTAAATAAGAGGTGCAATATAAAAGAATAGGAGATAATATAGAACCTTGCTCCATACTTACATATATAGAACAGATATTAGAATTGAAAGTAGTGAACTTTGTTTTTTGTTTATTCTTTCTTATTTTTATTTTTATTTATTTTTATATTTTAAACTTGGGTTATGATATAGTGTGATATTATATGTGACTATAACAAACTGTCACATATAGGTCATACATTTCATGGTCACATGATCATGTGTCATACAGAAGAGTATAGAAGATTTTAGAATAATAATATTATACAATATATTTACTATATATTAACCTTATAGATAATACACAATCTCACACAGACCAACTAGCTAGTATATATATGTAAGGTAGACACTTTGTACTGGGACCTTTATTAAGTTCTCTTATGTAAATTCTATACAAGGTTTCTCTTTTAACTTATTACTGAGTTTTAAATCATAACAATAGATACTAGAGAGAAAGAAGTTCTAAAAGTACTAAATTGATCTACCTATATAATAGTTGGAAAAGAAATTGACTATGCAGTCTATAGAACCAAAGTGTCTAAGAATTAAAGTAAGCATATTGTAATTCAAAAAATTAAAGAATTGTACAATATCAATTGTTACTATACTGTTTTTAATTCTCTTGGCTTATCTAGCTTAAACCAAGTGTATAAAAATATACTAGCATTATTAGTAGACCATTATGTCATATATTTAAGCTGGTTGGGATAAAAAATGCTATTAAGTATAGTATAAGATTAGAGTTACCTAGCAATCATCTTAATGAGTTTACCAAGCATATTAAGAAGAACAATGGGTCTAAAGCCTTGGAGATATTATAAGCAGATTTATTTAGCTTAGATATATAATAGAAACTGACTTCTAACTTCATAGAGTTTGTTATAGAATAAATATTAGTAATGGGAATGGAAATATGATCTATTTATTCTAAAAGAGAACATTTGGGATAAATATGTTGGTTATTATTTAGGGTAGATGGTAGATAAGGCTAGGTCAGTATATGATAACTGCCCTTCTTACTCTAATTTCTTTTTTCATTTTCTGCTACTTAGAGAAATCCTGAGAATGTTATTGCTAACAGTTTTTTCCTTATAAAATACTAGAATGATGAGTAATATTAGTGGTATTAGTCTATTTAGATAATTCTGCTTGAATAACAGAGTAAATAATATTCTAGATGAGATTGGAGATAGAAGTCTGGAACAAGAGAAGAAAGACAATTTTCTTAAAATATAAAGAGAATCAAGCTTGGCAATCTAGAACATAAGATCCAAATCACTAGCAACTTGGAAGGTAATCATTTTATGATAGTTAGCAAAGACTAAAGCTAAACTAGGTATTTTTATAAGAGTTTTCAAATAAATTAAGAGAGATTTAGCATTAAGTTGATTATATATTACCAGATTATCTAGTAAAGTAGAATTAACAGCTAAGATTTAGGTAGCCAAAAAATTTATTCTAGCAATCTCATTAACATCAGCTGCCTGAAGAAGAATAGTAATTCTTAACATATTCTCAGTAAGAAAGATGAAGTCAAAATAGGTAATAAGTATTATGACTTAAACTTAAGTAATAGAGTAAAAGAGAAATCTTGTATTGGTTAATATAAAAAAACTCAGTAAAGCTCTCAGTATAAGTAAGTCTACTTTATATACCTCTAATACATAGTCTGTACATACTTTATATTAGCCTACCTTAAATATTATGAATCATATATAAGAATTATTATATTATATAATATATAACATTATTCTTCTCATATGTTACATGATATTGTGACAGTGACTGTAACATGTGTGACCAACTTGTGATAGTTTTAATATTATATTGTTTCCCTTTACTAAGTCTAAAATAAGAAAAGAGATAAAGAAAGATTAAAGTGGAAAAATAAGAGAAACTTAAATTATAGAAGAGAAATAGAAAACAAATGTGTTCACCATCTTCAAGTCTAACAATACCCTTCTTTTAAGGTTTCTTCTCAAGAGAAATAGACTTCTATTTTTACTAATTTCTATCTAACTTCCTCAAGTACTTTTTTTTTTCAAATTTTCTATTATTTTACTCATACAACATCTTTTGTTATAAGATGATAAAGTGTGGACAGACTTTAGGGTTAGGGTTAGAGGACAGGAATAGATAGTAGTAATTATTATTAGTCTACAACAGGAAAAAAGTACGTGATCTAGAAGTTATGTGAGATGATGTCATAGGCCTAGAATGGTCTAGAGCGATCTATAGGTCTAGAAGGGTCTACAAGGCTAGAAAAGTCTAGATGATGATGTCAGGGAGCATGTACACCACATTGCTACCACATAGTCAACATATGGATATTAGGGCAGGATGTACAGTCTTGCACAGTCACTATAGAGTAGACATGAGGTAGACATATGGCCTTTAGGACAGGAGGCACAATAGACATATTGTTGTAGCACAAACCACTTGTAACTTATATAAATAGGGTAGCAATGCAGCGAGGGCTCCTTGTTAAGTTTTCTTGTAATCCCCACTACTAGATAGCTAGATAAGAGCTTTGCTAAAGTAAGCAAACTACAGGGTCGTTATGACTAGTAGTTGCTACAACATCTTTGTTATGTACTTTCCTAGTAGTTCTCCTCTTTTAGAGTTTCATTCTTCTGCCATTCTTATCTTCTCTTGCCTTTGGACTTCTATGTTTATTCTTTTTTCAAAGTTTATCACTATTTTCTTTATATTTTTTAAGTTCTCCTCTCTTTCCCATATATTTTGTTCTGCTGTAAACCTCTTCCAATACAAAGTACTTTATTACTCCTCTTATTTTTTTCTTATTTTTTTTAGTATATTTTTGACTTCCTATATCCAAGTTAAAGATAATAAACTTAATTTATTTTTTTGTTTTTATATTATATGAAAGAACATAGAATATAGTTACTACATATTAATACTATGAATAATATATAGTTTTTATAATAGGTTAGTATTAGTTTTTCATAGACCACTAGCTAATACTTAACTCTTAGTCTTGGTTTATAACATCCTACTCCTCTATTCTATTGATTTCTACTAGCTTCAGTTTCTTTACTCTTTGTTCTCTTATTGGTTTTTTGTATTTTTTCTGTATTTTACTACTTAACTTACATTTATAACTAGATGAATTCTCATTGTAGTTAGTAGCTTTAGTTTAACTGTATTGGTAAACACTACTTCTTCAATAGTATATAGACTTGTATATTGGTCCACTAATTACCCAGCTGGTTATTCTTTGAATACTAAGTCTTTTGTACTCAACATAATTTTTCTTTTATACTTCTATTTCTTTTCTTTCCCTATCTATCTATTTTTTCATTCTTTCTTGTGTTTTTAATATTACTTCTATCTCTCTTTAGATTTTCTTTATTTATTTTGCAAATTCTGTTGTCTTTTTGATTTTCACAAACTAAGTTGTACTGGAAAGCCCTAAATGATAGCTATCTACACATATATGGAATATACAAGAGTAACAACAAATTACTGAGATATCAGACTATTAGTAAGTACAAGTTTCATTGGCTATTATCTTAGGAACTACTTAATAAATTCCTATAATCAAAGTTGTGTTAAAAAGTGCTTATTAAACAGTTTCTAATGATATATCATACATTATATATTTATAAACATACAAGTATATCAATATAGTGATATAATTAGTTACCTAAAATTAGTCTAATATCTGTTATAACAGATAACAGTCCCACTAGGTCTGAGTTTTAATTATATAATAAAAACAGCTTGTACACAGACTATCATTATTTTGTATAAATACTTCTGTATCTGAGAATTAGATCTCAGACTTAACAACATCAATTATTCTTATTGATACTACTCATTATCTATCATTACTATCTTTTTATACTGAACCTCTGAATCACTATCAAGTTATCTAAGTTTAAGTATCACAATTAGTAAGTAGCTCATTTTGTAATACACTCTTATTTATAATTTTCTTCTATAGTTTGCCATGAATAGAGACATTTTGATTATTAAGTAAGTCTTACTGTTTACTGCAAACTTTACTGAGACTAGTCTTTCTGTCTAGAACTCACAAAGAACTATAGATACTGTTCTAGTTCCTAGTTCATATACTCAGTTTGCTCATCTATTTATAGATAGAAAACTATCAACAATCTCCAATATTTTGTTTAACTGTGATTCTCTGTCCAATATTACACTCTATATAGCTTTTACACATTGTCTCTAAACAATCTTGCTAATCTTTCTGCCAATGTTCTTTCAGTTGTTGCCACAAAGTATACTATTTTTGACAACCTATCATATACTATCAGAATTGTATCTTTTCCTACTACTAGCAATAACTTCATGATAAAGTCAACTGTCAAATGTGTCCATAGCTTTTCTGATATTTCATTTGCCATCAAATTTCCCACTGATATCTCTATTTTATTCTTTATTCTCTAATACAAGTTATATTGATTTATATATTTTCCTATATCTTTAGTTACTCCTGGCCACTAGTAATTTCTCATCACCAGCTCTATCTCCTCCTATGTTTAGCTGCTGGTACATGTCATGATATGCTTGAACTCCTATATATTATTTTTATTTTTATTTTCTTTTATCTATTTTCTTTGATTTAATTTGTCTTTTTTTTCTTTTATTTCTTGGACAATAAAGAGGCATGTGACTGTGATCACATGACACATCACATGACATTATGTCATAAGCCTAAAATTTAGAAGAAGAGCTGAAAACATGATACTAAGGTATATATCTACAACATATCAGCCTTATAGTATACTTATAGATGATATATGAACCTTAAGGTAGGGTTATTTATTGTTAGCACAAACCATGTGGTAGTAGTATATATAGTATAGGAATACATTGGAGATTTCTTATCAGGTTCTCTTGTGACTTAAGACTATTTTAGTATACTATTAATTGTTTTAATTAGTAGTTGTTATAACAGGACATCATAGTATAAGCAAATAATCTTTGTTCTCAACTTCTCATCCTTCAGTATATCCATATTTCCTTCCTTTAGCACTAGGTCTCCTTCTATCTGCTATTCTTTATCCATAAGTACTTTAACTCTGGCCTTCTTTATTTCTTCTACTACTTTAACTATTTCTTCATTCTTTTCTTTTGTGTTTTTTTATTTTTTCTACTATGTATACTTCAGGTTTTTCTACAACTACTTCCACTAAGGTTTAAATCCATTTCTCTTTTATTAATTTTTCATTTTTGCTGCCCAGATCATTGGTAATGCTACTAGATAGTGAATATTTTAGACTTAAGAACACTCTAGAGTTCATTGAGATTAAATGTGAAGTCACAGGTGTGGGAGAAGACTATGTTGCATTCAGGGTCAACTATGATATTTAAATAGTACTCTTTGTTCACAAAATGGGAAGATACTAGTGGTAATACTAGAAGTATTGTTGAAGGTAAATTTCCCAAGTGAAAGAAGTTCAAATCAGTTGTCCTGCTAGTAGTTACAATATACTCAGAGGTATTGTTCCAGAGTTTGATTGGTTTTTTTCTACTTCTACTTTCTAGGCTAATCTCCTACCAAGTCTATCTGCTTTTCCCATCTTTATCCCTGGTATATGTTTCAAAGTAAAATAAAATCTTGACAAATACAACATACATCTTGCTTGTCTTCTGTTCAATTTTTGTGTTTTTATAAAATACTCCAAATTCTTATGGTCTGTCCAAACTTCAAACTTGAATTTAGTACCTTCTAGTAGATGTCTCCAGTTTTCTAATTCTCTAATAACCATGAACATCTCCTTATCATGGATTTCATAGTTCTTCTTTATCTCATTTAGAGATTTTGACAAGTATTCCACTAGCCTTCATTGTTCATCTCCACACTCTATTGATAAAATCCTTTTTATTTTATAGTCTGACATATCAACTTCTATCCTCATTTTTTTTGTTTATATCTAGTACTGCTAGCACTGGTTTTTTGTAAATCTTTCCTTTAACTCCCTAAACAACCTCTTCTGTTTTTCTATCCAATTCTACTTTTGATCCTTCTTTACTAGGTGATGTAATAATCTGGCTATAGATGCAAAATATTTAATAAACTGCCAATAATAATTAGCTAGTCCCAAAAACTTCTGTATATCCTTAATATCTTGAGAAATCAGCCAATCTAACACTTCTTTCACTTTTTCTTCCTCCATCATAATTCTATCTGGTCCTATCATTGTAACAACCACTAACCAAGATGGTTAATAATGTACTAAGTAGTATTATTTGAGAATATAGAAGATGGATCAGAACAACCTTTGGTTTCAGCTTGTATACTGTGCCTCTACTAGCTACACTAGTCACATACTTCAGAATGGGACTTGGAGACTTAATAGATAGAAAACTACCAAAGGTAGTGAGATGTATTATTACCAACACTGGAAAATTGAATGTTATTTTTAGTCAATTTTCAGGATAAACTAGTATAGTATAAACTACTGGATTATATACTAGATAGCATACCTAGGATAGCTATCTAAAATGTAACTGCTAAGTGAGTTACTCCAATTTCTAATAATCTTTGGATATTAGGGAATGGAGGTTTATAGAGTAAACTAAGACTAGCAAGGATATCTAAGGTGGAATAGAAAGATATGATCTATACTAGAAGAGAATAGGAAGTGCAGATGAGAATAAAGAAATTATTTGTGGGTTAGAACAGATATAGTCAGAACAGAATATAATATATAATAAAAGAGTTTTATAATGATCATAAGAGAACTTAATAAGAAGTTTCTGATATATTGCTACCTTATTTATATCACTAGTATATGGTCTATGCTAATGATAAATAGCCCTATTATAATGTCCATATATTAGCTATGAGTATACTATATATATACTATAAGGTGTATTACAATCTTAGACTTGGCTCAGATTGCAACTTAGGCAAAGACTTGAGTAAGAGTGGAGAATGAGTCAATTGGTAAAGTATGAAGATACAAGATAGTATCTACAGCTATATATACCTAATAGTATATAAAGCATTCTTGAGGAAAACATGAGAAAAACATAATAAAGCCTCTACTACTATATGAAGCACTAACTGATACAATATGAGAAAGTCACAAGGTACAGTAAAGATAAAGAGTGAGTCAGGGATGAAACAAACCCTAACACATGTTGTCTATAAAGTAAATATCCATAGAATATGAGGTAGTAATCATAACAAGGTGAATATACTATAAGCATATATCTTAGTGTTATTCTTCCAGCTCCTTCTTCTATATTCCAGGCTTATGACATAATGTCATGTGACATGTGATGTAACTGTGATTATGTGCTTCTTATTGTTTAAGAAATCAAAGAGAGAAAAAAGAAAAGAAAAATCAGATTAAGAAAAATAAATAAAAAGAAAAGAAAATCTAAATAAAGAAAATCTAAATCAAGTCCAAGGGTTTAAGTATACTATAACACCCATTACTACTTCTAAGAATTCTACCTTCCTTATCTTCCACTTATATTTCTCTAGTTTTACATATAGGTCATTTTCTGCCAATTATCTTATTATATCTCTCTTCTTCTTCTATTTTTACTATTATATCATTAACAAAGCTCACCACTTCTCTAGTATTGATCAAGTTCCATAAGATCTTATTCATCATCATTTGAAACATTACTGGAAAATTGGTAAGTCCAAAAAATATTACTGTAGGTTCAAATGACTTTTTTTCTAAGATAGTGGACAGAAATTGAGATAAAACTTGGAACTCACTTTGAACAGATATTGGTGATCAGTCACAATAGAAAGAGGTCATATCAAGTATAAAAACTTATCTAGAAAAATAGATATAGAAATTTATGAGCTTAATTAAGTACTTAAGATATGGATTAAGCCTAGGAGCTTATTTGTGAATAGATAACATAATATTGGAAGATAATCTTGGTCTTGAATTATTTGTTGTGCCTACTACTTGTCATATGGTCATAATTTCACAGGATTTAGAGTTTAGTAAGAAGAGAATTATTATGATCTTAGTTAGAAGAGTATTGGAGAATTTCTAGCTGGAGTTTAGACAAAGCTTAGTCAATTTCCAGACTAGAGACTACAGAGTATTTACTAGGTTTTATACACTGAGTTTGTAGTTAACTGTAGCTAAATCAGTAGTAGTATAGAGGATAACTAAGGAGATATTATTATAAGGGGACTATAAACTCTGAAGTCTAATCCCAAAAACTTAGAGTTTACAACACCAACTTTTACATCTAAAGTTTAATCCCAAAGATACAAAGATTTCTATACTTTCCCTGGTACTCTTTCTGCTCAGCTCTAACTACTTCCTGCACCCTCCTAATCATCACTGTATGCCTCTGATTGACATCAGATAATACTATTCTAGATGTTTCTATCAAGAGTACCTATGTTAGGTGTGGCTCACACCCAAGATAAAAGTCTGCAATATTAGCTTGAAGATATGTGGACTTGTTGAATGACCTTAGCTTCAGCTTATGTGCTATGCTATTTGTTTGCCACATAGTCACAACTTTAGATAAAAGGAAGAAGTCTGAGATGGAAGTGAGTACTAATTGGTGTGTTACTGTTGAACACCAGAGATCAAGTTCAATAAGAGTTATCTTTGTTGATTATCAGACTAGTTGATTACAGTATAACTATTAGTCTTATATACAAGTAAGGATTATAGAAGATGCTTGGGGTTTCAGTAGTATAGCCCCTATTACTCTGAGTGGAGTTTTTAGTAGTGGAATACTGACAGGAGTATGACTCTGCCATGGAAGACTAAGTTGAATAGGAGTACCCCCATCATGGAAGATAGAATATCTGGATAGTTGCATTACCACTACATAGATATGTTGTGAGAAAGGTGGCTATCATGGAAGATAGGCTTGTATAAGAGACATTAAGACAGTAGTATCATTGCAAAGATGTATTTTCAGATAGGTGGACTTGGTATATAATAGCCTAACTACTTGGACCCTACCATTCCTGGCTTGTTCAGTACTGTTTAGCCAGATTGAAATGTATTCCAGAGTACTTAACATAGTAACCACCCTCAAGAGACCTTATTCTGTTCTCTTAGATAAGTCCTTGTCTGTTGTATTATGTAGAAAATAGACTTAGGTTTCTCTTGGAGTAAACTTCACAAATTCCATAAACTTTTGTCAGTTATTCTAACAATTATAGAAATAGTTTCTAGAATATAGGATAACTAGAAGTCTAAATGATGGGTTGCTAAGAAATAAAATATGAAAGGCTGATCTATATGTAAATGATTATGAATGTAGAAATATATTATATTTAGGTATGTCAGAGTTCTATTCAGAAATTAGAAAGTAGATGTCTCAGAAGTTGGTCTATGACATCTTCTGAAGTTATAAATACTACCTTCTACTCATCTCCCTTCTTTATTTATATCCTCAATATAGATTTAACTTAGTAAATACTTTCTTTGTACTAATATTCTCTACAATGTCCAAAATCAAAGGTAAAGAATAGTTATTCTCAATTGTTTATTCATTTAAGTATCTATAATCCTGTACTATGTTCTTTCTACTATCCTTCTTTCCTACAAAGAACATTAGTGTTATTTGAGGTGATTTTGAGGGTCTTGTGTACCCTTTCCTTAGTTGTTCATTTATGAACTTATACACCTCCTCTCTCTCTTTTCTTGACAATGAATATACCTTTCTCTTCCTTGGTACAAATCCTTTCTTCACCTCTATTATATAGTCCCACATCTTTCTCATTGGCATCCTCCTACTTGCTTTCTTTCCAAAGACATGGATCCACTTATGGAACCTTGGAGAAACTAATTTCTTAGCTTCTTTCTCTAACTTTGCTGCCTTCTTTTCTTTATCCTAAATCTCCTATTTTTTTATTACTTTTTTAACCTCTATTGTTCTTTTCTTTTTGTGTTTTTTTTTTCATATTTTTTTCCTCTTCTTGCTTTCTACCCTTTTCCTCTTTTTCCTTTTCTTTCTTTTGCTTTTACTATTCCAAATTTTCCTACTTTGGTCTATACCACCTTTCACACTCCTCAAAACACCTTGTTATCTTTACCTCTTCTGTATTTCAGTTGATCTCATGATTGTGACAAGCAAGTCATAGCATTTCCAAGATTATGCTCCACTTTTGTCCTCTTACTACATCAATCTTCATCTTTTCCCTATACCCCTTGTAAAAAAATGTTCACCTCCACTGTATATTTTATCAATTCTTCCTTGTTGAAGATACTGTTCACATTTCTCATATATATTAGTCTTTCTATTTTCTTGAGCTTGAACCTCTGCTTTCTTGCAAATTTCAGAATTATAACTAGTCCTATTACACCATTATCCAATAATGCTTTTATTGTAATCTCTTTTCCTATATTAATCCTTTCTAATCAAATCTTCACTGTCATTTTTCTTAGAGCATCAAGTTGCATCTAGATATATTATCAACTATCTTACTACTGAGTATTACAAGCATATTATAGTTAGAGCCTAGTTAAGAGCTACTAGATTCTTCTCCTCTTTTTAATTATTCATATTGTAATTGTCCTCATACTCAATTCTCTTTCTTTGTGCCATAAATTCCTGATTTCTATAGTGTCTTGTAATATGTCCAAATACCCTGCAGTTGTAACAGTTCCTCTCTTAATCTACCTCCATTATTATAATTCAAAGACCTTAGGGTTGGTTAATGAATAGAACCTTATATTGGGGTTAACACAAGAGAACTTGATAGAGAACTCTGTATAGGATTGTCTACCTTATATACTAAAACTCCATGGTCTATGCTAACTACTTCTAGCCTATCCTAAACAGCCATATGTTCTCCTTAAGGTCAACATATCTTAATCATGCTATATGACATCATCCTTTCAGAACCTTTTATACTTTTCCATGTGACAGTGTGACAGTGATGTCATGTTAACCCTAACCCTAAGTCTCTAAAAATAAAAATAAAAGAAAAGGAAATATCAAACAAGAAAAGAAAAATAAAATAATTAGAGTCTACTATTTTAAACTCTGATATTATCCCTCCTTCAAGGTTTCTCCTCCAGAGAAACTGACTTCCATTTTTGCCAGTCCCTCTCCAACTTCTTCAGATATTCCTCTTTAAACTTTCCATTATCCTACCCATACAACATTTTCACCATATACTTTCCTAGTAACTCTTCTCTCCTAAAGTCTTTTTTCTCCATCATATTTAACTTCTCTTATCTTCTTACTTCAGTACTCATCCTTCCCCCAAATTTTTCCACAGCTTCTCTTGCATTTCCTAGATCCTTCTATCTTTCCCATATGTTATACTCTACCATAAACTCATTCCAGCATACTAAATACTTTTCTACTTCCTGTACTTTCCTTTTATTTAATATTTTTTCAACTTCCCACTCTTCTACTGGTTTCAGTTCCTCCACCCTCTATTCTTTTACTGGCTCCCTATATCTCATTACTCTACTAACATTTACTACCAGATAAATTCTCATTAAGACTGGTAACTTCAGTTTCACTACATTTGTTGTAGCAACCACTCGTCACTCAAGGACAAATGATCTCACAACGAGCAAAGCTCTCCAATGGGCTATCAAGTAAAGAGTGGGGGATTACAAGAGAACTCAACAAGAAGCCCTCGCTGTAT
>Ga0157367_1000766_pt1 | contig 14789 bp, 14 predicted proteins | sample AttbisABBM2_FD_113142 | JGI IMG/M metagenome (GOLD analysis project Ga0157367, IMG submission 113142) | Fungus gardens microbial communities from leaf cutter ant in Botucatu, State of São Paulo, Brazil - Atta bisphaerica ABBM2 | ecosystem: Host-associated > Fungi > Mycelium > Unclassified ...
ATAAGGAAAACATAAAAAGGCCTTCACTACTACATAAAGCACTGACTAATATACCATAAAGAAGATGCAAGACACAATAACTATAAGTCAAAGATAAAACAAACCCCAACAATGTCTAAGTCATAGCAAACATGAGGTGGTGATCATAACAAAAAATGCATTAATCCTACTTCCTACTTCTTACTCCTCGGCCAACTTGCCATCTAGAATTTTCACTTTGTTCTAAGAAAGTATTGATCAATGCCAAGCAGAAAAATTTATTGGAGAGCCCACCTCCAAAGAGAACAAGTGAGAATCATATGAATCTGAGGAGAGTGCTCGAACAGAGTCAGCTAATTTGTAGAGATACTCCTGCACACCAACGATTGTCATTAAACATCTACAGAGCAAATCAGGTCACATGCTTTGTTAGGGCCCGACGGTCCAACTGTGCGCCATATCCTGTGCGCAAGCACGTCAAGTGGTTCGGATCCAACTAAATTAGTTAGCGCATGAATGGTGGACCATGAAAGGAAGGGCGCAACGTACTAAATGAAGGGTTATCGTTAAGCCCAACATAACACTGCTATAGCTTCAGGAACGATCAGTCCAAAGGATAAAGAACATACAAATGCCTATCTGGATGTGAATCTGTATTTTAAAGTAGTCAGAAATTTAAGAATCACGCACATTGTGTATGATGACGCGTTCTCTACCATCTACGATTCCGTAGATATCTAGGGTTTCCATGGTATATCCATCCTGTAGATTATTCAAAACCGAAAATGAAACTGAGAGGAGGAATCTGACCTGACCTTTTCTCTATAATCTGATATAGACGATTTGTTCAGCGACAATTGCATCCAATAAAAATTAGCATTTGACCTAGATAGTCCCGAACTTCTACTTCATATGCAGGATCGATGGTATATGCAATTCCTGCAGAGACTAGTAAGGGCAAATATATATTCAGAGCAATGTAATATACCCCATACGACGTCTTCGTGTGGAAATGCGTCCTAAGTTCCCATTTAACTGTACCCCAGGATAGTTCAAGTTAGGGGATCACGCACAGCTCCTGAGAACTGGTCCCAGTCCTCCTTATGTACAAGAGTCACCACCCTTCCTGGATTCTGCAGAAAGATCAGAATCTGGTTGCAAGTATCTCGGAAATATTGAAGACCTCTGGGGTTCCGCGGTGATCATGAGAAGATTGAGCAAACCTGCGCACGTAACCTCTGAGATATCCGGGAACTGAAAAAAATTCACATTAGACCGAAGTAATCAGACTACCCAATACCTTGTGCGGTTACATGAGGAGGAGGCTACGTGAACAACGCTAGTGAGCATCTCCCTTCTCCAGGTCAGGGCCATCTTACCTTAAATATAAGAGAACCATAACCAAAGACGACGAACAGGGGATCAGGACCAAGGGCCATCGACGGAAGAACCTGCAGTGATGAAGACTGATTCGGAATCAGCACGTATTTCCCACAAGTTTTTTTTGTGACGTTAAATGTTGACTCTTCGCTGTACCTTTTCTCTTATTCCACGATTTCGCACAGTTCTTTGGGTCATCCGCTTCAATAGAATGTCGGAGCAGAATCAAGCTAGTCAAATCAGGTATGCACCTACTAGCGAGGTTGAGGCTCAAGTCAGCAAGAAGCCACGACTAGAGATACAGGGGTGTGCCTCCTTTACTCCTTCCAGCAGTGTTTTCGAAACCGATATGAAGCAACAAATCAAGGTTGATCCAAAGAAGTCGAGACAAAAGCACAAGCAAAGGAAAATCAACCTACCAGATCCTTGTTCGCCGGAGGATGTGCTATGGCAAGAAATTAAATACGTCCTCGGAGCGGAAGTTGTGGAGAAAGCTATCGAAGGTGGCGTGGAGTTTGATTCACCATTTTCACCTCAAGAGGAGGTTGAAGTATTGGTGAAAAGTCTAAGCCCAGGAGGTGAGTCTCTGCATTCTTCGCTCATTCGATAGTTGAGAAACATTCAAAGGGGCTACCCATTACAGGTGATGCTGTGGCAATTCCTGTTAATGAAAAGTATTGCAACACTCCCTGGGCTATCATCGTTTCCTTCTCACTCCCTGGTGAGATTATTCGCGCAAAGGTGTACCGAAATGCGCGGATGCATTCTGTTGCCGACTTTGTAGCAGTAATCCAGCCAAACACGAATATACGCGACAACTCTCGGGTGCAGTGTAGGTATTTTGGAAAATGTGGAGGCTGTCAATATCAAGTGCGTTTATGTGTGCATACCGGTATTAATAAAACAAATGTACAAGGTTTAGATGCTCTCATACGGAACTCAGCTCTCGATCAAACGCGAGGTCATTGTCAAAGCTTATCAAAGATTCTCCGGTGAGTCCCACTTAATCTCAGAACGACTATCACTTATGATGATATCCAGGCTTGCCGCAATCTTCTGTGCCCACTGTCCTCCCTACGATTGGCTCTCCTCTGCAATATGGCTATCGGACGAAGATAACGCCGCATTTTGAGGCCGCCCCTAAGTCTCTGCTCAAAATTAAACAACGAAACAAGGTCGACAATGATGAAGTCAAAGAACAGCCAGATTGGTTGAAAATTGGTTTTAATGTAGTCGGTACTCGGAAAGTTTTGGACATTGAAGAATGTCCAATTGCAACCCCAGTCATTAACGAAGCGCTCGCCATTGAGCGAGCACGAGTTATCGGGTACGTGGGATTTTTTCTAGAAATGCTTTCCATATGCTTATGATCTCATAGAAGCGCTTACACGTTTAAACGTGGTGCATCACTCATCCTCCGCGATTCCCTCGATCCTTCCATTACGCTACCACCCAATGTACCATCCAAGATGGATGTCGAGCCATATCTTTCGGACGCTCTCACAAGGCACGTCTGCATAACTTCACATAAAGGTCAGATACGTGAAAAAGTCGGCGGGTTTTTATTCGAATATCCAGCATCATCATTTTTCCAAAACAACAATTCTGTCCTTGTGCCTTTGACAGATTATGTCAAAGAGGCCATTTTCCCTCCAGGAGCCGAAAATCCCCGACCAACCCATCTCGTGGACACTTATTGTGGTTCTGGGCTTTTCGCGATCACACTTTCTCCTTATTTCAAAACGATCTCTGGGATTGAGCTGTCAGCGGATAGCATCCGGTCGGCACAGAGAAACGTAACACTTAATCGCTCTTTACGTGCCATACCATCCTATAACAATCTCATCTCATCACCACCTTCCATGGGTGCTTCATCAGCGGAGCTACAAGATATCATATTCAGATCTGGAACAGCTTCCGACATTTTCTCTTCTGTTTCCTCTTTCCCGCGCCATACAACAGTGATCATTATCGATCCCCCCCGCAAAGGCTGTGATCGAGAGTTTATCCAGCAGGTTGTACAGTTCAGACCGGCTGTCTTGGTGTATGTCAGTTGTAATGTGCATACTCAAGCACGAGATATTGGTATGTTGCTACGTATGGCTGATAATGCTGAGGAAAGAAGTGGTAACGGAGAGAAGAGGGGGAAATATCAGGTGGAAAGCTTGAGAGGATTCGATTTGTTCCCCCAAACCGCTCACGTGGAGAGTGTTGCGATATTGAGACTCATTTGAGAGTGGTTTGGGTGGTTTTTGATTTCACAGTTTAACTGTATATTGCACCTAGTGATGGAATTTACTGATATCATTTCCTTTGGTATACCTCGCCTGAGGTCTTAATGCAGGTCATGAAATCTGCATCCAATACATTTTCATACACAGCGTTTTCGTACCAACTTTCATATGCACTCATCTGATCACTTCTTTAATGGTTGATTGATTGTCATTGAGGATTGGAAATAGTGTATACACACGTGAGAACTCCAACACATCACTTACACAGAACACTCCAACCCCGGAAACTAATTCTACCAGTCTGGATGCTGGTAATCATTTCAAACATTCCTCGTCCGATCAATCCTAGGCCATCTTCTGATATTTGAGAGAATAAAAGGTCACTCCCATCCCAACCAATTCTATTTACAGGTGCAATGATCGCAGCGGTTCCTGAGCCGAAAAACTCAGTCACTTTTCCTTCGGAGTGCCACGACGATAGCCGGGAAATCGATAGTGGTTCTTCCCGTGAGTATATTTTGAGGTCGGATGGCACTCCTGGAAGTGTGATATCACCTGAAGTGTGAGCATCAGCAAGACTGAGGGTAGAAGCACGAGTAAGACCAGGAAGAATGGTGCCATCTAGTGGTGGTGTGATTAAATCCAAATCTGCGAAATTAGTTAGCTATCAGAAGGCTGAGTTGGAAATGGGGCCTAGGACCACACTCACGACCATCATCACGTTTAACGACCACGAAAACATTCATGGCACCCACTTCTGTAATCACGAGCTCCTTTTTCCCTTTTTCGCCACTCGAACAGTCAGTCTCCAACAGCCACAGGAGTTGATCATACCCTTTTGAAGAAGCATGGATCTGAGGCATGAAGGCCGGTGCATAGTTCAATCCGAGTTTGTGTGCACCGGTGCCTCCCGGCCATGCACGAACGAAATGTGACACAGCGAGTAGAGATATTGGGTGAAATCCATTCTTGAAATAGGGTCCTGATGGAGAAAGGATGACAAAAAGAGTTGCACTATCAGAGTGATGGACGCCCAGACCTCGATACACGGTGTGAGTAACAAGATAACTCGAGATATGAAAAGATGAATGCTTACTGGTACGAGTTCCAACGATTGTTGGGCGAATGTATAAGCTATAGCCTGGTTTCATTGGTATCCACCGCTTCTCAATGAGAACCAAACGTTTGATGAGGGTTAGGAGTGCATCTGGATCAAATGACTGAAATACATATTAATCTCACTGCATGAATCAACTGGGAGTGACGCACAGGTAGGGAAACTCTAGCAGCGGACTTGACCAGTCGCTGCATGTTCTTTTCCGGTCTGAATAGTCGTACCTCACCATCTGGGCCAATGTAAGCCTACCCGCGTTGTACTATAAATAGAATATTATCCATTAATGTTATCGGGGCGCACCTTCAAACCCTCAAAGACGTTAGAGCAGTATTGAAGGCACGAACTTGCGGGATCAATGCTAAGCGGTCCATATGGTTTAATTTCAGGTGCAGACCAGCCATTGACAGGATCAAAATGCACTACAAGCATGTGATCTGTCTTTGTCTGACAGATGTAAGCCACAGGCACTGGATGCGATGGGACAAACCTCGCCGAAAATCAGAGATCCAGGATCCGGGATTTGTTTTGGTTTGTCGACAAGATTGATAACTACTCGTACTGCCTGTGAAGCATGTTATTGACATCGATTGGTGGGATTTCGGGACGCACATCAAGTTCAGCAGGGATGCTAGGTTTCAAGGTTCCATTTCCAGTGCCGCTAGAGGCATGGCTGGTAGTAGTGTTTTTGGGTCTAGTCATGGATTCTTGGAGCGCAGTGTAGTCAGGTCTGTATTAAATAGGATCTTGTGACAATTTTACGGCAATCTCCAGCGAAACTCGATAGGACTTTGTTGCCAAAGACATGTTTTCTCTTGTTTGTTGCTTATCTAACGTGCTTTTGTACTGTGAACTTGAAACGTATTTGAGCATTTGATACATGATGAGCAAGTCGCAGGCAAGATGGACTTTGAGGATGCTGTTCTCAGAAGGAGAGCTTCTACTGACATAAATTCAAAATCCGTATTTCGATCTCTTGAAGGCCACCACATCTACACGGTCCATTGTGCGAACTCTATGTTCTATTGTTGCCGCTAGGTTCTAACTGCGATGCATATTAAAAGAGTCTCAAACTTGTGATAGCAGGACAACAGAAGATACTGAGCCCGCTTGATCACCACAATGTTCATCGATGGCTGACGCCGGATAGGAGTTGAGTTTCTGGTACAAGGCTGGCAGTCCAGCTTGCAATGGCTAGGCACAATTGCTTTGTGCCTGCTTTATCATCTCACAGTCATCGACATCGTTATCGTCAAACCTTCAACCGGGGATGCATGAGCAACAAGCTCATTGGCACAACCCATCACCATCAACCCCTACTCTCGAGAATTCCATTTTTAGTCCTCCTTGCACCCGTCCAACTGCTATTCACCGCTCCTACTCTCATTCACTGGTCCTTAGGCCTAGGTCAGCCACACCCCAACGCCGCATTCGTTCTGTCTCGGAATTCATTCGTTCAGACTTCTGGTTTCATGATGGCAACATCGTCATCATTGCAGGTCCAGCCGCGTTTAAAGTCCATCGCGGGCAGCTTGAAAGGCACTCAGAGGTTTTTTTGGGATTATTTTCCTTGCCGCAGCCACCTCTTCATGATCAGGATATTGTAGACGGCTGTCCGAGTGTCCAATTTCACGACTCGCCGTCAGATGTATTCTATTTTTTGAGTGCTCTATATGATGGACTGTGAGCATAAATTATTACTCATCCGTTCAAACCTTCTGGATCAATCGCTGATGAACTCACTCAGATATTTTAAAACTCCCCGTGCTAACGATTTCCCAGCCATCGCTGCTGTACTTAGGCTAGCCACCAAATATATGGTAGAACATCTCCGTATCAGGTGTCTCCATCGATTGCACCTCGATTGGCCACCCTCGCTCCACGGGTGGGACCAACGTGAGGCCGCTGCAACGGACGAAACTGGTCGATATTTGCCTCGTGATACTTGTCCACATCCCATTCTCGTCATCCACCTTGCTCTGGAAATGGGAGTGCCAACAATTCTGCCCGCTGCGTTCTACGATCTATCACGTTATGGCCCTAGCAAGATTCTTGCTGGTGCTCGAAAACCCCTCGTTTCTTACGATATCATTACAGGAAATCATACTGGATATGTCGAGTCTGTGGGGCCTGGTGCAGCGACTGCGGCACCCAATCCAACTGGTAACTTTCCTCAACTTACTGCCGTTCCTATATCTAGTTCCGGATCCCAAATGGTTCAGCTTGGTCATGCTCTTCTCTGCAAAACATTTCGCGGACGAGAGGCCTCTCAACGATATGTTGCCACATTTCTCTCGAGGGAATTATCCAACCGTCAGCCTGCTGCGGACTGCCTCAATAGACACAGCGCAGCATTACAAATTCATTGTACAGAGTCATTTTATTATATCATGCTTAACGTCTTGAGGTCCGTCGGTGGGATTGCTTGCGGCCGTGACGCAGATCCTCTCTTTACACTTATACAAGCACTAGAGATGCTATCTCGAACGGACTTCACAACTGCTGATACAGCTGGCGGAGGCTCAAATGAGGAGACCGACGAAGGGGGTGGAGGAGGCGGCCAAAAGAAATGTGGATTGAGAATGTGTGCTATGTGCAAGGTCGATTTTGCCAAGGCCGTGGCTAATGCAAGAGAGGAAGTTTGGGGGCGACTGTCGAACTGGTTCGAGCTATGAATGTGAGACTGCCAGTCCTTTTGGTCTGTGTTTGCTATCATCTTGCTGTCATGATTCGTGGTTGGTGCTGATTACCTGTTTACGGCTATATATCCGCTATCACAAATGGGCATTGCATTTGTCAGGTGGTGGACAATCTTACTTCACTTATTGATCGGAGATCGATGACTTGTTCTGCCAAAATATAAAAATTCATAATTTATGTTAATTTGCCTCAAATACCAGCACTTTCAGAATTTCAACTTGACATGTTCATGCATGCCAACATTAATGGTGCTCTCCAGTGCTGAATACCTCAGAACTACAAGAATCGTACTGCCCCGGAGGCTAGAATAAAAAGATCGGATCAAGAATGATGATCTCTGTTAGGCCGCTATTTGGCAAATATTCGGACAATATTCAGATATGAGGATCAGTCAAACAAAGTCAGGGTTCCAATGTTATGAGCCCGATAATTAGATCAGACATTTCTAAGTATTAAGATCAAGCATGGACTGCATTATCAGAAACTTGTACGACTTCAAGGAGAAGCCAAAAAAAACAACCGACCGTTGGCGAATAGCAGGAACTACACAAAGATAGAACTTCCCTGCTTGAACCAGAGCCCCACATAGCCTAAAGGTATGTATTTCCCCAAGACAAGTCGAACCAAAAAAACGCTATTAACAATGACAGAATATTCATTGGCTGATTAGGACACAGCCACTATGAATAGATGCGAAAGGGATTTCGAGTTCCAATCAACCACAATGTCCAGCAATGAACAGATTGCATGTCCTCACAATGTAAATTGCCTCAAAGGTGTCAAATATACCGGTGAACCAATTGGCAAAACTCTTGAGTTTGGAGGGTTGTCAACATATGTTTCCGAGCCAAAGTCCGGAGAACCGAGAGGCATCCTACTTCTTCTTTCCCGATGTATTTGGACCTTACTTCATCAGCAATCAATATTTACAGGACTACTTTGCAGAAAATGGTAAGCCATGAAAACATGAGGCTTTTTTAGAAAGAGAGGTTTATAACTCCAGACACATTACATATTGCAGGTTTTGGGTGTGGATTACTTCTTCGGTGATGGAATCCACATACATACAGAAGCATATTTTGACCGAAAAGTATGGTTGGAGGGTGCAAGGAGTCGTGCTGCTGCGGAGACACCTGCCTGGATCCGGGAGCATTGCGGGACTGACAAGAAATATGTCGCAATTGGATGATGTTTTGGCACTACATATGCACTGGATCTGGCAGGAACAAATGATGTTGTAGCAGATAAGCCAATGAGTCAAATACCATACATCAAACACACATCAAACACTGGAATTGGCTCTAAGCTGCTTCTGCGCATCCTGGACCCCTTACTGAAGACCAATTCCGCAATGTGAAGAGTACGTTTCCTTCGGTACAAAGTTTATCGTCGCGAGTTTTTAAATAAATGAACCTAGATCCTCTCCTCATATTGACAGCAGATCTGTAGCTTCTGATCTTCCTTTCAGTAAATATCCATTTTGACCTTTGGTACATCATATAGAGATGGACCACGCTTTCCCTCCTGAGTCTAGGCACTGAGTCGAAGCCCTTTTGCAGGAAATCGGCGCCACATATCACCTTCGCTTATTCTCTGATGTCAACCACGGGTTCGCAACTCGTGGTGATCCTAGCGTTGAAAACAGCAGTAAGCATCTCGAAACCTGACAACTTCTCCCCAAGATTGGTTCAATGGTTCAATTTTCAGGGTGGGCAAAGGAGGAAGCCGCAGCGACAGCTTCCAGCTTTTTCTCTAGATTTTTCTAGGCGTTGATAATGAAAATTTCTTTGAGTTAAATTCTGTAACTCGTAAAGATTACAGAACATGGAACTCTGAGGTTGTCTCCAATGTCAAGCGAGTTTAATCTCAGAGACATGGAACTAATTCATTCACCCTCGAAATGTGAGCTACCACTTTGAGCTGGATCCGAATTCCAGCAGGAACCTGAAAGCAGTAACAGCATCCTCAGATGCCTAACTTGTTGGAATATGGAATATCAAGTGAGTCTCGTTCTGCTAGTTATTGATATTGGCGGTTTGTACCCTGCTCGCTTACTCCCCAATACCACCTTGTAGGCCTGTTACGAGTCCTTTCAACAAGTTCTTCATTTGTTGAGAGAAAAGCATCTCATACAAGCACATTCGGACGAGGACAGAAAGTCGAAGTCACGAGTAGTACCAGTGATTATACCGGGCCGAGGAGACACCCCATACTACAAGGGCGAAAGAGAATGTTTACAGTCTATCGATACTCGAATTGGCCTGTGGGTTGACCTACCTGTTGGATAATATGATCGTCTTCGCCAACACCATGTATCAGGTACAGGAGTACCGGGATGACACGACTTGAAAACGTGTCGATGAATACATCAAACTAAGAGTCGAATGCTACACAGATTAGATCACATATTTCTGCCATACACCCTCGATATCGTGACAAAATCAAGAATTCGATTCCAACCCCATAGCTGATCGGGTTCCGTATCCTTCGATAGCCACCGTTCTGTCCAGCCCTTGAAGGAGAGGTGTCTGTTCATGATCGAGAGATGCGCTGCGTATACGGCGTTCTACAATACTTTTTTTGAAGGTGCAAACATATTGTCGAGAATAGTTTTAATGGTGCTGTGAAAACTCACCCCCGCATGACCGTAGCACTAGTCAATCGCTTCGCACGTTTTTTGCTTTGGTTATCTTCGTATCGATCCGTCTCGTCGACAATCTCCTCTGACAGAATTTCCTAGAACATGCTTAGAAACAGAGTAACATTCAAGTATGATACGCTTACTTCAATGATATCTAGAAGAAACGACGACCAAAATCAGCAAAGATTTCATACAGAACAAGACTTCATACCTTCCAGAGTGATGACACCCAAAGCGCCACCAGGTTTCCCGGGGGTCCGACTAATCAGCAATAGGTGTGCTCTTCCTGTTTGGCTAAGTTTTCATGGTCAATATAGAATAATAGAGAATGCAAAGGACAGATGTACAAGTAGTCGAGAGCCTGGAAGCAGTTAACAGACGGGAGTGCTTCAGGGAGAATCAAAAGTGGAAAAGCGGAGACAGGAAGTGCTTTGCTGGGATCGTAATTCAGGAGCTAGAATTCTATTTTAAGTGTGCTGTTAAACATACGAAACTCTGTATACCTTTTTTATCAAAAGAAGTCCGATATAAGCCAACGGATTTCCAGGCTCATGAACGGGGAAACGCGAATAGCCACTCAAGAGACTAGATCCGGGGAATCAGCTCGAATTTCAAACAATGGGACATGGAAGAGAACGTACATGGCATCGACAGCCTTGTGGTCAAGCACTGCATCCGCACTGAGAACAACGGTATCCTATGATTGATTCGACAAGTTCGCCGGTTACCTTGATACAAGAGTTCTTGGCATACCTTCAGGGGGGTCATTATCGTCTCGACGTTCTTTGTATTCAGCTCCAGTACACCATTCAATATATTTATCTCGTCATCTCGCAAAGGTTCTTCACCGGTGCGATGGAATTGTAGGAAAGATTTAAGTTCTGCCTTCTTATAAGTATGTTGTTCATTAGCCCCAAGGATCCAGTCGAGAAGCTTCGCAACAGGCCATGCAATAGGTGCTGATTCCCAAGTTTGTGAGATGGGAACTAGCGAGAATATGGTGCCCGACTAACCAAACAAATACATCATTCCCAAGACCAGGGGAGCACAGGTCGCCCCGATAGATAGACCGTACCGAACACTGACAGCTTGAGGAATAACTCTAGTCAAAAGAAGATCAGGTGGCAATATCATAATATTGAGAGAGCTCACTCTCTATGATACAGGGGAAGAAATCCTCGTTAATCCAATTGAGAACTAGGTAAACTAGTGGACGAACCCAAATATGACTATACAAGGGTCAGGGCATGGACGGGGTCCATGGTATTTGGAACTACACACCAATAGCGGCGGTAGAAATCACGATCGCAGCTACACCTCCACCAATCTATAGACCAAGTTTCAATGAAAGAACTGCGAATATTACATGGTACGCACGGCACTGTCGAGAAAAATCGGCAAACTTTCGTTGACAATCTAAGAGGGATTTGGTATCCAATAGTGCCAAGAAAGAGCAATATCGACCTACGACATTGCCGAGAAGGAGCACCTAAACGGGAACCTAAGCAACACCGCCAATTATACTCGATATGCCGCGAACATACCACCAAGACCCAATGTCGGCCTTTCTGCATAATGTTAAGGACTATCAAAGCGTTCATGAGAGGAGAACACTGGCATGCAACGTGCGGCATACCTTTCCGAGCATTGACCTTCTCCTTGGGATTATCCGACGAAGCAGCCAGAACTCGTAGATGTAGCTCATCCAATCCCATCAAGCCAAGTGTCAGGCTGCACACAAAAGCAGGATTGATGAAAGAAAAAAAAACATAGTTAGATACGTAGTCAACGAGAGGAAGCAGATTCACCCTGCGAAAACACCACCTGCGAGGACCAGGCCCATACTGATCATGAGCTTCAGCCAAAATTCCGGAGAGCTCTCTGTTGCATCTGGAATATCAATATCCCGTGGGACATGTATTTTGACATGCCCGAACGGCGATGCAAGGACTTTGCGCAGAAGAAACATGATGATAGGCGACCTGTGAAACAGTTTCATGAGTTAGATTCAATTCACCGATCGCCCTTTGGTACCATGATCACGTGGCATATGTCATGACAGGAGTGGTTTTCTCAGTCCCGCTGATCACAAAGTTGCCAGGCACCAAGCAGCAGATAAGTTCTATTCATACACTGAAGAAACACCCAAAATGTTCAACAGTCACAGAAGGCTATTAGCAGCAACCGGGGAGACAATACACAAAACAATGATATATGCTAAGGTAGATCAGCCATGAAAAAAACCTGGATGTGGCCATACTCATTTCCGAATTTTCGGTGAGCGCGCTATCACAAACGACGGAGATCTGTAGACGTCCTCGTGTTGGTAAGAAGAGGCATCAAGAGAGGGATACCATCGATCGAGCTTCTCTCGAGTTCTTCGGAGTCGATTCAAAGACGTATCTCGTCTAGAGAGACCGTCTTGGTGTGGAATACCATCGGCATCGTGAGGATTATGTGCAACTGCTGTGGACAAGGGAATGGAAGTGATTGCTAGAATTGGCGAAGATGGGGGGGAGATACTACCAGAGAGCTCTCCTACTGGTTCATCTTGCTTAACGCTCGAACGTCGATGATCCTGGGACTCGGAGACCCTCAAGATAAGCTGAAGTCCTATGATATCTTTGTCATTCAACTGATCAGTCTTTATAAGGGGCTCGATGCATTTGATGTAATAAGACCGTTCGGCTGTGAAGGAACACATATTCTCTCTGTGTTGACCATATACTGATCGGACGCACCAGATGATAAAAGCTCTGCATTTTCTGCATGTTTAATCGGACACTCAATAAGTCCACCAATGTAGTCGTCGGTCTTGCGATCTGATTTCGGTACAATGGGATGAGCCAGCCCACTCTGAGAGACCAAGGCCTTGAAACGAATGTACTGTTTCACCCGAAAACGAAACAGACTGTGTTTGAGTGGGCGGCTTCGGGAAACGAGCTGTTCCAGTATAAGAGTGGTTAAAAATTCCTTCCGCAATTGGACTGGATCGTGAACTTGACTGTCGGCGTTGGCTTGAGACGGAGAGCCAGCCGTAATCCCGTTTTCAAGAACCTTACGCTCCGCCAGCGTAAAGCTCAAGCCCTGGAAGGACTTATTTATCGCCTCTATATCCGCCGGAGAATCATGGAACTTGAGGTCCTGGAGGCATTTTTCGACGAAGTGACCTGTACTCTGATGAGCACCCAGTGTATCTACAACCGTCCCCAATCCATTGAGGAGGTAGTATGAACATAAGCCTTCCTTGGCGCCTGGATCTCGTCGTTGGCGCCACATCTCGTCATATTCGAGCCATCTGAAGTCCACCAGCAGTCTTACTGCTCTTTCACGCCACTCCGAAGCCCTTTTATGGAAACTTGACGGTGTTAAAGTAAACACAAAGCTGAACATGATGGCAACCAAAGTAAAGCCACGGTGGGTGAGCCAAGTCCACGGGTTCTTGTATGGACACTGACAGATGGTTTTGCCTAAAGACGGCCTCATATAGCATACCACAGATAGCATCACTGGCAACAACATTGTCCAGGCCACAGCAAATGTTGATATTCCACCAACTATAGCAACTGGAAGGGCGGCATGCTTGTTGACATTCCATAAGAAGTATAGGAGTCCGACGATGAAGAAGACGAGGGCAGCTTGGACAATCACAATAAGAAGCGCTGGAATGTGGGGAACACCCCATGCCCATATTCCCTCGAATCGTACTTGACGAAGGGCAAGGGTGTCAGGACCTGCCTTGTATTTATCATCGGCGTGACGAAATGCGGAAAGCCATTGAAGGCAGAGTGTCCCAAAGATAACAGCGCTAAGGCTTAGGATCATGCTTAGAAGCCACAACTGGTTGACTCGTAGTTCGTACTGCTTTAGATCACCCAATCCAGGGTCAATCTCCACAACATTTGGAGCTGTCTGGCTGAGTAACGTAACAATGTCTTGAAGGAGTGTCGTTCCAGGATCATCCCTAAGCCAATCCAACGCTTCGACGGCGAATGAAGTGACCACACCCAGAAGCAAAGCCGCCTAAAAATACGATGTACTTTGTCAGCGACTCGAAGCAAATTAAAAATACTCACAATCAACAAGAGATCGCTAATCTCGTCTCTGAGCGCCTTGCAAAACTCCTCATCTCTCTCATCAACGGCATCATAGAAATGTTTCCAGTGGTCCTTGTGGACTTCCAGGGGCTCTTCCTATATGCAGTTGAGTAGTGATCAAGCACCAATGAACTGATCAGATCTCCACCTTCTCTTTTCCGTCCTAGGAATATATGTGAGAAGGATTGTTTGATAGACAGCTCAAGTAATGCAATCACACCTCCATTTGTTCCTCACTATCAGCATCATCCACGATAGACTGTTCGGCCATCTCGTATCTTCGTGTCAGGATCAATAAATAAGTTAAAATTCAAAAGAGACGTACCTGGGAATAGTTGGCCTGTTGGCTTAGGTTTGCGGGGTCTTTCTATGCGAGGTCAGTCGGGGAAGAATTCAAATGTCGGTGACTAACCTCTGATAGGGGAGAGCCTGATTCGAGATCACGCTGCTATATATCGATAAGATGATTTGGTGGTGGATAATGGAGATAACATGCCTCAGCTATTGTGCCTTGAGGATTTGTTTTCTGATTCCCACTAAACTTCAAACCGCTTAAATGTGAGGGTTAGCGCTTAGCGGAGTCGAGAGAACGCACCAGGCTACCGAGAAATGCGTTGGGCTTTGGGTTGCCAGATTTTTCCTTG
>Ga0157367_1000767_pt1 | contig 14758 bp, 13 predicted proteins | sample AttbisABBM2_FD_113142 | JGI IMG/M metagenome (GOLD analysis project Ga0157367, IMG submission 113142) | Fungus gardens microbial communities from leaf cutter ant in Botucatu, State of São Paulo, Brazil - Atta bisphaerica ABBM2 | ecosystem: Host-associated > Fungi > Mycelium > Unclassified ...
CGAGCGCGAGCGTGCCGCTCGGCGACGCAAGCCGCCTCGAGTGGAACCTGCTCGCGGAAGACGCCAGCCTGCCGGCCGCGGTGCTGTACGAGGATCGCATCGAGCACAACCTGAAGTGGATGCAGGCGTTCGTCCAGGAGTACGGCGTCAAGTTCGCGCCGCACGGCAAGACGACGATGGCGCCGCAGCTGTTCCGCCGCCAGCTCGACGCCGGCGCATGGGGCATCACGCTCGCCACGGCGCACCAGACCCAGGCCGCGTATCACGGCGGCGTGCGGCGCGTGCTGCTCGCTAACCAGCTGGTCGGCCGCCGCAACATGACGATCATCGCGGGGCTGCTGTCGGATCCCGATTTCGAGTTCTTCTGCCTCGTCGATTCGGCCGACGGCGTCGACCAGCTCGGCCGCTTCTTCGGCGAAGCGAAGAAGTCGATCAACGTGCTGCTCGAGCTCGGCGTGCCGGGCGGCCGCACCGGCGCGCGCGACGCCGCGCAGCGCGACGCGGTGCTCGCCGCGCTGGCCCGCTACCCGGACACGCTGAAGCTGGCCGGGATCGAACTCTACGAAGGCGTGCTGAAGGAGGAGGACGAGATCCGCACGTTCCTGCAGGGCGCGGTCGCGCTGACGCGCGAGCTCGCCGCGGCCGGCCGCTTTGCGCGCACGCCGGCGATCCTGTCGGGCGCGGGCTCGGCATGGTACGACGTGGTCGCGGAGGAATTCGCGAAGGCGTCCGACGCGGGCTTCGCGGAAGTGGTGCTGCGCCCGGGCTGCTACCTGACGCACGACGTCGGCATCTACAAGAAGGCGCAGACCGACGTGTTCAAGCGCAATCCGACCGCGCGCAAGATGGGCGAGGGCCTGCTGCCCGCGCTGCAGTTGTGGGCGTACGTGCAGTCGGTGCCGGAGCCGGACCGCGCGATCATCGCGCTCGGCAAGCGCGACTCGGCGTTCGACGCGGGCCTGCCCGAGCCGGCGCGCCATTTCCGCCCGGGCCGCGACACCGCGCCGCGCGACGTGGCCGCGGGCGAAGGCTGGGCGATCACCGGCCTGATGGACCAGCACGCGTACCTGCAGATCCCGCCCGGCGCGGACGTGAAGGTCGGCGACATGGTCGCGTTCGACATCTCGCACCCGTGCCTGACGTTCGACAAGTGGCGCCAGCTGCTCGTGCTCGATCCGCAATTCCGCGTGAAGGAAGTGATCGAGACGTTCTTCTGAGATCCGCCGCGCGGCGGCCGCCCGGCCGCCCGAGCGGGCCGCCCCGCAACGGGGCGGCCGTCATGCCGGATTCGACCTGCCGGAGTACACTGCGCTTTCGTTCCGACCGTCCCCTCTTTCGCAGGAGAAAGCCATGGCAGCGAAGAAGATCCTGTTCCTGACCGGCGATTTCGCCGAAGACTACGAAACGATGGTGCCGTTCCAGGCGCTGCAGGCCGTCGGCCATCGCGTCGACGCGGTCTGCCCCGGCAAGCGGGCAGGCGACAAGATCAAGACCGCAATCCACGACTTCGAGGGCGACCAGACCTACACCGAGAAGCCCGGCCACCAGTTCACGCTGAACGCGACGTTCGACGACGTCGATGCGGCCCGCTACGACGCGCTCGCGATCGCGGGCGGCCGCGCGCCGGAATACCTGCGGCTCGATCCGAAAGTGATCGCGATCGTGCGCGCGTTCGCCGACGCGGGCAAGCCGATCGCCGCGATCTGCCATGCGGCGCAGCTGCTCGCCGCCGCGGACGTGATCCGCGGCAAGCGCATCTCGGCCTATCCGGCCTGCGCGCCCGAAGTGAAGCTCGCCGGCGGCGAGTATGCGGACATTCCGGTCGACGCGGCCGTCACCGATGCGCCGTTCGTCACCGCGCCCGCGTGGCCCGCGCACCCGGCGTGGCTCGCGCAGTTCCTCGCATTGCTCGGCACGCGCATCGAGCTGTAACGCCGTTCCCGCGGCGGCGGCGCGCTCAGCGCCCCGTCGGCGGCGGGCCGGCTTCCGCGATCCGCGCCTCCAGCATCGCGAGCGCGCCCGACAGCCCGTTCAGCACGTCGTCCGGGAGCTGCGCCACTGTCTTGTCGAGGAATGCCTTGCGGCGCGGCAGGCTCGCGTCGAATGCCGCGCGCCCGTCGTCGGTCAGCTTCACGTTCGTCACGCGGTTGTCGCGCGCGTCGGATTCGCGCTCGATCCAGCCGAGCGCCTCGAGCGCCTTCAACTGGCGCGTGAGCGCGCCCGGGTCGATCCGCAGCACTTCGACGAGCCGCTTCTGCGACGCGTGGCCGTCCATCGTATTGAGCGCGACCATGATGCGCCAGCGCGGCATCGGCTGGCCGACGTGCGCCTCGAACGCGCTCATGAACGCGCGATAGGTTCGTCCGAACTGCTGCAAGATCGCGACGCGGTCCTGTTCTTCCATGCGCTGAATCTGTTCCTTCAATCGGCCAACGGGCCGGGTTCGATCTTGCGCCGCAGCGTAATCGGCGGCACGCGTCTGCATTGCCACACCGAAAACACCGCGACCGCCGCCGCCACCGCGACGCCCAGGTGAATCGCGCCGACCAGCGATTCGCGGGCCGCCTCGAGCAGCAGCGCGCCATTATGCCCGGCACGCGTCAGTTCGCTCACGAGACCGCCCTGCGCCGCGCGGTCGATCAGGATCTGCGGATCGGCGAGCCGCGCGTGCCACTGCAGCGCATGATCGGCCGCGAGCGCGTCGCGCACGCCGCCCGCGTACATCTGGTTGACGAGCGTGCCCGTCAGCGCGGTGCCGACCATCCCGCCCACCATCCGCAGCGACTGCAGCAGCGCGGTCGCGATGCCGAGGTGCGCGCGCCCGGCCGTCTGCTGCGCGAACACGGTGAGGTTCGGCAGCACGAAGCCGAGGCCGACGCCGCCCGCGACCATCAGCGCCATCAGCACCCAGCGCGGCGTGGCGTGCGTCGCCGCGACGACGCCGACGCAGGTGATCGCGAACAGCGCGAAGCCGACGTGCAGCATCGCGTTCGGATGGCGGATGCGGGTGACGACGCGGCCGTTCATGATGCTGCCGATCGTGATGAACACGACGAGCGGCGTGATCACGAGCCCGGCTTCCTTCGGCGACATGCCGAAGCCGCCCTGGAACAGCAGCGGCGCGTAGAACAGCAGCGAGAACATCGAGAAGCCGGCGAGGATCGCGAGCACGAACAGCGCGGACAGCGCGCGGTTGCCGAACATGTCGAACGGCAAAATCGGCTGCGCGCAGCGCTTCTCCCAGCGCCACAAACCGACGCCCGCGACGAGCGCGACGCCGAGCAGCAGCGTCGGCCAGCCGGCGATCCCGTATTTCGGCAGCCATTCGACGAACAGTTGCAGCGCGCCGAGCGACAGCGCGATCAGGATCGCGCCCGGCCAGTCGAGCCGCATCTTCTCGTCGTGCTCGATATGGCGCAGGTGCGGCAGGTAGCGCCACACGAACAGCAGCGACAGGATCCCGACCGGCAGGTTCACGTAGAACACCGAGCGCCAGCCGAACGACTGGGTCAGCACGCCGCCGAGCGACGGCCCGATCGCGTTCGCGATGCCGAACGCGGAGCTCATCATCACCTGCCAGCGCAGCCGCACGACCGAATCGGGGAACAGGTCGGGAATGCACGCGAACGCGGTGCCGACCAGCATCCCGCCGCCGATGCCCTGCAGCCCGCGCGCGAGCACGAGCGACAGCATGTCGTTGGCCATCCCGCACAGCACCGACGCGGTGGTGAACAGCACGATCGACGCGATCACGAACGGCTTGCGCCCGTAATAGTCGCCGAGCCGGCCGAAGATCGGCACGGTGATCACCGAACTGAGCAGGTATGACGTCGCGACCCATGCATACAGGTCGAACCCTTTCAGCTCGGCGACGATCGTCGGCAGCGCGGTGCCGACCACGGTCTGGTCGAGTGCGACGAGCATCGTCACGAACGAGATCCCGATCATCGCCAGCAGCGACTCGCGGAACGGCAGGACTTGCCCGCTCGAATGGTGGGCAGCGGTATGGACGGCCATTTTTTGCTGAAACAACTTTTGACGAGTCAACAATTTGAAAATTCTAGCACGGCTGGAGTAACCTAGCTGACGGCCGACGGCTCGGCCCTGGCTGCAAGGGAGGAAGATGGAACCGATTTCAACCGGCGTCGCGACGACGCTGTCGGACGACGACCGCGACGTGCTGCGGCGCGCGAAGCAGGTGCTGGAAAGCCCGTCGCTGACGATGAAGCTGACGGGCCTGCTCGGCGCGCCGGTGGAGAAGATGATCGGCCGGCTGCCGGATTTCGCGACCGGCAAGATCAACGACGCGACCCAGCTCGCGCTGCGCAAGTGCCTGAACCTCGCGCTGCGCACGCTCGGCAAGCCGCCGGCGCCGGACGTGGACACGCCCGACAAGCCGAGCAACCTGCTGCACAAGCTCGCGGTCGCGACGACGGGCGCGGCGGGCGGCGCGTTCGGCTTCCTCGCGCTGCCGGTCGAGCTGCCGGTGACGACGACGCTGATCTTCCGCTCGGTGTGCGACATCGCGCGCAGCGAGGGCGAGGACCTGTCGTCGGTGGATACGCAGCTGCAGTGCCTCGCCGTGTTCGGCATGGGCGGCAACCCGGACCGCAGCGAAGAGGATGCCGATCTCGGCTACTTCGTGCTGCGCGGCGCGCTCGCGCAGGCGATCTCGAAGGCATCGTCGGACATCACGTCGAAAGGCATCGCCGCGCACGGCTCGGCCGCCGTGTTCAAGCTCGTGCAGACCGTCGCGTCGCGCTTCTCGGTGCAGGTGACCGAACAGATGGCGGCCAAGTCGATTCCGGCGATCGGCGCGGTGCTCGGCGCGACCGTCAACACGCTGTTCATCGACCACTTCCAGCAGATGGCGCACGGCCACTTCGCCGTGCGCCGGCTCGAGCGCAAGTACGGCACGGCCGCCGTGAAGGCCGCCTATCAGGCGATCGACACCTCGCCCGCGCGCTGAACCGCACGCTCGACCGCGACCCGGCGCAGGAACGCGGCCGCGCGGTCGAGCGCCTGCCGCGATTCCGGCACCATCGGCGCATACAGCTGCCAGACGTGCGGCATCTGCGGCCAAATCTCGATCTCGACCTGCACGCCGGCGGCCCTCGCCTTGTCGGCGACGCGGCGCGAATCGTCGAGCAGCACCTCGGTGCTGCCGACCTGGATGAACAGCGGCGGCAGCCCCGTGAAATCCGCATAGAGCGGCGACGCGTACGGGTGGGCGGCCGGCGTGTCGCCGAGATACAGCTTCGCCGCCTTGCCGAGCGCCGGGCCGGCGAACATCGGATCGATGCCGTCGTGCGTGCGCAGCGTCTCGCCGGTCGCCGCGAGATCGGTCCACGGCGAGAACAGGATCGCGCCGGCCGGCAGCGGCTCGCCGCGATCGCGCAGCGCGACGAGCGTCGCGAGCGCGAGGCCCCCGCCCGCCGAATCGCCGCCGAGCACGATCGACTCGGGCGGCGTGCCCGTCGCGAGCAGCCGGCGGTAGGCGGCGAGCGCATCGTCGAGCGCGGCCGGGAAGCGGTGCTCCGGCGCGAGGCGGTAGTCGAGCGAGAACGCGCGCACGCCCGCGCGTTTGGTCAGGCCGAACACGAGCGGGCGATGGGTCTTGGTCGAGCAGAAGTAGTAGCCGCCGCCGTGGAAGTACAGCAGCATGCGCCCCTGCGCGGCCCCCTGCCCGGTCCGCCCGTCGACACGCTCGAGCCATTCGCCGCGCAGCGGCGCGTCGTCCGGGCCGTAGCATTCGCGCAGCCGATAGCCGGACGGCGCGCGGCGCGGCACGATCATCCGCCGGTCGGTAAAGCGCCGCGCGCGCGCCGGGTCGAGCACGGGACGCGTGGTCTCGGGGCGGAACTGCCAACGCAGCAGCCAGCAGGCGAGCTTGCTTTGCCAACTCATCGGACGCACTCCGTATCGGAAATGTGTCGATGGTACGTGCGATCGCGCCCCGGACGCTCGACAGGTGCCTCTATATCAAACGCCGGCGCTCAGCCGGCCGGCAGCACCTGCCCGCGGATCTCGCCGGACGGATGCTCCTTCGTGTGCACGTTGAAATACCACTTGCCGGCCATCAGCTCGGTCACCTGGGTGTCGGTCAGTTCCTTCGAGCCCTTGATCGGGCTGGCGAGGCCGTCCTTCGGAATCGGCACCTGCACGCCCGCGTTCTGCCCGACCGGCGCCGGCCCGTGGAAATGCGCGGCGGTGGCCGGGCCGGTCAGGCTCTCGTAGGTCGCCGTCCATTGCAGCGTATGGGTGAGCGTGTCGTAAGTGGCGTCGACCGCGCCCGAACCCTTGCTCGTGGTCGGCGGCACCTCGCTCGACGGCTGCAGGTTGGCGGACAGGCGAACCGTTTCGGCCGCCGCGCTGCCGGCGGCCAGCACGCCCGCGAGTAACGCGACCTGAAGGATGCGCAGCTTCGTCATGGAATCTCCTTGTACGACCGTGTGCGCCATCCGGCGGATGGCGTCTCGCCCATGTTAGTCGATCGCCGCCCGCCGGTGCGACGTGCGGCCAGCCTGACGCGGCCAGGAACAGACCTTTGCAGGCGGACGCCTGAATCCGCGCGCGCCGTTTCGCTACACTTCTTCTCACAGTTGCTTGTTTCCTTCGTCCGAAGGAGTCTGCGAGTATTTACGCGGCCGCCCGGCCGCGTTTTTTTTTGCCTGCCGGCCGACCGCCGCATCGTCACATCGCGCAATGCGATCCTGTGGAAATCCGCATCGACACGCCGCCATTCGCGCGCGAAGATGGGGCCTTGTCGTCCCCCAGAGATGCATCGTGCCGACCCCTCGCTTGCCATCGAGAACGCGTCCCGTTCGCTTCCGCCCGGTACTCGCGAGCGTCTGCACGCTCGCGGCACTTCATGCCGGGCCCGCGGCCGCCCAGGAATTCGGGCTGTTCGCCGGTTCGCTATGGGGCGGCGGCGGCCGCTCGTATGCGTGGGCCTTCGATTACCAGGAAGGATTGAGCCCGCACACCGCGATCGGCTTCACCTGGTACAACGAAGGGCATATCCCCAATCACCACCGCGACGGCCAGGCGATTCAATTCTGGGGGCGCTGGCCGCTCGAGAACCGCCGCTTCGTGCTGTCGGCGGGCGCAGGGCCATACCGCTACTTCGACACGGCCCCGGCCGGCGAAGGCCGCGACTACTCGAATTCGCACGGCTGGGGCGTGCTGATGAGCGTACGCGCCGCGTACTACACGTCGGACCGCTGGGTCGCGCAGTTGCAGCTCAATCGCACGCAGGTGTTCCGCGGGCCGAACACCACGTCGGTGATGTTCGGCATCGGCTACCAGCTCGACGCGCCGGGCACGCCCGGCCCGCGCGACACGCCGCTGCCGCGCGCCGGCAAGGTCACGAACAACGAGGTGACCGCGATGCTCGGCGAAACGATCCTCAACAGCCGCTCGTCGCCGTCGACGCTCGGCGGCAGCATCGAATACCGGCGCGGCCTCACCCGCACGGTCGACTGGACCGCGACGTGGATGTATGAAGGCGCGAAGCAGGCCGTGCGCCGCAACGGCGTCGCATCGCAGCTCTGGCTCACGCGCGCGTTCCTGAACGACGCGCTCACGCTGTCGGCCGGCGCGGGCGCCTACTTCACGGTGAACCAGCGCAACTTCAGCGGCCAGCCGGGCCCCGGCGACGGCACCGTGTCGGGGATCGTGTCGATCTCGGCCAGCTACCGGCTCTCCGAGCGCTGGCTCACGCGCGTCACGTGGAACCGGGTCGTCACGCGCTACAACCGCGACACCGACGTGATCCAGGCCGGCCTCGGCTACCGCTTCTGAACGCGCACGGCGCGTCAGCTCCGGTATCCCGGATCGATGCGATCGACGATGCGCTGCAGTGCGTCGAACGCATCCTGCCCCGCGCCGTGCTTCGGGTCGAAGTTCAGCGAATCGCGCACGCAGGCTTCGAGCACCGGCGGCGCGATCGGCAGCGCGTCGCCGATCGCGTGCGTCGCGACCTGCACCTCGCACGCGCGATTGAGCAGCCACATCAGCGAAAACGTCTGCGCGAGCGTGTGCCCGATCGTCACCGGCCCGTGGTTCCTCAGCAGCAGCACCGGCCGCCCGCCCGCGCTCGCGACGATGCGCCGGCCCTCGTCGAGATGCACGGTGATCCCCTCGAAGTCGTGGTACGCGATCTTGCCGTACAGCTGCGCCGCGTAGAAATTCGAGAACGACAGGCCGCCGCGCGAACAGCACACGGCCATCGCGGGCGTCGTGTGCACGTGCATCACGCAATGCGCGTCCGGCAGCGCCGCGTGGATCGCACTGTGGAACGTGAAGCCCGCCGGGTTGATCGGCCAGTCGGAATGGCCGATCACGTTGCCGTCGAGGTCGACCTTGACCAGGTTCGACGCGCATACCTCGCGGTAGTGCAGCCCGAACGGATTGACCAGGAAGTGCCCGTCGGCGTCCGGCACGCGCAGCGAGATGTGGTTATAGATCAGCTCGGTCCAGCCGAGATGGTCGAAGATGCGGTAGGCAGCCGCCAGCTGCACGCGCGCCTGCCATTCGGCGTCGGAGAAGCGGGCGGGACGGGAAAACGGCTGGTTCGGTACGCGTTGCATGCGGGGGCTCCGGTTGAGCAGGCGCGCGCAGCCGGGCGGACGCGGCGTCACACGTTGTCTCCTGGCGCCGGACGCGGCGAGCGCCGGCGCATGTTCGTCTCGCCGCCCGGCCGCCGCGCGCATCGCGCGCGCGGCATCCGGCGGCACCGCCACGATCGCCAGATCGTTGCGCGCACAACCATATCATCTTTCCGGGCGCGCCGGAACCGGCCCTACAACTGGTCGTCGACCGGCAGCAGCATGAACACGCCGGTCAGCACGTTGCGCAGCAGCCCCGCATCCGGATCGACGTGATAGGTGTGCGGCGCGCCGTTGTCGGTCGCGGTCCAGACCAGCTCGGACGCGCCGGGCCCCGACGGCGCGGCGAGCTGCACGCGATAGCTCTCGTCCGGCTGCGTCACCCGCGCGAAAATCGTCGCGACCTGCTGCGCGAGCGCCGGGCTGCGGATCACCAGCGCAAGCTCGGTGTTCAGATGCGCGGAACGCGGATCGAGGTTCAGCGAGCCGATCACGAGGGTGCGCCGGTCGATCACGTACGCCTTCGCGTGCAGGCTCGCCCGCGAGCGCGAACCGAACAGGCGCGCGGGCTGCTGGCGCGGCTGCGACTTGAATTCGTACAGCTCGACGCCGCGCTGCAGCAACGGCACGCGGTACGGGGCGTAGCCGGCCTGCACGGCCACCGCGTCGGTCGCGGCGAGCGAGTTGGTGAGGATCGCGACCCGCACGCCGCGCGCGGCCGTATCGCCGAGGATCTTCACACCCGCGTCGTGCGGCACGAAATACGGCGAGAACGCGAGCACCTCCTGCTGCGCGTCGCGCATCAGCTCGACGAGGCGCCGCATCGGCGGGCTCACGTAGCTGTCGGTGGGCCGCGCGACCTTGTCCGGCGCATCGGCCTTGAATTCGGCCGGCGCCCATACGAGCCCGAGCTCGTCGCGCGCGATCTGCCGCGCGAGCGGCGTCGCGTTCAGCGGCTTCGCGTTGTACGGCTCGGCGTAGGTGCGCCAGTGCGCGCGCAGCTCGTCGCGCATCGCGTCGAGGTCCTTCGGATCGAAGGTCTGATGATTCAGCACCCGCAGCGGATAGCTGCTCGCGCTCGCCCAGTACGCGTCGAAGCTCGCGGAGATGTCCCGCGTCACCGGGCCGGCCGCGAGCACGTCGAGGTCGCGGAACTGCAGCGTCGGGCTCGCGCTGAAATATTCGTCGCCGAGATTGCGGCCGCCGACGATCGCGAGCCGGTTGTCCGCGATCATCGCCTTGTTGTGCATCCGCCGCGTGAAGCTGTCGATCCGCGTGAAGAAATTCGCGGTGCGCCGCATCACGCCCTGCTGCGCGGCGCCGAACGGATTGAACACGCGGATCTCGATGTTCGCGTGCGTGTTCAGCGCGGCCATCACGCGGTCGATGTCGCGGAAGTTCAGGTCGTCGATCAGCATCCGCACCCGCACGCCGCGATCGGCCGCGTACAGCGCGGCGGCGAGCAGCAGCTTGCCGGTCGTGTCCTCGGTCGCGATGTAGTACTGCATGTCGAGCGTCTTCGTCGCCGCGCGCGCAAGCGCGATGCGCATCTGCAGCGCCTCGGCGCCGCCCGCCAGCAGGCGGAACCCCGACTGGCCCGGATGCGCGGCCTCGGCCGCGGCGAGCGCGTCGCGCAACGGCGTCGCGACGTCGGCGGACAGCGCGGACGAAACGGGCCGGTCGAGCGTGGTGGCGGGGGGATGGGTCGCGCAGGCGGACACGAGCGGCAGCAGTGCGGAGACGGCCAGCGCGCGGGCCGCCTGCCGGCATGCGGCGTGCCATGACCGGACGAACGGCTCGCGCCGGATGAGGGACGTAGACACAGGGCTTCCTGGGCAGGGCGGATCAACGCAGCCGCGCCTGCCGCGGCGCGCGGCCGACGGGCGCTTCCAGTCGATTCTAAGTGGCGCCGGACAGCACGGTCAATCGCGCCGGCCGGCGTGGTCCGACCAATTTCAGCCGGCGTGGCCGCGCCGCTCGAAATGGCTGCGCACGTAGTCGATATGGGTCTGCATCGCCGTGCGCGCCTCCTCGGGCCGATGCGCGCAGATCGCGTCGCAGACGGTCCGGTGCTGCCGCAACAATTGGTCCGACGCGCCCGCATCCTCCTGCGTCATGCCGGCCGCGTTGACCGTGATGTGCTCGCGCAGCATGCCGATCACGCTGGTATGCAGGTGCAGGAACATCGTGTTGTGCGACGCGCGCGCGATCGCCTCGTGCAGCTTCGAGTCGGTCGCCACTTCCACGGCCCGGTCGTCGTTCGCGTGGGCGGTTTCCAGCTCGCGCAGCAGCGCGCGGATCCGCCGGCGGTCGCTCGCGTCGGCGCGCAGCGCGGCGAAATACGCGGTCGCGCCCTCCAGCACGCGGCGGAACTCGAGGATGTCGTCGCGCAGCGCCGGATGGTCGGCCACGAGCTGCCCCCACGGCGACGCGATGCCCGCGCGCAGCTGATCCGTCACGTACACGCCCGCGCCGCGCCGGCTCTGCAGCAGCCCCCGCGCGGCGAGCCGCTGGATCGCCTCGCGGATCGTGTTGCGCGCAACGCCGTACTGCTCGGCGAGCACCCGCTCGGCCGGCAGGCGCGTGCCGGCCGGCCACGTGCCGTCGAGCAGCGCCGTCTCGAGCTTGCGCATCACCACCTCGGTACGGCCGCGCGCCGTCATGCCTGCTGCCATCGTCGGGTCTCCGGAATGCCTCGGCGCATCGATTGGCCCAACCAATTTGAGCTGCGGCGCCGTCGCGGGAATTATGCAGCGAAACCGCCGTCCCGCGTGCCGGGCCGCCGTCCACCTGGAGCGAGACATGCACTCGAGGCAATACCCCACGGCCGCGCCCGCGGACGCCTATCTGTTCGCGACCTGCCTGGTCGACCTGTTCGTGCCTGACGCGGGCCTCGACGCGGTGCGGCTGCTCGAGCGCGAGGGCCTGACCGTCCATTATCCGCGCGGCCAGAGCTGCTGCGGGCAGCCCGCGTACAGCAGCGGCAATCCCGATGAAGCCCGCCGCGTCGCCGCCGCGCAGCTCGACCTGTTCGCGCAGCCGTGGCCGGTGATCGTGCCGTCCGGTTCGTGCGCCGGGATGATGCGGCATCACTGGCCGGCGCTGTTCGCCGACGATCCCGTGAACGGCCCGAAGGCCCGCGCGATCGCCGAACGCGTGTACGAACTCGCCGAATTCCTCGTGCACGTGCTCGGCGTGCGGCTCGATGGCGCCACCGCTGCCGCTGCAGCCGCCGCGCAGCCGGACGAGCGCGTGGTGCTGCACACGTCGTGCGCGGCGCGCCGCGAAATGGGCACGCGCACACACGGCGTCGCGCTCGTCGACGCGCTGCCCGGCGTGACCCGCATCGAGCACGAACGCGAATCCGAATGCTGCGGCTTCGGCGGCACGTTCTCCCTCAAGCATCCCGACATCTCCGGCGCGATGGTGCGCGACAAGGTCGCGTCGGCCTGCGCGACCGGCTGCGACCGGCTCGTGTCCGCCGACTGCGGCTGCCTGCTGAACATCGGCCATGCGGCCGCGAAGGCCGGCGCGCCGCTGCCGGTCGAGCACCTCGCGAGCTTCCTGTGGCGCCGCACGGCCGGCGCCACGTCGCTGCGCGGAGACGACCGATGAGCGCCCGCGACGCGATTCTCGCGCGGCTGCGCGCCGCCGCGCCGGGCGCCGATGCCTCCGCCGCGGCCAGCCTCGACGCGCGCATCGACACCCATTACGCGGCCCGGCGCACGGCGGCCGCCGCCGATCCGCACACGCTCGCGCACGCGATGCAAACCGCGCTCGCCGCGTCGCACGCGGACGTCTGGTGCGCGGATGCCGCAGCGTGGCCCGCGCAGCTCGCCGGGCGCCTCGCCGCGGCCGGCGTGCGCCGGCTGCTGCTCGACCCGGCGCGCGCCGAATCGGCCGCCCTCGCCCGCGCGCTGCCCGATGCGGTCGCGGCCGTGCCGTTCGACCGGCCGATCGACGCGTGGAAGGCCGAGCTGTTCGACACGATCGACGCCGGCTTCACGGTCGCGCGCTCGGGCATCGCGGCAACCGGCACCGTCGTGCTCGCGCCCGACGCCGGCACGCCGCGCACCGTGTCGCTGGTGCCGCCGCTGCACGTCGCGCTCGTCCATGCGCACACGCTGCATGCGGACCTGCACGCGGCCGTGCACGCGGAGCGATGGCACGCGGGCATGCCGACGAACCTGGTGCTGGTGTCCGGCCCGTCGAAGACCTCCGACATCCAGCAGACGCTCGCCTATGGTGCGCACGGCCCGCGCCGGCTGTGGGTCGTGATCGTCACCGGGCCCGACACCGCCGACCGGCCCGCTTCGCAAGGAACCGCGCGATGAGCGACCAGCCCCTGCATTTCGTCGCCCCCGGCGACTTCAAGGCGCGCGCGCGCGCCGCGCTCGACGATCCGAAGCTGCGCGCCAGCTTCCGCGGCGCGATGGATTTCCTGCAAGGCAAGCGCGCGGCCCAGTTCCCCGACGACACCGAGCTGCAGCCGTTGCGCGATCTCGGCGAAGCGGTGCGGCAGCACGCGCTCGCGCGGCTGCCGGCGCTGCTCGAGCAGCTCGAGGCGAAGCTGACCGCAGCCGGCGTGCATGTGCACTGGGCCGCGAACGCCGACGACGCGAACGCGATCATCCTCGGCATCGCGCAGGCGAAGAAAGCGCGCCGCGTGATCAAGGGCAAGTCGATGGCGAGCGAGGAGATCGAGCTGAACCATTACCTCGCCGGGCACGGCGTCGACTGCATCGAATCCGACATGGGCGAATACATCGTCCAGCTCGCCGGCGAGAAGCCGTCGCACATCGTGATGCCCGCGATTCACAAGACGCGCGGCGACATCGCCGAACTGTTCGAGCAGCACATCCCGGGCGCGCAGTACACGGAAGACGTCGACACCCTGATCCAGACCGGCCGCCGCGCGCTGCGCCAGGCGTTCGTCGACGCGGACATCGGCCTGTCCGGCGTGAACTTCGCGGCCGCCGACACCGGCACGCTGTGGCTCGTGGAGAACGAAGGCAACGGCCGCCTGTCGACCACGGTGCCCGACACGCACATCGCGATCATGGGCATCGAGAAGGTCGTCGCGAAGCTCGAGCACATCGTGCCGCTGTCGAGCCTGCTCACGCGCTCGGCCACCGGCCAGGCGATCACGACCTACTTCAACCTGATTTCCGGCCCGCGCCGCGACGGCGAACGCGACGGCCCGCGCGAGCTGCACGTCGTGCTGCTCGACAACGGCCGCACCCAGGCGTACGCGGACGAGCAGCTGCGCGCGACGCTGCAATGCATCCGCTGCGGCGCGTGCATGAACCACTGCCCCGTCTACACGCGGATCGGCGGCCATGCGTACGGCACGACCTACCCGGGCCCGATCGGCAAGATCATCTCGCCGCACCTGCTCGGCCTCGACGCCACCGCCGACCTGCCGAGCGCGTCGACGCTGTGCGGCGCGTGCGGCGAGGTCTGCCCCGTGCGGATTCCGATCCCGCAGCTGCTGGTGCGGCTGCGCACCGAGGCGAACCGCAAGCCGGACGAGCCGGTCGCGCACCCGCTGCGCGGCCAGGGCGCGAACTACAGCCGCGCGGAAGACCTCGTTTGGCGCTTCTGGTCCGGCGCGTTCGCGCATCCGCGCGCGTACCGCGCGTTCCGCTGGGCGGCGACGCGGCTGCGCGCGCTCGCGCCCGCGAAGCAGCTGGGCTGGACGCAGCACCGCACGCCGCTCGAACCGGCGCCGCGCAGCCTCGCCGACCTGCTGCGCGCGCGCGGCCAGCCCGAGTAGCCCCCTTTTCGACCCGACCCATACCACTAGAGATACATGGAGGAGACAACCATGCAGGCCTGGCACCAGATCTACACGCCGCTCGGCAGCCTCGGGCTGTCGGCATTCGCCGCCGCGATCCCGATCATCTTCTTTTTCATCGCGCTCGCCGCGTTGCGGCTGAAAGGGCACGTCGCCGCCGCGATCACGCTGCTGCTGTCGCTCGGCGTCGCGATCGTCGCGTACCGGATGCCGGTGCCGCAGGCGCTCGCGGCGGCCGGCTTCGGTTTCGCGTACGGCCTCTGGCCGATCGCGTGGATCATCGTCGCGGCGGTGTTCCTGTACAAGATCGTCGTGAAGACCGGCCAGTTCGACATCATCCGCGCGTCGGTGC
>Ga0157367_1000769_pt1 | contig 14733 bp, 10 predicted proteins | sample AttbisABBM2_FD_113142 | JGI IMG/M metagenome (GOLD analysis project Ga0157367, IMG submission 113142) | Fungus gardens microbial communities from leaf cutter ant in Botucatu, State of São Paulo, Brazil - Atta bisphaerica ABBM2 | ecosystem: Host-associated > Fungi > Mycelium > Unclassified ...
CGCTCCTTCCGCCTCAACTTCGAGGTGATGGTGATGGTCATGGACGTGCAGTTCGCCTGGGAGGTGCGCAAGATGCTGGAGCAGGATTTCAGCCGCTCCCGCGAACTCACCCCCGAGGACAACGCCGCCCTGCGCCGCTGGCGGCGGGTGGCCATGCGGGTGGCGCGGGTATTTTCGCCAGTGCTCTGAGTATCCGTTACAAGGCCACAAGCAGCAAAAGGCGCCGGTTTCCGAAACAAAGGCGACTCCTCGCCAGCGAAGGCCTCAGTCGGCGGCTCCAGATGTTCGAAATAGCTGCGACTGCTGGTGGCAATTAATGCAACGGCCCTAGGTTCTGCTAGTAACAGCTGCGACTGTCTGCGGAATTTTCGGTGAACAATGTAGAGATAGCCTTTTAATGACGAGGGAAAAGCTCGAAGGGCTGTTATCGACCCAAAGCGGACGGTCTCGGCAGGCGTTTTACGACCAGAACCGATCACTTGACTGATTTTTCCAGTGAGCAGCAACACAGCTGCAGTGATCACCTGCTCTACCCCTTGGCAGGTAATTACTGCTCAACAACTAACGTTCATTCAAGATAATCTGGTCGAAACCGTTGTTTGGCTGAGTGGTAAGAGACGTACTGTCGGGCGATATCCTGCAGCAAGTGATAACTGATGACGCAATCCGTCCCTACTACGATTGATCAGGAACAAATAACTAGCTCCTGATCATCTTGGCAACGCACATACCGCAGATCAATGACGCAGCGCTTCCTGCGCCGCCATCGTGTCTGAACGTTGAGCGTCTTCCAGCCACGATTGCGCAATTAGCTCGAGCATTGCGTGGGTACGTACGAAGTCCAACGACGCCTGCGCCCATTCTTGTGCTTGTTGAGCCAAGCTCCGCTCCTGGTCACCCCCTTCTCCGAGCGCTTTGCTGAACACGCCTCGCATGTTGACCCTTTCGATTCGAATCCCAAGTTCTACATGCGAAGAAGCGATCGTCTCGATGACATGCCGAACGGCTTCGTGTGGCCAGGCTCCATCCGTAGGACTCTTTGGCGCATGCGCCAGTACTTGGCCGATCAGTTGATCGGTAATGTCCTGACGATTCTGTTCCGCTGCCAGGCATCGGACCTTAAGGCACCACGCCAGCAAGGTTTCCTGATTAACCTCTTGATCCGTCTGGCCTGGCAAGGACTTCAAGCTTTTCAGCAATTGATACGCAGTAGTCGCAAGGCTCTTCTGCAGTGCAGAGGCTTCCACCGGCTCTGTCCCCTTAGCCCTGAAAACCAGACACACCATCTGCATGAAGAAGCTTGGCTGCTCAAGCAGCATTCGATGCAAAGCTTCAGGGTCATGGCGCAGCATAGGCAGGTAGGCAAACTCCAGGCTCGCCACTTGTCCCAGCGTCATGTCCGGTCGCTCGGCCAACTCTCTGATGACCTTTTCAATGTCAAAGAAACCTGTACCCAGCCGAGCATCAGTCTTGGCGTTCTGCTCTGCAACGCCTTCCATCAACAGCGACACGACTTCCTCTGTCGGAATCTCACCGAGTCTACGGGATACGGCGCTTAAGGCGGCAACAGGACGTCCGATATCTCGGTATTTTCCCACTGCATAGAGCAGCTCATCGGTGCTCACTTCGAGGGGGTATGGTGATTTTCCAGTCCAATAAGCTCGCGCTACCTCATCGCCGAAGGATTCGACGTACAGCCATGTCTGCCTATCCTCTGGGATACGTTCGATCACCCTCGCTACACAGTCAGAAGGCAGGCCGCTGCCCAGAAGCGCCGAGCGCGCCTCCTCTTTCCACCTATCCTTGAAGCGTAAGATTCCGTCCGCCATAACTGCTCCAGCTGCGAGCTCACGCTCCTGCATAGCACTCGTAAGCAGGCCTGAAAACAACGCAAGGCGCTCGTCGTAGGACAGTTCAAGACGCAACGCGGAGTAAATTACGAAGTGCGAAATCTTAGCGCGGCTCGCCAACTGCAGGACGCCCTGAACGCCTAGCATTTCATGCACCGCCGTCACAGCCCGCAAGCGGGCACTTTCAACGAGCTGGACAAAATCGGCACCTTCGTCATCAATACCGTCGACAGGTGGCGTCCAGTCATCAAACAACCAAGTATGCTTTTCTACCAGCGTTTCGGGTGCATACTGCTCGATCAGCGGCATCAAGCGTTCAATCCGCTCCTCCGACATCGCCCAATTTGCGCTCGAATACCTCTGGTGATGCTTAACCTGCACGTTTAAGGCCTTCCAGATTTGCGTTCGGTTATCAACCTCGGCGACTCTCATCACCTCGCCGAGCCGCTCGGCAGCGGACTCGAATGGACCCTGCTGGAAGCTATGCAATGATTCAACCAAGGTGATCCAGCGCTCTGGCAGCGAGCCTGCAGCTTCGATCGCCAGCGCGATGATCTTGGCCTCGCTCTCCCAAACCAAACCATAAGTCAGGGTTTCACTGTGATCTTGCCCATACTCCCGAAATTTCGGCTTTGCGGTTGGCGAGCTGATATCCCCTGAACTGGGAAGCAAGCTGACGAGGAGCGGCCAAGCAATGCTCGGGACAGTGTTCACGGTGGATTGCAGAACGGCCAACCGACGCTTCGTCCTCACAGAAGTGCTCGGCACCCAAGAGAGGAAGATAGCGCGCAGGCTGTTGATGGGACGGTTGCTTAACTTGCCGCCCGGGTCGATCGCTGCAAGCTTGGCCAGGCACAGCACTGCCCTATCGAAGTAGTTCGCATCCCAGGCGATCACTTCCAGCGCCCACAACAATCCGCAGTGGTATGTGACTGGCGTGAGCATTCCAGGATGCTCGTCGAAAATGGGCAAGATGCTCGGCGAAGCGCCCTCAAGCTGGCGCTCGAGGGCCTCAAGAAAAGGGCCTGGAGAAGCCTCTGCAAGTAGCACGAGATTCTGGCTCAGACTGGCCATCAAGGTGGAGTCGCTCGAAAGCCCAGGAATCGATCTGACCAAGTCGTCTACAAAGGTTTGCGGATTACCTCCGGCAACTGTGAACCCCGCATGTCTATGCAACACGGCCATGTGTAGCAGGGTAGTCATCAACCCGTTTCTGAGCTGTTCGCTATGAGAAGTATCCTGGTCGCGTCTGCTACGTAGCAGAAAGGGTTCGTCTGCAGTGGGCGGTTTGTGCGCCGCCACAGCGGTCTGGAAAACGGCGATCAGAGCTGCTTTAAACTGTTCCAGGTGCCGGCGCCCAACTCGATGGGCAAGGTGTAGAAACGCATCTACTGGAGCTTTGGTGGCCCACAAATTCTCAATCCGCTCGATGGGCGAATCCTGCATGGCGAGGAATCTGAGCAGTTCGTCCTCGGTTTCGTCATAAGGTTTCTGGCTGAACGAGCTGAGGACTTGTTGATCATGTTCAACATCGCAGACCCATGCTCCCGCCAGCATGGCAGGTATCAGTGCGTCAGCATCGCCGACCCACGTGGGCAACTCAGCGGTACCACTTGGCTTCTGTCGAGCCAAGACCGCCAGGCTGCGACCACAGGTACGCGCGGCGGTATATCCTTCGCTTTCGGACATGCCCATGCCGGTAAACGCTTTGCCAAGCTGAGCAGTGGTAGGACGTGCCAGTTCTACATGATCGCTCTTCTTGTCCTCTGCTCCCGCGCTTATCACTGTTGGCCCCGAAGTCTTCAGGATTCCGACACAGCTACGCGCGGCCAGTCTGGGTAAGTAGATAAGGTTGCTCGTGTTAACTAGGTGTCGAGCGGCTTCCTCCGTCTCAACGATCAATGTACGTGCTTCCAGCGGCTTGCGCACCGGCTCGGGCGCTTTGCGGATAGCTGCGACCGCAAAGGCGATGACCTCATCTGTAGTGTCTGCAGCAAACGCCAGTCGCCCACTTCCTTGGGCCAGGTTTCGCAGCAAGTCTTCTGCCTGGGATTCGCGCCCGGCAAGCAGAACATCTTCAACTAGAGCAGGTTCGAAGCGACGGGAAAAGGCATCCCAAAACTCATCGGTGCTGAGCACTCCGAGTTGGGGGGCGCGTCTGAATGCATGCCGTGCCCAACGCGAGGCGACTGCCGGGCTCTGCGCAAGCCAATCCTCCAGCAAAGGGCCATCAAGATAGACGACGCGCTTCCACTCACCTAGCTCGTTTTTTTCATCAAGCCAGTCCTCAACTTTTACCTGTGGCGTGTCCCATGTTCTGGGCGAAATGATGACTAAGGTGCACTCAGCACGATCATCAGCAGTGACCTCATGGGTGCGCTTGCTGTAGTCACCTTCGGCCTTGGCTTTGCCGGCGCCGTTGGTTCCGAACTCCCAAATTGACTTTCCATCGGGCACGAACGGGGATGTTGCACCGACGTCTAGATAGCCATCGAAGCCTCGCACTTGCCCCATGTCTCCGTGCAAAAAGCGAAGCCGGCGTACCCGGGAGGCGGTAGCCCAGATGAGGTCAGCTACCAATTCGGGAACTTTATCCCTACCTTGTAGGGTGTCGGCCCACTGCCCTAGTTCAAGCGCACTGATCCACTTCAATTGTTTCTCCTTTCACATGGCGCAGCGGTGGTGGCCAAAGACGGCATGCGCCTCTTGCAGAAGCGACTCTAGCGCACGCCAGAATGAAACTGCTAGGCGCTCAGCATGGCTACAGACAGCAGCTTGTGCCATGCCTCCGCATGCAAGTCCCCAATGGAATACGTGGAAAATAGGACATATGTATTTGTCGGGCAGCCTGGTCGCTTCTGGCCGATAGCCGCACTTCACGAATGGCTGCTATCGGCCAAGAGCGGGCGGTGGCCTAGTAAATAAATCTGTCCCCTTTTCTCTTTGTCCCCTTTTCTCTTTTTATACGAGGACGTCTCAGGATCAGAGAGCGAATTCGGCGGTAGCGCTGCGCGTTTACGTGAAGGGAGGCAGGCTTATGTGGGCAGTTGCTTGCACAAGGACAATGCATCGCTCCTTCGCACGTGTCACCGCGTTATAGAGCAAACGCCTCTTCTGCTCATCGCTTCCACCGACTCCGGCAGGCCAGAGCACAATGACGTTGTCAAACTCACGGTTTTTGGCACCGTGAACTGTCATGCCTTTCCATCCACACACTCCGCTTCGTCGAGATTGGCGGCGCTGTGCAAATGATTGTGCCACTATTTTTTCGACCTCACTCCTTGAGAACTCCAGCTTCGCCTTTGTGCGGCGTTGGATCTCCAGCCATTCGATCACATCGCTGGCAACTCTCGCGTCACCAGCGGCTAAGAGAACGGCAGCAATTGAAGGCGAATCGGCCTGGTTGTCCAGTTGAATCGTCGCCAGATAATCGGTTGCAGCTTTTGCTTCCGACTGCTCCCAAAGGATGCTGTAAGGGCCTGCACCTTTCTTGGTTTTATTCGCAGCAGCCCAGGTCAATGCAGCTATCGCAAATGCCCCAAGCATTGGAGTTATGATCGCGACACTCTTGCCTCCGCCGTACCAACTCAAGTTGGAATTGATCCATGCTCCAGCCAAGGGTGACCTCGGCGTTAACGCAACTTTGAAGTAGTTCCCGGACTTTGGCGCTTCGCCGGCACGAATCGCTCGCGCCGCATTAAGCAGCTCATCGACGTTGGTCCGGCGTGGCTGCGTAAGCTCTTCAGGAGCGCATACTTGGGAAAGCCAAACGCATGCAGGGTTGGGTCGAAGCTCCTCGCTGAGACATTGAAACTCGTCGGCTGCAACGAATACCTCCAATCTATTGGCCAGACCTGCAACCATGCCGAGGCGATCCACAGTCATATCTTGGGCTTCATCTACGACGAGTATCGGAAACGTCATCACCACCCAACTTTGGACCTCTTTAATTTGTAAAAGCGCGCTGGCACCTTCACAAACGCGCTCGTGCTCACTTGGCTCTATGTTTAAGAAGCCGAGAGCTGCGGTAAGCGAGCGCCAACGTCTAATTAGACGCCATGCAAAGCTATCAATGGTCATGCATTCCGCCCTACCTCTCAGGCTCTGAAGCATTCCCAGACGCTCCTCTAGGCGTCGACGAGATCCATGCATAAACGTAAGCGCCAGAACCTTCTGCCCTGCATGAAGTGGTGTCGCGTCCAGATACGCAGACAGCGAAGCCATGAGCATGTGAGTTTTGCCACAACCGGCGCCACCGGTGAATGCGTGGATTGTCATGTCTGGAAGACCCACACTCCGTCGGCTCCACGCGCAAATCGCTGGGTAGATTCATCGCCGACACATGCACAAGCCAGACCGCTCAAGAGATCCGCTGCACGCCCTCTGCATGCTTGCGTCGTAGCAATGGCATCAGCGAGGCTTTCATAGGCGATGATGTCCATCTTCTTGGCCTTGAGATACGCAACAATGTCAGCGCTGGACGCAGGCGCCTGAGGAGAGATTTCAGCCAGTTTCTCTACAACTACGGCTTCGTCGGCTTCAAGGATCCAACCGATGGCATCCTCAATCATTGCGCCATCGTGCCAGCGGATGATCGCACTCGGCGGTGCAGCTTCTTGCTGCAACTGATCTGCATATCCTAGGCCGGCCGCGTCTCCATCCACCAAGCAACATACCCTCTGGTGAAGACGCGTCATCAGCCTCTGAGTCTCGACGACATTTGCGTCCTCTGTGGGAACTACACCGACTTCGATACCGAACGGCCGTGGCATCGTATCGACCCATCCTTCGGTCATCATCAGCGGCCGTAGAATGCAACGAATTAGTTGGAAGTCAGCACGACCCTCTGGAACAAGAAGCGTGGGTTGCATTAACGCACTCAGCACGTCTATACGGCTGTGCTGGAAAAACTTACGCTTCCAATTTGGAGTCGCCGCCGCAAGCGGACTGGCCAAGAAAGGCTCAGCTGAAAGCCTCCCCTCATGCTTTTTCAAAACCAAAACGGAGATCGGATCCGCGATGCTAGCAACGAGCGGCGAATGGGTCGTCACGAAAGTCTGGGTCGATAGCGCTTGAACACGCTGAACCAGTCGTTGCTGTGCTGAAGGTGGGAGATGGATTTCAGGCTCTTCGAGAGCCATCAAAAACTCTCCGCCACTTAAAGCACGAGCGCGACCAAGCTCAAGAAGCAATAGCAAGCCTTGCATGGATACCAGCCCACTGCCTTGTCTCCCTGCGGGTATGCTGAAGCCATCCGCTCCTGAAAAGTGGGCTGACACTGCCTCCATCACCGACCGGCTGTCGGTGCTTGTGAGCTTCAACTGGACTTTCGGAGCGTTCGGGAATGAGAGAGCAAGCTCACTATTTAGATTCTGGATCAGAGGTTGAATACCTGGGTCGGCATCGATTGGCTGGGCCGGAGCCCTCAAACGGTCTCGTTCAGCGAGCAATGAACCAGCAGGCTGAGCCGCAGCGGCCAGCACCGTGCGCTTGAAAAGCTCATTACCCCATGAGAAGACCTTGTCCCAAGTCCGGCTCGCGCGCACTAGATAGAAGCTCAGTTCCTGTATAAGCTTGCCAGGCACCGGGGCAGGTGCCTCATCAGCAAAAGGATCAATGGGTTCTTCGTGGTCATGGAAGTAGCGAATGGTTTCCACGGCCAGGCTTTCATGGTCGAAACGAGCTTGCACACCAAGCTGGCAACATAGCTTCCACGCCAAGTTTTCGCGTCGCGGGTGCACGTGGCCTGTCTCCTCATCGAGCCACTTAACAACCGCTCTCCCATCACGAAACCACTGGCTGCTTTGCTCTGGGTCATCCTCCGGAAAATCAGTGATCGTAGCGACAATCTTGATCCTATCGGCTGCCTGCGGGTTAGATCCATAAAAGTCATGCTCGGTCAGCTCCCGCACTAAGCGATCCCTGCCAAGCACAAGAGTCATAGCTTCGATTAGCGTGGTCTTGCCGGTATTGTTATCTCCAATGAGAACAGCATGCTTGCCGAACTGCACAAAGCCCGTCCTCACACCGCGAAAACCATAGATCCTTAAATTGGCTACCCGCATTCTTAATTCCTTTTCCAAGGTGCGAATCACTGGCGTCCGCCGCCATGTCCTTCAACCCTCAAACGAGCCCCTGCTCAAGCCACTCAGAGGTATCGGTCAACAGATTCGATCTCATTTGAAAACAGAGAAAAATCATGATCGTCACGTTCCTGAACGGTCGTTTTGGTCGTTAGTTGACCGTCGTTGCATCTCCCCCAGCCGCGGCCTAGCTTCACTTTACTGAGTTTGGACGTTTAGATCTGCTCTTGAACACCCATGCAGTCCAGAAAGTCGTCAGAAGCAAAACCGACTCCGCAATTAGACTCAAAACGCTCGTTGATCTTCGTCAGGATCATTCGGCTAGCCTGCTCTGGCGAAGTGGGGAAGAAAGCCCCACCCGGCTCACTGTGCATAAAGAAATCGCCCTGCTTCGATCCGCAGTGCTCGCAGTGATTCATCATGTATCGGCCGCCAGCTTTACTGTATGCAGACTTAAAGTTTTCAGTGAAACGGCTAAGCTGTTTTGCAACCTGCGGGGATAAACTGGTGACGCTAGAGGCAGTTCCGCGGTATCCACGACAGCTCCACTCACCACGGTTGGCTGAAAGTGTGAAACCTTCGTCTTCATCCTCAACAAGCTCAAACTGCTCGTGTTCCTCAGGAAGCACGAATGAAAAAAGACGCGTCGAGTTGAAGCATTTCCAGCAACTGGTAGCTGACTCGATCACATAGTAATAGGGCGAGCGAACAAGGAATTCCGGCTCGTGCTCAAAATCATCTTCTTTGGCTACAGGCAACCACTGCACAAGAGGTGCTATATCGACCCCGTCTGGAACATACCAGACTTTCAGTGTCGGATCCCATCGTGCGCCAAGTGACTTGGCTTCATCTTTCTGCGAGAACGGGACTTTAAGGTCAGTTCTTGGCATATAAAACTCCATTTTTCTTACGCAATAATCGGGAACAGACCACGATATTGATGCTGCCGAGAGTCATCTGCCTGTCGTGAATGGCAGCTCCTGGCCGGTTAGCGACGGTCTGACTTCGACCGTCGCTATACAAGATCAAACCTCAGCCTGTTCCGCGATTTCTAGGGCTTCACCGACCTCAATCCCCAGGTATCGAACAGTGCTCTCCAGCTTCGCATGCGCGCACCCACTGCTTGCGTACGTGTCGCAGACCCGGGACCTTTCGCTATAAATTCACTCGACGCCGCTGGCGATGAAGGTCATAGAACGCGTCTGGATGAGCTAGCAACTGTTAGACCGGCGACGTTTCGCCAGCCGAACCGAGCGGCGTTTGTTTCGCCACAGACGCGGTACGTCGTGAAGCGGGGCGGTGCCAATGCGGAAGGACCAATAGGCCCAGCCGGTGGTAGTCATCAGGCCACGGCGTTGCTTGTTCTCTTCCAGTAGCACCAGCTCCTTGATGAATCGGTAAAATCCGGCATCGCTGAGATAGTCGTCGTTGGCGCGCTCGACTGCTCTGTGCCCCAGTTCGGTCACCATATCGAGAATGCACGCCGCAGGCAGCACGCACGTGGCTATCGGCACGACGACGATTTGGAACAATGCCGAATAGGCCGAGGAGAAGTCCGACCAGAGTGTTGGAAGCGCAGGATAGAACGTTTCCTTGTCGATAAGGGCCACGACCACTGCCGCTATCACAGCGAGAAGCCCGCCCAGATAAGTCGCGAAATTGCCTGCACTTGGTAGGCTGAAAAAGTGACGTGTACGAAGGGTTGCAGGGCTACCGGCGCGTCGCTCAAGAGCCTGACGCCACTCCCATTGTTCAATGAGCTCCCTGGCCAGCTCGGCGAAGTCTTCACGGCCAGCAAAGTGCTCGGAGATCATTCGCCGCTTTGCACGATCTGTTGCCGCCATGGCCTGCCGAATGCCCAAGATTCTCCTGCCCGGGTGATTTCGGGCGAAGCGACGTTGTTCGACCTCTACCAGAATCTGGGCGAGGCCCAGCAGCATCGGGATCTCCCAAAAGAGAGTCCAATAGGAGAGATTGGCGTAGGTCGGAAGTTGCAGATAGACGTGGTGGTAGAAGAAAAGCGCTATCGACAGGACGACAAGCAACATCGATGAGGCGAAGAGGGTGAAAATTCGCGATCCCCAGACGAAGCTGGGTATAAGTCGGAATTCCCGTCGAAAGGTCTTAACGTGGTGGGCCACAGTCCGCATGGCTAGCTTCCCTGCTGTTGATCGCTGAAGATATTCCAGAGCAATACCTTGTCACCAGCGACGCTTGTCTGTCCGTGGCCATAGCCGCGACGACTGGCTACCCATTCGCCGATAGGTATCGATCCGTTGCGGCCGGATCCGAGCTGGTGGGCCAATCGCCTCGGCTGGAACGACGCCGACGCTGTCCACGCGGTTAAGCAGTACGCGGTAGGTCTTCCAGGACTTGAACGACTAGACCTCGGCGTCACTGGCGATCTCTAGGTCTACAGCATCCTGCAGAGCGGCGACCTGGGTGTTAGCGTACTGCAGCAGCAGGGCGCGCGTGCGGGTGGCCAGGTCCCTGGCTGCGGCCAGTTGGCCAGCCTCATCCAGCTGCCACTGGCCACCCTCCCATGTGTCGAAGGCCGGCTCCGGCGCAGTCAGGGTGTAATCCGCTGGCAACGCCCCCAACAGCAACCAGGTGTGTGGCTTGCCGGTGGCCGTGTGGTAGACCGTGGCACTGCGGTGGTCAGCGAACCAAAGAAGGCGATGCCTACGGTGCCGGGAACAGCCTCCAGCCCTTCGCCGAGAGCCTCTCCAATGGCGTGTAGTGATTTCTGCCGGCCTGGAAACGCTGACTGTGGCGTCCGGTGATCGGAGCAACAACGCCGCGTTCACCCGCTGGGTCGGCAACAAAATTGGCGAGTGCGCTGGCACCATCGTTTTCTTCGCCATGACCGCGGCGCCCCTGGGTTATCTGAAGGCCAAAACGGAAGGCGGGTATCTGAACTTAGAGCAGCATGGTCACGTCACTGACTTCTGCGCCTGTGCACCGGATGACGCCTCCTACCCCAAAGATAGACTCAAACTCTACCTCGATTGAGTGGTTCTCCAATTGGCTGAAGATGATCGAATTAATGACGTTCTGGTGGTTGAAGTCTTTAAGAGATAGGAATTGTAGGTCGATGAACAGAAACTCGATCAGCACGCGTTTACAGCAAACCATCTCGTACTCCGCTGTGCCGGCCCCCACCTCGTTATACTGACAAACGTTTACGCAAAGGCGAGCGGAGGATTTTCCTGCTTGGCCGGGCGCGGCGCGAGCGGCTGAAAACGAAATGACTTCAGCATCATGAAAACTAGGCCAGTAGCCCATTACTTCAGTCACTTTTTCGGCATTGCAGATATAGGTTGGGCATTCCATGCTGAGCTGTCCTATAGACGCGGCGAGATTCAAGACTGACCACATTACCACCCGGCGTACGCTAACTTACCCTGATCCGGGTTAACGCAAGCGCGAAGGGTACTTCTGGCCGTAAACAGCCTGTCGAAACCGTCCGCTTTGGGTCGATTGCTGTCACTGGCTTATTCCGGTCTTAGTATTTTCAGAATTTCGCAACAGTTTCGGAAACCGACAAAGGGCCTTGCGACGGCGCCACCTACTGGTGCTCCGTACAGCCGCCTCTGAATAGACTCATTCGCTCAGCGCTTACCTTCGAGAAAGGGTCGTAGGGCGGCCAGTACTTCCTGTGGTGACTCCTCCGGTTGCAGATGCCCACCGGGCACCGGGCACCCACGCACGTCGAGCGCCCACCGACGCCAGATGGCCAAGGGCGATTCGCCCCCTTGCTGCTCAGGCCAGAGCACCAGCAACGGACACCTCAGAAGATGTCCCCGCGCCTGGTCGGCGAGATCGTCCGCCAGGTCTTCTTCGGCGCCGGCGCGATAGTCCTCGCAGATCGCCCGGCGCACGGCCGGGTCACGAAACGCCTCGCGGTAAGCGGCCAGGGCTTGGGGCTCGATCCGCTCTAGACCACCTGCCATCCGCGCCAGGGCCTGGGCGAGAAAGGCATCGGGATCGACCGCCAGCAGGCGTTCCGGTAGATCCTCCGGTTGGGCGAGAAAGGTCCAATGGAAGTTCGCCAGCCCACGCCTGAAGTCGAAGGCCTGCCAGACCTCCAGCGTGGGTACCACGGTGAGCGAGGCATAGCGCTCGATCCGCGCGGGATGATCCAGCGCCAGGCGATAGCCGACCCGGGCACCCCGGTCGTGTCCGACCACGGCGAAGCGTGGCAGGCCGAGTTCATCCATCAGCTCAATCAGGGCTTCGGCCACCCGCCGCTTGGTCCAGCGCGAGCGGTCATCCAATTGGCGGCTGGCGCCGTAGCCCGGTAGATCGGGCACCACGACCCGATACTCCCGGGCCAGCACTGGCGCGATATGGCGCCAGGCCAGGTGGGTCTGGGGATAGCCGTGCAGCAACAGGACCGCCGGGCCCTGGCCGCCGATCATGCCCTGGAAGCAGGCCGACGCCGTGTCCAGGTGCAGCCGAGTGAAACCGGGAAAATCGTGATCGGTCATGGCTGGGGGCGCTCCAGGCGGTCGACGAAGGCGGCGAGGTCGCGATTGAAGCGTGGCGCCTCTTCTAGAAAGGGCGCATGCCCGGACGCGGCATAGCGGGTCGCTTCAAGGCGCGGATTGAGCGCCCGGGCCCGGGCGATGGACGCCTCGGGATGGACCAGCGCGTCCTTTTCACCATAGAGCAACCAGAGCGGCACGCGCATCCGGCCCAACCCCTGGACGGCCGCGACGTCCTGGTCCTGGACGGCGCTCTGCATGTCCCAGGAGGCCATGGCGGCGTTCGCGTAGAGCCGTTGGAACAACGCCGGCGGTGGCGGTGTGGCGAAACACAGGGCGAGAAAGGTACGGATCGCGTCCAGGTGGGTGCGTAGATCGGGCGAGACCAGGTCCCGATAGACCTCGGGGTGCGGCACGATCTGCGCGGAGGACAACTCGATGACGCCGTCCACATAGACGGCACCGGCCAAGTCGGCATCGCCGTAGGCGGCCAGGTAGTTGGTGATCACCGTGGCGCCCAACGACCAGCCCACCAGCACCGGCCGCCGGGCCCCGGTGGCGGCGATGACCGTCGCCAGGTCGTCGGCCCAGCGGCGACCCTCGCGGTACGGCCCGGCACCGAACGGCTTGCCCGACAGGCCGTGGCCACGGAGGTCGTAGGTGATCAGGCGGAAGCGGCTCAGCGCGGGGCTGGCGAGCTGGGCTTCCCAATTCAGCCGGCTGCCCAGCAGGCCATGGATGAAGATGATGGGCACGCCGCGGGGATCACCCTGTTCCTGGACGGCCAGCTCCACGCCGTCGGGAGCGGTCACCTGCCACTCCCGGGCCTGGGCGGCCAGACTGGTCAGGCTCAACAACAGGATCAACGACAACAGGCGCAAGGGACTCATGGCAGGTCTCCGTAAAGGGGAACCGCCAGGGTCGAGGCTGACACCAATGTGAGGGTCAAGCCCCCAGGTGCCATGCGATAGTGGCCCGCACTCCTCTTTCCCCTAGCGCCGGAGCGTCGTCATGACTGCACCCTCGCCCCCTCTCAGCATCGGTCAGCTGGCCACCGCCACCGGGGTCAGCGTGCGCTCCTTGCGTCACTACGAAGCCCAGGGGCTGCTGGTGGCGGGACGGGGGGCCAACGGCTATCGCCACTTCCCGGCCAGTGCCGTGGCCCAGGTCCGGCAGTTGCAACGGCTGCTCGGCGCCGGTTTCAGCCTGGCGGAGATCCGCGGCTTTCCCGACTGCATGCGTCTGATCGAGGGCGCCCAGGCCTGCCCGGAAACCTCGGCGGCCCAGCGCGAGCGACTGCGGACATTGGAGCGGCAGATCGACGAACTGGAAAGCCGGCGCGCCCGCCTGCTACAGATGTTGCGCGACAGCGAAGCGCCCCAGGCCTGAGCGAACCTGGCAGGAACCCCGCGTTAGCCCACCCGGTCCGAACCTTGGGTCGGCCAGGCCAGCACGGTTCGGGCACCCTGCCGAGGATGTCGTCATGCGTTCCCCTCTGTTCACCGCGCTACTTGCCGGCGGGCTGCTGTCCACTGGCGACGCCAGCGCCGCACCGCGCAACGTACCCTCCATCGAGACCGAGGATGCCACCCTGGGCAGCGTGGACGTCAGCGAGACCTCCGGACGCTTCCATCCGCAATTCGCTATCGACGCCCGTAACGGCGACTTTTCCCGCGGTAACTACGACGACGATTCGGCCAGTCTCGAGCGTATCCCGCTGCACGCCCAGGTCGGCTTCGCCCTGGACCTGCACCAGGCAGCCGGGGGTGCGACCGATGCCTGGCTGGTATTCAGCAGCAGCAATGGCTTCCATACGCCGTCCAGCGACGAAAGGGTCAGCCCGCGGCGCTGGTACGAGAGCAACAACCTGCTGGGCCTGGTGGTGTCGCCGGCGGAAGGCTTGCGGATCGGCGTCGTCTACACGGTCAAGACCAGCCCCAACGATGTCGCCGCCACCACCCAGGAGGCCAGCCTGACCCTGGCCTACCAGGCCGATTCGGGCCTGGGCGCCTGGCGGCCGGGGTTGGCGGTGACCACCCGTACCCAGGGCGACAGTGGCCTCTATACCCAGGGCAGCCTGGAACCTGGACTGGATCTTTCGGCCAGCGGCCTGCGCCTCAGTTTCCCCAGTGCCCTGGGGGTGGGCTGGAACGGCTTCTACGGAGCGGATTCCGGCGACCGCCTTTACGCTCGCACCGGCCTGGCCCTGGAGCAGCCCTTCCGTTGGGGCGAGACCCGCTGGAGCGCCCGCGCCGAAGCCCTGGCGCTCTATCGCGACGGCGCCCTGCGCGAGCTGAGCGGCCCGGAGGGCGA